>JAEEGL013276221.1_pt1 | contig 14485 bp, 11 predicted proteins | sample 9134231 | NCBI WGS metagenome assembly JAEEGL01 (sample SAMN16246548, study PRJNA631951) | gut metagenome | biome: gut microbiome; feature: rumen; material: fiber-attached | host: Bos | place: Iran: Karaj | collected 2018-10
GTTGAGTCGGTAGATAAAGACCTTGACAAAGAGGCTGTTCGCATCTGCAAGCTATTGCCCGATTTCATCCCGGCTACAGTGAATGGAGAGCCCGTCGAAGTCCTTTTCAAACTGCCGATCAGATTCAAGATACCAGGTTTAAAGACTCAATATTTGAATTCTGTTCAAATTGATGCAAAATAAACCATCTGATTTTTTTAACGATTTGTGCCATTATCCCTGATAGTCATGAAACACTATCGAGATATTTGCGACAAGCTCAAGGCCATCATCGCTGGATTGAGCCTGGTATTGATGGCTTTCTGTGTCACGTCGTGTAATGGTGATAATGGTCAGCCCCGTGACGTTAATCATGTTCCATCGCTAACTGAATATTTGGAACAGGGTTATACACCATACTTGGCATTTGACGAATGGTCGATGAAGGGTGTCGTCATGCTGGCTAATGTAACGGATAACTGTGACGATGGGATAATCTTGATCAAGGATGAGGATTCCGTGGTTTATGTGGTGAGGGTCGGCTATTTAAGTCAGATTCTTACTTACTACAAGAAGGATTGGGGCTGGTACAATCGAGTGGTGATCACGGGGGAGGATTCTTGTGTTTATGACAGGTATATCCTGAAAGACACGATTATCGAATTGAAATTAGAAAATAATAGCGACGGTAAGGTGTTCAAAAACATGTATATCAAGACCCGTGACAAGTGCATTGCCTCAAGGCTTCATAACACTTGCTCGTGGAATGGCGTCGAGTTGCCGCAATGGCATGACATGAAAGCACTGAGCTCAACTGTGTATGAATTGGGAAAAGGCAAAAAGGCGTCCTATTATCTGCCATCCTCATTTTGGGATAAACCAGAATACTATTACGAGTATCCTGTTGCCGACACAACCGTTTTTTCCCGTTCTCTGGGATTGGGGAACGGAACATTAATGCATTGCAAGGAGAGCGGGCCGTTACTGGAATTTGGAAGAGACAATGATGGCATTTTCAAGAGTGCGGAGGTCAATCCGCGTTGCATAGGTGGCCAGCAAGCCTTAGCCAAATATATCTATAGGCATTCGGGGCCCATGATAAGGAAAGAGATTCAGAATGGAGGGATTTCCATATGCTTTTGTATCTCGGATGCTGGTGATGTTGTCAGGAGTGAAGTGTATGACGGTATTAGCGAAAAAGATAAATTGGAAAAACAGATATGCCGTGATATACCTATTAAGTTTGAGCCTGCAACGATCTTTGGTCATCCTGTCTCTTGCTGGTACTCAATATATATCAATCCTAATGATGTTGGTTATCATAGAAAAGACGGTAAAGAACATATTTTTGTCACGCGTACTTTAAAAGAGTCTGAATTCTTTTAAACTTTTTTGGTCTGTTCTGGTCTTATTGCTGTCGTTGGCTATGCCTAAGATAGGTAGCACGTCAACAATACTCAAATTAAATTTGGCATTTTGTTTGACTTGCACTATCTTTGCAGAATTAAAACGAAGTTTAACTATTAAATACTACGACTATGAAGAAATTGTTTTTAATGGCAGTACTGATGTGCTTTGCTGCTGCACCAGCAGCACTGGCTCAGAGTTATGAGACGCCTGATCATCAGCAGATTCAGATTGAACAGTCTCAATACGCTAAGGATGCCGATGTAGCCAAGAAGCAGGCCGAGGCTGCCAAGAAGCAGAAAGACGCCTACAAGGAGCAGGAGAAGAAGGCCAAGGAGGCCAAGAAGGCTGCCGAAAAACGTGAGAAGGAAGCCAAGAAGGCTGAAAAAGAGGCTAAAAAGGCTCAAAAACAGGTAGAAAAGCGTCAAAAGGCCACCGAGAAGTACAACAAGGCTGTTGACAAGCTGAAAGAAGCCGAGAAAAAGAAAGCTGAGGCTCAGGAGAAATACAGCAAACTGCCGGAGACCCAGATGCGTGAAAAAACCAAACTCGAGGAGAAGCATGACAAGGCTGAGTCTAAAGGCCTCACCGACGAGAAGCGCCTGAAACAGGATGGCGAGAAGCTGAAACTCGACGAGAAGCATGCCAAGCAGAATGTAAAGGCACAGCAGAATCTCGAGAAGGCTGTCAAGAACTATGACAAGGCCGTCCAGAACCTTGAGAAGGCTAAAAAAGAATTGGAGAAATACAAATAATTGATTGTATAGCTCTACTGAGTAACGCGAGTTTCGCTAGTTTTTGCGAAGGGCACGATGCTTAAGGCACGTGAATTTCGTTAAAATTAGCGAAATTCGTGTTTATTATACCGTCTAAACGAGGAAACTGAAGAGGGAAAACTAAAAAATCACTACCTTTGCATGTTTTTTTGAACAGATTATTGAATGGACTATCAACTCATAGCCACACCCAGCGGCACAAATGCCCGTGCCGGACTCATCACGACCGACCACGGCCAGATCGAGACCCCTATCTTTATGCCTGTGGGTACCGTTGGCGCCGTCAAGGCGGTACACATGACCGAACTGCGCGAGGACATCAAGGCGCAAATCATATTGGGTAACACTTATCACCTGTACCTCAGGCCCGGCATGGACATCATCGAGCGGGCAGGAGGTCTTCACAAGTTCAACGGTTGGGACCGACCCATACTGACCGACAGCGGTGGTTTCCAGGTGTTTTCCCTTGCCGATAACCGCAAGTTGACCGATGAGGGGGTGACCTTCCGCAGCCACATCGACGGCAGCAAGCACCTGTTCACGCCCGAGAAGGTGGTGGACATCGAGCGCACCATCGGCAGCGACATCATGATGGCACTCGACGAGTGCCCTCCCGGTACGAGCGACTACAACTACGCTCGCAAGTCGTTGACGTTGACCCACAACTGGCTCGCCCGTGGCTGGAAACACTATAAGAACACACAGCCTCGATATGGCCACAGTCAGGCCTATTTCCCTATCGTTCAGGGCTGTGTCTATAAAGACCTGCGTCAGGAATCCTCCAAGTTTGTCGCCGATCTGGGTGCCGATGGCAATGCCATTGGCGGCCTCGCTGTGGGAGAGCCCACCGAGGTGATGTATGAGATGATAGAAATTGTCAACGATATCCTGCCTCAGGACCGTCCCCGCTACCTGATGGGTGTTGGTACTCCTGCCAACATTCTCGAGGCTATCGACCGTGGCGTGGACATGATGGACTGCGTGATGCCCACCCGCAACGGGCGCAATGGTATGCTCTTTACCCGTCACGGCATCATGAACATGCGCAACAAGAAGTGGGCCGACGATTTCTCGCCCTTGCAGGAGGATGGTCCCTCGATCGTTGACCATATCTACAGCAAGGCCTACGTGCGCCATCTGTTCATCGCCCAAGAGATTCTCGCCATGCAGATTGCCAGCATCCATAATCTGGCCTTCTACCTGTGGCTCGTGGGCGAGGCCCGCAAGCACATCATCGCAGGCGACTTCCCTGCCTGGAAACGCCAGACCCTCCACGACGTGCAGCAACGCCTGTAACCGACAACGATGGAAGAAGAACTCAACGACATAGCAACTCAACCCGTCCAGGAATCTCAGGATATCCAGGAGACCAAGCCCGTCCAGGAAATCCAACCTGTCCAGGAAGATACCCGCAAGCGCTACCCGTGGTATTACGTGAAGCGCTTCGACCGTTATATCATCAAGAATTTCCTGGGGACCTTCTTCTTTGCCATCCTGTTGCTGTTTGCTATCGTCGTGATGTTCGACATCAACGAGAAACTGGATGCCGTGCTCACTGCACCCATCAAGGCGACGGTATTCCAGTACTTCATGAACTTCCTGCCCTTTGTGCTCAGCCAGTTCAGCCCGCTGTTCACATTCATTGCGGTGATCTTCTTCACATCACGTCTTGCCGACCGCAGCGAGATCATCGCCATGCTGTCCAACGGAATCAGTTTTCACCGATTGACGGTACCTTACATTTTCTCGGCCGCTATCATTGCCCTGGGCAGTTACCTGCTGGCGGCTTACATCATCCCGCCTGCCAATATTGAGCGTATTGCCTATACCAACAAGTGGGTCAAGAACAAGGAAGTCGTCTATGGCGACAACATCCAGTTGCAGGCCAAGCCAGGCGTGATGGCCTATATGTCCCGATACGACAACACCACGCGCAGCGGTTTCCGCTTCTCGCTCGAGCAATTTGAGGGCAATACCCTCAAGTCACGCCTTACTGCCGAGACTATCAAGTATGACTCGGTGGGCCTGTGGACGTTGCGCAACTATGTCATTCGTGACTTCAAGGGTATCAAGGAGACCATGACCACGGGCAATACGATGGACACCTTGCTCAACATCGACCCGCGTGACTTCCTCATTTCCAAGAATGACGAGCAGACCATGACCTCGCCCGAGCTCAAGGAATACATTAACAAGCAGAAGGCACGTGGCGTCGCCAATATCAAGAATTTTGAGATTGAATATGAGCGGCGCATTGCGATGACTGCCGCCGCATTCATTCTGACCATCATCGGCCTGTCGCTCTCGTCACGCAAGGTGAGGGGAGGCATTGGCCTGAATATCGGCCTGGGTCTGTTGCTCAGTTTTTCCTATATCCTGTTCATGACGGTGACCTCAACGTTTGCCGTGTCGGGATATACGAGCCCCCGTGTGGCCATGTGGATTCCCAACTTTGTCTATACCATCATCGCCGCCGTCCTCTATTACCGTGCTTCACGCTAATCTCCCTATAGAGGCAATCGGTAAAAATTGAAAGAAAAGTCTAAAAATTTGTGACATATTCTTTGCTATTGCGGGAATATGTGTACATTTGCATACCTGAAAGCTGTATCTTGTTGAAAAAACAACATCTTGATACTGTCTTCCCGTTCACATGGATGTAATTCTGCGAATAGTGTTTATATTATTAATAATCAACCAATTAAAATTCTATATTTATGAAAAAATTATTTACGTTTGTTGCTATGGCGGTTTTGGCTATCGGAACGATGATGGCTAATTGGCAACCCAGTGATATGGATGCAACCCGCCTTGACAAGGAAGGCGCCAATGGGCAGGTGCAGATGAAGACCTTGCGTACCGATGACGGTAAGATTATTCTCAGCTGGCTGAGGCCCGAGAGGATTGATGGTGTTTTTGCCTACCAGTTACATCTCCAGGTATTTGATGCCAGTGGCAATGCCTTGTTCGGTGACGAGGGAATCATCGTTAGTGATAAGCCCACCCGTAGCTGGACAACCGACTATGCGCTGGCATTGGCTCCCAACGGCGATATCCTGTTGGCATATTTTGATGTGCGCAACGATCCCGAGATGCAGGAGAACAATGAGGTTTACTTATATCGCTATACCCAGCAGGGTGAACCCGTGTGGGATGTTGACGGTATCCGCTTCCCCTCAGTGCTGATGCACGAAAACGCTTTCCTGGTAGAAGATCAAGCTCCCATTATCTGCGTGAGCGGCAACAACATCTATGCCGCTGTATCTCACAACGAGTATTATATGGAAAAGGCCAACGAGGACAACTGGTCACCCTCACCCTGGTTCCCCAACCAGCAGATGCCTGACTCGGTACAGGTGAATGGCGGTGCATGGCAGGTTGTACTCTTGAATGATGATGGCACAATGGCCTGTGAGGCTCCCATGATGGTGGATTCCAAGATGGTGGTGTTGCAGCCTGCAGCCGACGGCAAAATCTACTGCGTCTATGACAACAAGGAGTTGACGCTTGATGCCCAGCTGATTGACGAATCATTGACTAATATGTGGCCTGAGGTGATCAACATCGAGCAGCGTCCCCTCTCGAGTGGCATGTATATGCCCACTCCGCTTGCCCAGGCTGACGGCGATGGCGGCTTGTTCCTCTCCTACAGGGCATTGAATGACTGGAACGGCTATCAGGTGCTCAATCACTTGAACGCCAATGGCGAGTTCATTGACGAGGCAGCGAGCTGCAATGCCCGTATTGACGGCGACGCCGGTGTAGCTGCTATGGCTATCAGGGACAAAAAAGCTTGTGTGGCATGGGAGTTTGACGAAGGCAGCGCCTACTTTATGGATGTGAATGTGATGGATGATGCCGGTGATTATATGTGGCCCGATGAGAACATTTTCGGTGTCGCTCTTGACGAGACCGAGGATTGGGGCTTTACTCCCGTGAAGGTGATTCCCCAGGACGATGGATGGGTGATCCTGTACGGAAAGAGCACAAGCTGGAATGGAGCCGACTTCATGGTAGTGAAAGTCAACGACATGGGTGCTGTGGTATGGAGCAAGCAGATTTGTGAGCCTGGCTTCAAGTCGAGCGGATTTTCTGTTACGTACGACGAGAAGTATGCCTATATTTTCTATACCCAGGAAGAGGAGTATGACGCTAACTGGGATGTGATTCCCGGAAGCGGAGGCATGTTTGTCATGTGTGTGAAAATCAGCGACAAGACCACTGCCATCAGTGAGGTTGATAATAACGCAAGCATCGTGAAGACCGAGATCTTCACCATCGACGGTAAGAGTGTCAATCAGATGGATAACGGCATTTACATTGTCCGCACCACCGATAGCAACGGCAATGTGAAGACATCCAAGGTGCTCCATTAATCTAGAAGCAATAAAAGTCAACTAAGGACACAACAGTCTCATGCAAGTCTTGCCACCCCTCTAATAGGGAGCAAGACTTGCATTTTTTTAATAAAACTAAATAATGCCACGTAATAACCATTTTTTTTATCATTTTGCATGGTTTTTGCTTGATAATGTTTACCTTTGCATGTAATTATTAATGACACCAATTTTTAAGGTATATGAAACAGATAATTGTTACGTTAGCGCTTTGCCTTTTGGCAGGTTTCGGTGTAGCTCAGGCCCAGTTGCCTGCTGTGGCACTCAAGAGTATTGACGGTTCAACGGTTCAGACTGAAACGTTGAACAATGACGGAAAACCCTTCATCATCGATTTCTTTGCCACATGGTGCAAACCCTGCAACCGTGAGTTGTCGGCCATTGCCGAGGTCTATGACGAGTGGCAGGAGGAGACCGGTGTCAAAATCATCGCAGTAAGCATTGACCAGGCACAGAACATCCACAAGGTTAAACCCTTAGTGGACCAGAATGAGTGGGAGTATGAAGTCTTGCTCGACCCCAACAGTGAACTCTTGAAGGCTTTGGGTGGACAGATGATTCCCTTTGTCGTCGTTGTTGACGGCAATGGCAACATCGTTTCCAAGCACAGCGGTTATACCGACGGAGCCGAGAATGAGCTGATTGAGGAAGTGCGCAAGCTCATCGCCCAATAACTATATATAATTATCGACATGTACCCTAAAACTCCGTTTTTGCTATTGCTGGTCATGGCTTTAGCCGTGTCAGTGCCGTCATGGACTCAGGTCACCGTGAGCGGTAGCGTCCAGAGCGACATCCTCATCCCGCAGGATGACGAAAAGATAGGTGCTGAGCACTATAGTGAGTGGGCATTGACCAATACCTATGTGGACCTGAAACTGGGCAGCAAGTATGTGGATGCCGGCACTCGTTTTGAGTTTCTTAAGTACCCACTGCCTGGCTATGAACCCGACTTTAAGGGGTGGGGACTGCCGCATTTCTATGTGAAGGGCCACTACAAGAATGTGGAACTCACCGCAGGTGACTACTACGAGCAGTTTGGCTCCGGTTTTGTGCTGCGCACCTATGAGGAGCGCTCATTGGGCATCGATAACGCCCTGCGTGGCGGCCGCTTGAAATACAGTCCTGTTAATGGCGTGACACTGAAGGCTCTGACCGGTAAGCAGCGTCGCTACTGGCATCACAACGATGCCCTCGTGAGCGGTGTTGACCTCGAGGTGGGGCTGGAACAGTTCGTCAAATCGCTTGAGGCTCATGATACCCACATCACATTGGGTGGCTCGTGGGTCCACAAGCATGAGAAAGCTGGCGCTGATGAGATCTTTGTTGACGCGACCCACCGATTGAACCTTCCCAAGTATGTCAATGCGTGGGATGCTCGTGTCAACTTGACACACAAGGGTTTTAGTATCCTTGCCGAATATGCCCAAAAAACTCAGGACCCGTCCTTTGACAACGGCTATCACTATGGTAAGGGTAACGTGGCGATGCTCAGCACCTCCTATTCCCAAAAGGGCTTGAGTGTCCTCTTGCAGGCCAAGCGCAGCCAGGGCATGTCCTTCCGCAGTCGTCGCAGCATGACGGGCACCTCGAGTTACATCAATCATCTGCCCGCCTTTACCCACGACCAGACCTATGCGTTGGCGGCTCAGTATCCCTATGCGACCAACCCCGATGGAGAGTGGGCTTTCCAAGGCGAGTTTGGATACACGTTCAAGAAAGGAACTGCATTGGGTGGCAAGTATGGCACGAAACTGAAACTGAATGTCTCCCATGTGCGCGGCATCGACGAGAATGAGATAAAGAATCCCGTAGCGGCAGGACGTGTCATCGGTAGTGACGGATACAAGTCCAGCTTCTTCAAGATGGGTGACGAGACCTATTATCAGGATATCGATGTCCAGATCGAGAAACGCTTCACGCGTGACTTCTCGCTGATATTCATGTATATGAACGAGCGTTACAACATGACGGTGATCGAGGGTCACGGCGGAATGATCAAGAGCAATATCTTAATTGCCGACGGTAAGTACAAGTTCTCGCCCAAGTTGACCTTGCGTTGCGAACTGCAGTATCAGTTCTGCAAGGGGGATGACGGGGACTGGGCTTTCGGCCTTGCCGAACTCTCATGGGCGCCTCACTGGATGTTCACCTTGAGCGACTTGTGGAACTGTGGCGAGACCAAAATCCACTACTATCAGGCTCTGGTCACATATAGCCTGAAATCGCATCGCTTGCAGGCGGGTTATGGTCGCACTAACTCTGGCTTCAACTGCTCGGGAGGTGTTTGTCGATGGGTACCCGCAACCCGTGGTTTTACTTTTTCCTACAATTACAGCTTCTAAACAATGAAAAAGATAACTTATATCCTCTTGCTGGCCTTGACAGCCCTGTGCGCATGTGACGAAGTCTCACCCGATAAACGTCTCACCTATGTGGAACCGCCCGAGGTGAAACGTGCCGTTCTCATCGAGGATTATACCGGACAGTATTGTGTGAACTGTCCGCGTGCCACCGAAGAAATCGAGCGGCTGATCGACGAGTATGGCGACTCGGTTGTCATTGCCGTGGCTATTCATTCGGGGCCTTTCGGAAAGTTAAAAGGAGTGCCATCACCGCTTTTTACGGAGTTAGGCGACCAATATTTCAACACATGGGGCCTCTCGGCGCAGCCTGTAGGACTTGTGGATCGCCTGTTTGAATCCATGCCTTTCAACTTTACTGAATGGGGCGCTGGCGTGAACTATGAACTCGATTTTGAGGCACCAGTCACGTTTGTGACGACTTCAGGCTATGACAACAGCACGCGCCAAGCATCGATCGAGGTGCAGACCATCGGCATTGATTCCACGCTGGTCAGTGGCTCGTTGCAGGTGTGGCTCACCGAGGACAGCATCGACAGTTTCCAGTACATGCCCGATGGAACGGTTAAAGACCACTACAACCACATGCATGTGTTCCGCGCCAGTGTGAATGACCTTTGGGGTGATGACATCAGTGTGCGTCATGGCGAGGTGGTCACAAAGAATTACACCATAAAGCTGGACCCTGAATGGGTGCCTGAGCATTGCTCAATTGTCACCTTCTTGTATGACGAAGAAGGGGTGCGTCAAGTGGCTAAATATCATTTGATCAACTAATTAATATAGCATGATATGAAAAAAATCTTTACTCTTTTATTATTTGGCTTATCGCTGGCGGTATTGCCGGTGATGGCCCAGGACGAAGAAGACATCGATGAGAGTTATGTGTTTGTTGACGCCAACGGCACTGTCATCCCGCATGGATCGGTTATTGTTCGTGACGTGCTCGAACAGAGCCCGTCGGGCGAAGACATGATTGCGTCAGGCATCTTTGTCAAGAATGTGAGTGCCCCTTCAACCCTGTTTCTCAGGATGCATTACGAAATCACTCAGCTCGACAACGGCTACTATCAGCTGTGCTTCCCCATAAGTTGCAATTCCCAGGACGAGGAAGGCTATTACACGACTTCCGAGGGTCTGGTTGATGGAACCCAGGACATTCAGAGTGAATGGTTCCCGGCTGATGACGGTGTCTGTGAGGTGGTATTGATGATTGAGACCATGACCCAAAAGTCATTATTCCCTCCCAGGTATATCCATAGCGGCAACGGACCCTCTATTACCGTGAGGTTCGTCAAGGGAGTTCAACCCCAGCCTCCGATGCCTGGTGACGTGAATCAAGATGGAGAGGTCAACATCGGTGACATCAATTACCTGATTGACATGATTCTTTCGTCCAATACTCAGCCTGCTGGCGATGTGAATGCCGACAACGAGGTCAATATTGCCGATATCAATTCACTGATTGAACTGATTTTGAACTAAGTCTGATTATTAATCTAATAATACATTAACCATGAGGAAATTTTTACTTTTAGTTATGGCGGCAATGATGATGCCTGCCGTAATGTGTGCTCAGACTGTATTGCAGCCTAAGAATAGTGGACCGATGAGATTCTCGTCTCGTTTTGATGCTCCTGCCAAGGCCGTCATTGCCGAGAACCAGAAAATCATGGGTCACTTCGACAGCGATAATATCTTGGAGGGAGGCCTCGGCATGACGAGCATGTCAGGTGTGATTCCTATCTCAACAGTGATTTCTCCTGAAGAGTTGAAGGTGTTCCAGGGTGGTAAGATAGTCGCCTTTAGGGTAGCCCTGGCTGATGCCACTCCTGTGACTCGTGTTTTTGTCGCTCCGGTCAGCAGCGCTGGTGTCCCCAGTGGCGTTGGCACCTTGGTTGAGTGGACATGCCAGACGGGTGAACAAGGCTGGAATGAGATAGTGCTGGAAACGCCCTACGAGATTAACCTTGATGAAAACACGTCTCTGATGATCGGTTTTGATTATACCCAGACCAGAACCAATTATCCGATTGCTGTGTCCGACGAGGGTACTGTTTATCCGACCTATGCCTTGCTGAAATCTGGTCGAGTACCTAAATGGACCGACATGGGTTTCACCTCTTACAATCTTGCGGTGCAGTGCATTGTCGAGAATGATAATTTCCCCGAATACATCCTGAACTTCACAAATCTGGTTGTCCCTGACTATGTGCAGTCGGGCAGCGACATGGATTTTCTGTTCCATTTGAAGAATTCTGGCGTGAAGAAAGTAGCGGCTGGTGCTCTCACATTTGATGTGACACTTGATGGTGAGCCGTTTGCAACGATAACCAACACCGCAGAATTTTCCTATAAAGATACCACATTCGAGTATTCTCTGCCTATCGGTGAGCTTGAGTCGGGACCGCACTCGATGAGCGTAACCATGACTTCGTTGAATGGTGAACCGCTTGAGGAACCCGTTACGATGTCCCGCTCCTTCAAGGTGTATGCCGAGCGTTTCCCGCGTCAAAAACATATCGTGGAGCAGCTCACGTCAACCTATTGCACCTATTGCCCCCTCGGCAATTCCATGCTTAGCATCTTGACCTCTCAGCGCGACGACATCATCTGGGTGGGTCTGCATGGCAACCTGAATAACGGCGTTGACCCGTTTAGGTCTGCTCAGGGTGATTCAATCCTTACTTACCTGACCGGTGGACAAATCAGCTATCCCTCAGGCGCTTTCAACCGCATGACAGGTTGGGAAGACGATGTGAATATCGTGAATGGCCTCGGTTATTATGCACAGTATCACCAGATGGTTGCTGACCAACTGGGCAGTTTCTTTGATTACATTGCTTACTGGACCCCGTCGTTCGCATCCATCAACATGGCATGTGAACTTGACGCTGAAACGCGTGAAGCATCCATCACTGTCTCTGGTGACCTGACTTCAGACTTCGATATCATGATGGGAGCAGATTCAAAACTCACCATCTATCTGATTGAAGACAAGTTGGTGGCTCCTCAGCTGGACAATGGCACCTGGATTGAAGAATACGTGCATAATGGCGTGTTCCGTCGTGCCATGCGCTCTGCGCTGGGTACAGCTCTCAACAGGAACGGCAACAGCTATAGCAATGAGTTTAAATGCACGATTCCTGAAGGGTGGAACATCAATAATATGCGTGTTGTCGCCTTTATCAGCCGTCCGCTCAAGAGAACTGTGTCTTACACCGACTTCTTTATCACCAACGCCGAGTGCATCAAGCTCAATAATGAGGGTGGCGGTGTTGAAGAACTCCTGATGGACGGTGATGCTGTTCCGGTAGAGTACTATGACGTGATGGGACGTCGCTACGACACTGCACATCCCGGCATCAACATTGTCAGGATGAGCAACGGAACGATACGCAAAGTGCTTGTAAAGTAAATCAGAACTGTATTGTTGCAGTCACTCCATAGGCCCGGTCACCAAAGGTGGTCGGGCTTATTGCTACATCAACATCTTTGACAAAGGGGCGGGTAAAGATAAAAGCGCTGCCGGCACCAATGGCTGCACCGCCCAGGACATCCCACCAGTCATGACGGTCGGTGTGTACACGGCCCCATGCCACAAAGCTCGACACGACGTAGGCGGGCACGCCCAATTTCCAACCGTAGCGTTTCATGAGGAATGTTGAGCCGTTAAAGGCAACTGCCGTATGCGTGCTGGGAAACGCGTGGTGCCCTGTGCCGTCAGGGCGATCCTTGCGGATACACAGTTCCAGCCCATAGTTCACGGCAAGGCAAGTGGCCGTGCTAAGCCCCAACTGTTTCAGGCCCTCGGTATCGTGCTTGGCGATAGCAACCCCCACAGCAGCGGCATCAGGCAGCAGACACATCACATCGGTGGCATGCCTCAAGGCATCATCGGCATGAGCCCACAAGCAGCAAACGACAAATAATATGCTCAACCCCCGTCTCATTAAAGTCTAATATCTAAAATCTAATATCTAAAGTCTAACGTCTAATACAGCTTTCTCAGCAGGTCGCTGCGGTGGATACGTTTCAAGGCCGCAGCGATGGCGGCGCGGTTCTTGCGATCATACCAGAAGAAGAACAGCCTTTGAGCCTGTTTCTCCATCGGGGTCTTGGCGCAATAGACGGGTTTCAACGTGTAGGGATGGAACCCGGTGTAATAGGTCTCGGTAGAGATGGTCATGGGTGTGGGCGTGAAATCCTGCACCTGCTCGAGGCGAAAATCCAACTCCTTGGTAATGGCGGCCAATTCGGCCATGTCGGCCTCGTGGCATCCGGGGTGTGAAGAGATGAAATAGGGAATGAGCTGTTGCCGCAGGTTGTACTTCACGTTCACGCGGTCGAACAGGGCCTTAAAGCGTTTGAACAGTTCAAACGAGGGTTTGCGCATCAGCATGAGCACATCGTCGCTGGTGTGCTCGGGTGCGACCTTCAATCGGCCCGAGACGTGGAAACGGATAAGTTCCTCGTTATATTGTGCGTTGATTTTATCAATGCGTGGATCACCCGTGCGGTGCATCGACAGGTCATAGCGCACGCCGCTGCCAATGAACGATTTCTTCACTTCGGGCAGAGCATCTACAGCATGGTAGATGTCGAGAAGCTGGCTGTGGTCGGTGTTGAGGTTACTGCAGGGCTGAGGATGCAGGCATGACGGACGCTGGCAGCGTTGACACCGTTCCAGGTCCTTGCCGTGCATGCCGTACATGTTGGCGCTGGGACCGCCCAAATCGCTGATGTAACCCTTGAAATCCTCCATCTGTGTCACCTGCTTGACCTCGCGAAGGATGGACTCCTTGCTGCGCGAGGCAATGAACTTACCTTGGTGGGCGCTGATGGTGCAAAAGGCGCATCCGCCGAAGCATCCCCGGTGCATGCACACCGAGTGGCGTATCATCTCATAGGCGGGGATGCGTTTGCCCTGATAGCGGGGGTGGGGCAGACGCGTATAGGGCAGGTCAAACGAGGCGTCAATCTGCTCGGTGGTCATCGGCGGGTTGGTGCGGTTGACCTTCACGGCGATGTTACCCGTCGCTTGCCACACGTTGTGCCCGTGCCACAGGTTGCTCTCCACCTCAATCGTCTTGAAGTTCTCGGCTTGGGATTTCTTTGATTTCTGGCATTCCTCGTAGCTGTGCAGCACCACGTCGGTGGCAGTGTTGGAAGGCGGTAGTTCGCTCAATGGACGGCGCACCACAGTTTGCGGGATATCGGTCAACTCGTCGATGTGCTTGCCTGCCGCCAATGCGTCGGCAATGGCGATGTTGGGCAATTCTCCCATGCCATAAATCAACAGGTCAGCTTGGCAATCCATCAGGATGGAGGGCCGCAATTTGTCCTGCCAGTAATCGTAATGGGCCAGTCGCCTCAACGACACCTCGATGCCTCCGGCTACGACGGGCACGTCAGGAAAGAGACGCTTCAGAATGTCACTATAGACGATGGTGGGGTAGTCGGGACGGGCTCCGGCTCGTCCGTCAGGCGTGTAGGCGTCGTCGCTGCGCTTGCGGCGTGCGGCGGTATAGTGGTTCACCATCGAGTCCATCGCACCGGCCGA
>JAEEGL014861833.1_pt1 | contig 14485 bp, 10 predicted proteins | sample 9134231 | NCBI WGS metagenome assembly JAEEGL01 (sample SAMN16246548, study PRJNA631951) | gut metagenome | biome: gut microbiome; feature: rumen; material: fiber-attached | host: Bos | place: Iran: Karaj | collected 2018-10
CAATGCATCCATCTGTCTAAGTTGTTTCAACGATTTTTTCTTCAAGTGTTTCTGAAATGCGATACCTTGCTGTTCGGCTCCTTTTTGGGAAGCATTTGCCACCAGCGTCCTGCCACTATCCTGCCAAGGAGCGAACGACCCACCACTCTGGCTGATGGCAGCCCTGAAGAGTCCTTTTGCCAGAGGTGAGGCACACAGGATGCTGCAACTGATAGCCCCTGCCGACTCGCCAAAGATGGTCACCTTATCGGGATCACCTCCGAAACTGGAGATATTTCGCTGCACCCATTTCAAGGCGAAAATCTGGTCAAGCAGGCCATAGTTGCCTGAATGTCCGTTTTTCGACTCTTTTGTGAGTTCGGGATGCGCCATGAACCCCAGTGCTCCGGTTCTGTATTCGACACTTACCACCACGACTCCCCTTCGCGCCAAAGATGTCCATAGGTCGCCTCCATAATGCTCGGTCTGGAATCCACCTCCATGAATCCAAACCATGACAGGCAACTTGTCGCTGATAGATTTTGCCGGTGTGGCGATGCCCAAATAGAGACAGTCCTCACTCATCTTAGGGTGCGAGCCATCGCGCCGGGACGGTTGGGGCGGCCATGGTCCGAATTCATCAGCTTTCAGCACCCCCGTCCATGCCTTTGCCGGTTGAGGTTCTTTCCATCGCAGGTTGCCCACTGGCGGTGCCGCATAAGGAATAGCCTTATAGACAGCCAGGTCTGAGCCATCCGGAGTGGCCTCCAAGTCGCCTGTTTCAACATGTGTGCGCATCAAAGGCTGTGCATTGACGCCAAGGGTGGCCACAAACAATCCTGCGGCCAAGAGTAAGATTATTTTTTTCATTTTCACAGTTTTTTGATTATCAAGATATGCAGAATGACGTTTTTATTATAGTCTAACATGAAAAGTTTTGGCAAAAATAACAAATTCATTTTACATTTAAGTGATTTAGCACAAGATATTTGAAATTATCATGATTAAAACCGATTATAAAACCAGCAGGAATTGTTAAGTATTCAAAAAAAACTGAGAGGGTGAAAGATTGGGTTGAAAAAAGTGTAATTTTGCACTTCCAAAACGATGAATTATCATTAGACACATAAAACATACTATCTTTCTATAAATGAAACGACTTTTAAGTCTCCTTCTGCTTGTACTGGCACTTCAGGTGAATGCAGACAACACAGTATTAAGCAAGCCAAACCTAAAAATACTCATTTTAGGTAACAGTTACATGTACGACGGTCTGTCTCACCTTGATGCCTTGGTCAATGGGAGTGGTTCCAACATCAGCGACATGTGCATATACAGAATGCTCAGGAGTGACGCCTCTTTCAAGACATGGTGCGACATGTACAAAGACAATGACACCAACGAGTATTATTTCACCAAGGTATTAGGTGGCATTTCATCGAAAGTGAAGCAGGCAGCCGGCAGTGCCGGTGACGGTTCGCTGCTTCGCGAAGTGCTCACCTCCGACGAATGGGACCTGATACTGCTTCAGCCTTCCAGCAAAGAAGCTACCAGCTACGAGACATGGAAGGATGAAGGTTATCTGGAGGAGTTTCTCGATATTCTGAAAGCGAAACAACCTAATGCCGAGATTGGTATTATATTGATTCACAGCTATTGGGACAATTATGTGCACAACAGCGAAGGTTCATCTTATGACAGGTGGCAACTCATAGCCAATGCCGTAAAGAAACTTGTTTCGAGCCATGACATCAATTTTGTGTTGCCCTACGGCACGGCCATAGAGAATCTGCGTATGAGCACCCTAAACAATGACTATGACCTGACGCGAGACGGCACTCAGTTGGCCTATGGTTTAGGTCGTTATGCAGCCTCCTGTTGTTATTATGAAGCCCTTATTGCTCCCCGTAGCGGTATTTCTGTTGCAGGCAACCCGACACGTTACAACGTGCCCACCACCACATCATCGCTCTATCCCACCATTGATGTGACCGATGACAATGCATACATGGCCCAACGTGCAGCCGTATTGGCCATGCGCGACGCCTACACATGCAACAATCCCGACGTGCCCGATGCTCCAGCCGAGGAGACCATCACCATCACCGACACCCAAGGCGACGGCTATGGAGTGTGCACTTTCAGTTCTTTCTACGACCTTGATTTCAGTGAAATATCTGACAATGAATTCAAGGCATACATTTCTGCCGGCTACAACGCAGCAACCCAACATATCACAGTAGTACATGTGAAGGATGCTCCAGCCGGCACAGGTCTTATCATAAAAGGCAAGGCGGGCACCTACAAAGTGAGTTGCAGCAAATCATTATCTTACTACACAAACATGCTTGTGGGCACCCCCGTCAGGACCTGGGTAACCCAAACCTCCGGTATATACACCAATCTTGTCTTGAGCAAACGTAATGGAATAGTGGGGTTCTATACCCTCTCCAATGACGGATATGTAAATGCCAACAAAGCATACCTGCAAATACCCACCCAACTCATCGCCTCGGCCCAGTCGAACCAGATAGGCATCATCTATGAAGACGATGCCCCTATTGACGGCATCAGTGAAAAGGAGAACAACACCTCCGACGAAGGCTATTACACCCTCACCGGTATCAAGGTGGAGCATCCAGAAAAAGGCATCTACATACATAGAGGCAAAAAAGTGGTGGTGAAATGATGTCACACAAGAGAACCATACAATTGTTGTTTATTCTGTCTTTGGTCCTGCCTTTGCAAGCCCAAGACAGTATTTTCAACAAGCCAACCCTGAAAGTACTGCACATAGGCAACAGCTATACGGATGATGCCACCGCCTTGCTGGAGCAGATAGCCACCCACAGCGGCGCCGACCTTAGCAATATATGCCTTTACAAAGCCACACGCGGTAGCGGTTCTTTCAAGTCGTGGTGCGATATCTACAACAACAAAGACGACCAATACTATTGGGTGTCAAAAGTATTGGGCGGTTTGTACGCCCGTGTATACACTGGCAAGGGAATGCCCCACAACGGTCTGTTGTTCAAAGAACTACTCAGCACAGAACGATGGGACCTGATTATCATACAACCCGTAAGTGGTGAGGCTCCCTACTATGAGAATTGGCAAAGTGATGCTGACGGTGATTTGGAAGATTTTTTAGAGATACTACACAGGGAACAGCCCCAAGCAGCTATAGGATTCGCCCTTGTGCACAGCTATTGGGACCATTATGAGCGGAATTTGGAGCATTCGTCGCATAAACGCTGGCAGAAGATAGCACAAGCCGTGAAAAGTCTGCGGAGCGACCATGACATCGCCCTTGTTATACCCTACGGAACAGCGATTGAAAACCTTAGGAAGACAGCTCTGAACAATGACTATGACCTGACCCGCGACGGCACGCACCTGGCCCACGGACTGGGCCGCTATACTGCGGCTTGCTGCTACTATGAGGCACTGATAGCTCCCTTCACCGGTGTGTCGGTGGAAGACAACAACTGTCGCTACGATGCCTCTGGCGACACCTCCAAATATCCCTCCATCAGTGTGGACGACAGTAATGCCTACATGGCTCAACGCGCAGCCATACAAGCTGTTAAACACCCATTCAAACTGACCAAGATACGCGAACCCCAACTTGAGGAATTATGGAAATAACGCCAATTGCCCGCTTCCGTTCCCCTTTCACGTCAAAATTCGGTATCCCCAAACAGAGCGGCCTTGTGCGTGACTTGCCGGGCCGCATTGTTTTCGAGCTTGCCTACCGCAATACCGACTCGTTGCGCGGCATGGACGGTTTCAGCCATTTGTGGCTCATCTGGCAGTTCTCCGCCAATGCCCATAAAGCCAACAGCCCTGTGGTGCGTCCGCCTCTACTTGGCGGCAACCAGGCGCTCGGCGTGTTCGCCACCCGTTCGCCCTACCGGCCCAATCCTCTTGGACTTTCATGTGTGCGCATCGACCATATTGACCTCGACACACCAGATGGGCCTGTCATCCATGTGTTGGGAGCAGACCTGATGGACGGCACTCCGATTTTCGACATCAAGCCCTACCTGCCCTATGCCGACTGCCACCCGGATGCTACGGGTGGATTCACAACTACACATAACTGGCCACGACTTGAGGTACGGATGAGCGACAAGGTGAAGCATGCGCTGACGGAGGACGAAGCCGCTACGCTGGCCGATATATTAGCACTGGACCCCCGCCCCCACTATCAGAAAGACCCCACCCGCATCTACGGGATGCCTTACGGACGTTGGGACGTGCGTTTCCGCGTGACCGACGGAGTGGTCGAGGTTATTGAGTTGTCGACGGTTAGACAAACCATCTCTGGGATGATTAAAAAGTGAACCGGTGCGGTGATGGCTGCGGTAGAACTGGAGCATACGGAGAAAGGAGACGAGGGAGTTATTGTTTTTCTTGTGGCTCATCCTGGTCAGCAGTATCTGCCTCCTCCATCGCCTTGGCCAGAAGAGCTGCTTTCCGCATTGCCAGTCTTAGTTTTTCTTCTTTGTCCATAGCCTATTTTTTTGAAAACATGTACAATAATAAATCCTCGTTCTTTAAGATGATTGAAATACTTCACCTATGAACCGGGAAAATGGAAACAGAAAAAGCGGGAAGGTGAACTACCCGCTTTTTCTGTAATTGTGTGGCGACACCTATCAGTCGAGGTTGAGACTCTTCTTGATGGCGGCGATTTTCTCCTCGGCGTTAGCCATGCAGCGCTCGTAGCATCCTGCGCACTTGAATGAAGGATCTTTCACCTCTGTGTAGAACTTAATCTTGGGCTCAGTGCCGCTGGGACGCACACTCACCTTGGTACCGTCCTCGCAGAACCACTGCAGCACATTGGAAGTGTCGGGCATGTTGATTTTCTCAACCGTACCGTCAGCCTTCTTGGCCTCCAATGTCTTGTAGTCTTTCCAGAGAGTCACTTTAGAGCCACCGAGCTCGCACGGCGGGTTCTCACGGAAATTGGTCATCATCTGCTTGATTTCATCGGCACCTGTCTTGCCCGGACGCACCACATTGATAGTGGCCTCGCGCGAGAACCCATACTCAGCGTAGATGTTCATAAGCAGGTCGTAGAGTGTCATGCCGTTGTCCTTTGCCCAAGCGGCAATCTCGCAGATAAGACAGATGGAAGCTGGGGAGTCCTTGTCGCGCACCTTGTCGAACGGCAGGAAGCCAAATGACTCCTCTCCGCCACCGATGTACTTGTTGACACCCTCGGAGATGCGGATTTCATTGGCAATCCACTTGAATCCCGTGTAGCAGTCGCGCAGCTCCACTCCATTTTTCTTTGCAATCTCTGCAATGACCTCCGTGGTGACGATAGTCTTCACGAGGAACTCGTTGCCTTTGAGCTGACCCAGCTTTTTCTTGTTGGCGATAATGTACCAACAGAACATCATGCAGGTCTGGTTACCGTTGAGAATTTCCCACTCACCCTTTGCATTGCGGCATACGATAGCGAGACGGTCGGCATCGGGGTCAGAAGCGATAACAAGATCAGCGTTGAGGCGTGTGCCCAACTTCATTCCCAGTGTCATGGCCTCTGCATTCTCCGGATTGGGAGACACCACTGTGGGGAAGTTGCCGTCGATAACCATCTGCTCTGGCACCACATGTATGTTCTGGAATCCCCATGAGCGGAGAGCCTCAGGAATAATAACACGACCGGTTCCGTGCATGGGCGAGTAGACGATGTTGAGGTCTTTGTGGCGCAGGATGACATCCTGATCGACCATTGCCTCTTTAACAGCCTGCAGGTAGTCCCAGTCCATCTCGCCGCCGATGATCTCAATGAGCTCTTTGTTGCCCTCGAACTTCACATCGTCGATGGTCACCTTGTTCACCTCATCGATGATACCCTTGTCATGAGGTGCCAGCACCTGTGCGCCATCATCCCAATAAGCCTTGTAGCCATTGTATTCTTTGGGATTGTGCGAGGCGGTGACGTTGACACCGGCCTGGCTGCCCAGCTGACGGATAGCGAAGGAGATTTCAGGTGTGGGACGGAGACTCTCGAAGAGATACACCCTGATGCCGTTGGCGGAGAAGATGTCGGCGACGGTCTCTGCAAACATGCGGCCATTGTTGCGGCAGTCATGGCCTACCACGACGGAGAGGTCATCACGTCCGGGGAAAGCTTTCAGGATATAGTTGGCAAAACCCTGTGTCGCCATTCCCACGATATACTTGTTCATGCGGTTGGTTCCTGCGCCCATGATACCACGGAGTCCGCCGGTACCGAATTCCAAGTTCTGGTAGAAAGCGTCGATAAGGTCAGTCTTGTCCTCGTTGTCCAACATAGCCTGCACATCCTTGCGTGTAGCCTCATCGAATGATGGTGACAACCACTGGCGTGCCTTTTCCTCACATTGTCTGATTAATTCCTGGTTATTTTCCATAATAGATTTTTGATTTGAGTATATAAATAAATGTGTATTTCATGCAGACAGAAACGTTATTTTGAGAGTTGTTCCACTGTCAGATGCAAAAATAATGTTTTTCTGCAAAAATACCAATAAAAATATGTTTTTTTTAGTGCAAATACCCTCTCTGTATCCTCTAATAATTGTTAATTATTTAATAAAAAACAAGGCCGATGCACCATTATCGAAATAAAAGCGTAAATTTGCATCGCTTTTTCTTAAAAGACGGAATTTCCTTTCTGGAAATCTGACAAACAAAACAATCACATAATACATTTTTATGTACAGCAAAGACGATTTACAATCGAAGAGTATCTCCGAATTGGAAGATATTGCCAAGGAATTGGGTGCTGACTTTCAGCAAAACGACAACATAGAAACCCTGATTTATTCTATTCTTGACAAGCAAGCGATAGTGGAAGGCAACAAAAATCCACTTGGCACCAAACGCAAGCGTGTAAGGATAATAAAGAAAGACACCGACCATGTTTATAGTGTGAACGGCAAAGACGGTGAGAACTTCGATACGAAGAAAAACAAGATTCCGCAGGAGGCCCCTTCACTCTTCAAGGATTTGGAATCAGAGCCACAATCTACTGACGTTTCGGCAGCGCCTGTTGAAGACCCTGCTCCACCTGCTCCGAAGCGTAGGGGTAGAAAGTCGAAAGCTCAGTTAGAGGCAGAAGCAGCTGCAGCTGCAGCAGCTGCAGCCATCAAAGAGGAAGAAGAGAAAACAGAGCCACAGCCCATTGTTGAAGAGCCTGTTGTTAAAGAATCCGAGGACACATTCTCTGTTCCTGAAGCTATGTTCGCCGAGAGCAGTGAGCAGGAAGAAGTTCAAGACACCGATTTACTTGCCCAACTGCAAGCCAAGGTGAATGCCCACAATGAACCACTCGCACAAAATGAAGAGACAGAGGAGCCTGTTTCCGGAATATGGGCAGGTGACCCAGGTGACGGCACCGATTTCATCACTGTGGTCGACCTTCCTATAGAAGACCATAGCGCGATGCCGACTTACGATATCTTTGACAACCCGACGAGTCCGATGCCCAACGCTCCGGGAACAGCCACCAACTTCAATACCGGCAACCAATGGTCAGTCCCTGCCTCAAAGGGCAAATATGACTTCAATGACCTGATAACAGCGAATGGTGTTCTGGAGATTATGCCCGACGGTTACGGTTTTCTCCGTTCAAGCGACTACAACTATTTGTCATCTCCAGACGATATCTACGTTTCGAACACCCAGATAAAACAATATGGTTTGAAGACCGGGGATGTGGTAGAATGCCATGTGCGTCCACCTCATGACGGTGAGAAATATTTCCCTCTAACGAGCATAGACAAGATCAACGGACGCATGCCTTCAGAAGTTCGCGACCGCATACCCTTTGAGCATCTAACACCCCTCTTTCCTGATGAGAAATTCTGTCTGTGCGGCGACCGAGAAACGACCAATCTCTCGACCCGTGTTGTAGACCTCTTCTCCCCTATAGGCAAAGGACAGCGCGCACTAATTGTTGCTCAGCCCAAGACAGGTAAGACCATACTGATGAAAGACATTGCCAATGCGATAGCCGCCAATCATCCCGAGGCCTACCTGATGATGCTTTTGATAGACGAGCGTCCGGAAGAGGTGACCGATATGGCCCGCACAGTGAACGCCGAGGTTATAGCCTCCACCTTTGACGAGCCGGCCGAGCGCCATGTGAAGATAGCCGGTATTGTGCTTGAGAAAGCCAAGCGTATGGTGGAGTGCGGACATGATGTGGTGATATTCCTCGACTCCATCACACGTCTTGCCCGCGCCTACAACACAGTATCGCCAGCAAGCGGCAAGGTGCTGACCGGTGGTGTCGACGCCAATGCGCTTCAGAAGCCCAAACGTTTCTTCGGTGCCGCCCGTAACATAGAAGGTGGCGGTTCGCTTACCATTGTGGCGACAGCCCTGATAGACACCGGTTCGAAGATGGACGAGGTGATATTTGAAGAATTCAAGGGTACCGGCAACATGGAGTTGCAGTTGGACCGTTCTCTATCAAACAAGCGCATTTTCCCATCTGTGAATCTTGTGGCATCGAGCACACGCCGCGACGACCTGCTTCACGACAACAACACACTGAACCGCATGTGGATTCTGCGCAAATACATAGCCGACATGACTCCAATAGAAGCGATGAACACGATTCACGACCGCATATTGCAGACAAGAGACAACGAAGAGTTTCTCTTGACGATGAACTCATAAGAACAATATTCAACTTATTGTCAAAGCCGCGGTCTCGCATCAGCAGAGGCCGCGGCTTTGACGTTTTTACAAGAGAGAAACCGGATGCTTTATTTTTTATTCTTGAGCAAGAAACGCAGACCCATCTGCAAGTTAAACTTGAAGGGATCTTCCTTGAATGAGTTGGACACATCACTCTGGTTGTCGAAATAATACTTTGCTGAGGGCTCCAAATAGAGTCCAAGGAAAGGCAACAAATCATATTGTGCTCCGACACCCAATGTGGCAGAGAACTGCACATTGTCCTTTTCGCTGTTCTGGGTAACACCCATCCGCTCAGTTCTGGCACTAAAATTAAAGTCGGCCTGTGCACCTGCCAGTGCATAAGTATGAAAACGATTATTACCCCAGAGCGGAGTTGTCACATTGACGGGAATACCCACATAATGCAGCGTCTGTTTCTCAGTAACCTGACTTGTCTTGCTTACATAAGTGAAATCTGAACGCTGTCGTGTATAGACAACACCCGTTGTGAGGGCCAACTTGTTGAAGACCGGGAAACTGAACGTAAGACCGAAAGAGAGAGGCTGTTCATGATGCGACTCTCTTCGCACCTGTGGCGCCGAACGACGCATATAAGGAACATTGATATCAGGTCCAAACACATCCGTCCCATATACACTATTGGATGCAAACAGATTCATTTCGCCATATCCATCCTTCTTCGTTTTATCTGATGAGTATGCCTGCTCTAAAAGCTTGGCCAACAGGGCATCCTCCTCACTATGCAGTTCAGCCTGCTGTGACGGCACCTTAGCCGGTTTCTCCTCTTGTGGCAGCAGTGCCTTCTCATTCTGCGGAGCGGTCTCTGTACTCACATTGTCAGCCGTAGGACGAATTTCATTGTGGCCGCTATCGAGTCCATTCTCAGACACATCCTCGCTTTGGATTATCGGCTGGATGGCATCGGGCAATCTTGTAGCCGGTGCGGAAACACCATGTGCACCCTGCATCTTGCTCCGAACGGGAGCAGCAGACAGAGCATTGACATTTTGTGCCATCAAAACAGGTTCTTTTTCACCGTCGGCAAAAACATCAGCAGCAGGCTTGACAACAGCGTCATTGACACTGTTTTCTGCTACAGGAGTGATTCCGCCAGCCGGAGTCAGCCGTTCATTCCACCAATAAAGGCCGCCCCCTGTGAGTAACGCCGCAACGGCCGCCGCAGCAGCCCATCGTCGGTAGACGACAGTGCGGTTGGTTTGCGGCACCACGCTATGAAGCGACGCATTGAGTTCCTCCCACAATCCATCGGGGGGAGTTTCCTCATGCGCCTGCATTTTAAGCCGCAACTTCTCAGTCCATGTCTTTTTGCTCACTTATCCTTGTTTTTTTATATATTCCTGTATCATTTTTGCCAATTGCCTTTTAGCTCTGGAGAACTGCGACGCCGAAGTATCTTCCTTAATACCAAGTCGCTGTGCTATCTCCTTATGGCTGAGCTGCTCAAACACATAAAGGTTCAGCACCGTCCTATAGCCTGAAGGCAACTGTCCTATCATACTGTTGAGTACCCCGGCCGGTACGCGCTCCACCTCAGGTTCGGCATCGTCGGGCACATCAGGCACAGAGTCGGAGAAAGTCAGTTTTTTTTCTTTTCTTAGATAGTCGATTGCCTCATTGGCACATATTCTAAGAATCCAAGCCTTGAGCGACCCTTCCCCCTTAAACTGGAACTGACCAATCCGTGTGAATATTTTTAGAAAACTATCATGAAGCACATCTTTAGCCTCATCATGCGAGGGCAGATAGCGCAACACCACAGCTGTAGCCAATCCGGCATACCTTCGGTACAACCTATCCATGGCTTCCCTATTGCCCTGCCGGACTTTTTGAATCAGCTGAGACTCGTTTTCCTCAATATACATAAATAAAACTTAAAAATCTCTGAAACCTTGCACAGAAGGCACGAGAAAAAGATACCCCTTCAAGAAATGGTTGTGGCGAGATCTACCATAATGGGTATTTCAAAGAGCTGTATTCCATTAATTAGAAGAATGTCCTTGTCGCTCATTATGGCATTGAACAACACTTCGTTTCTTTTTTCCGTGTCCGCCACACTTGAAGCATTCAGATATCCCCCGAAAAGTTCTGCCGCCTCCGCCACCTGATGCAAAGCCCATTTGCAATAAGCGGCATTCAGGTAATCATCGGCCATAGTCTTGACTTCTTTTCCCAACAATTCATTATAATATCTCTGAGCCTTATCCGGCTTTCCATCCGCCATCAAAGCCCATGCCAGCACCCTCACGACCTTGGTGTTGTCAGGATGCTCGAAATGACATTGGTAGAGCATGTCGACAGCCTGGGGCACCATGTCAGTTTTGAGGCGACACATGGCAGCATAGAGAACGAAGGGCACGTGTCCCGGCTTCATGGTCATCAGTTTCTGATATACCTGTCCGGCCTTTTCAAATATTCCCGCCTGATAGTAAGCCTTGGCCAGGGAGTGCAGTATTGCCCTGTCGTCAGGAGCGTCTTTCGTTGCCATCTCAAAACATTTCGCCGCATCTGCATAACGTTTTTCGTGCATGAGCCATGACCCTCTGAGCAGTCCAAACTCCTTCTTCTGTTCATCATTATCCATTATCTTCAAGAGTTGCCCCAACTGCATAAAATGCTGCTGTTTAAGCAAGAAAGTGCCCAATTGAGCCATACGGTCGGTTGGCAGCAGTCTTGCTATAGTGGCATTGGCAAAGAAGAGAGCATTGTCATTTTGGAAAGGATTTTTAAAGTCGTTTCTCACTTCTGCCAATTTAAAAAAACGGTATAAATCCTGAAGATACATTCTGCGCACATAGGCCGGCGACTGCATGACCTGTGTCTGTTCGACCGGTCCGAACATATCGGCCTGTCCAAGCATAGAACGGTATTCATCGGGCAACCTGTCGAGCACAGAAGCCAGTCCCAGAGCGAAAGAATACTTGTCGCTGTCGCAGAAAGGCCCTTTCTCGATTAATTTGTCGAGCAAATCCACATCCTTTATTTTCCTTCTTACATGAGCCAGTTCCGGATGTCTGCTGTCAAATATCCTAAACCAGTTGTCAGTATGATAGAAAAAGCCGAATCGTTTCATCATAGAGAATCCGCCGAAATAGATATCCGCACCCGCTTTCTGCATATCCATCATACGCTGGATACTCTCCTCCACCTCTTCCATAGCCCTATCCTCGGCCCCTGGATCAAGAATATCCTTCAGCGGGTCCTCTTCCTGCTCTGTCAGACCGAAACGAGTGATATTGAGATGGTTGTTTTTGATGAGTCCCGGCAAAATGTCCTCTTGAATCTGCCTGGTATCCTTCTCCGCATTCATACAGAGAAAAATCTGGCGTTGCAGGTGATGCAGGTCGTCGCAAATATTGGGCTCAAGGAGCATCACGGCAAGCGTTTGCTCCACCATCTTGTCAGGGACCACCTTGTCAGGCAGACTGACAGCCCATCCCACTAAAGCCCTTTGACGCACCTTTTCCTCCTGAGCCATCTGGTAGACCTCGGTGAGAACTTTCCATTTCAGCGAGTCGAAGATATTCATGCACGAAACGGTTATGGCTGTCACGATGAGCGCGGCATCTGCGGTGTCGACAGTTGGAGCCAGAATAAGATTCTGATAAAAGAGCGCCTCGTCTTTATTCCATGAGTTGGACACAAGAATACTGTGGAAAAGGCTTGCTGTGAAGTCGGTGTTTGTTTTGTGGAGACCATTTTCTTTCTGCTCCCGTTGCTCCTCATCAGGCATAAGACCAAGCAAAGCCACATCTGCCACATAATTTTCCAGTGTCAGCCGAATTTCGGCATTGGTGAGACCGATTATTCGGCATGCTTCCTTTGTTGCATTGATGTACGACTGTACATTGCGGTTTTTCCACACATGTAGCGCATCGGCATTGAGCTTATACAGTTTGGACAGGAGAGAGGAAAAGAGTTGTCCTCGCGTCGGGTCGTCATAACTTCGCTGCATATAGCTGAGCAACAAGTCATAGTCGCCTTTTATCTTCTCATACCTTTCAGTGAGTTGCACAAAGATTCTATCGTCGAGCAAACTTTTAAACACGATCAGTGCCGCCCCCAATCGATTATTAGCTATGAGGCGAAATATCTTGTTGATTCTTTCTTCATTGTTCATGTTGTTCGAGGTAGGTTTAGAAAGTTTTCCATTTCACATTAACCGTCCTTGCAATATCCTTTTGTCTTGGTTGCCCCGCATGGCTGAATGTCATTTTTGGCAAACGGCTTACAACACTGTCATTGACACCACAGTATTTTTTCAGCACATCACCATAGGCATTTATTCCTTTCTCATTAATTGAGTCGCAAGCCATGTTGTAAGCTGAAAGGAAGGCTTCATATTGATTTCTCACCCGATTTTCATCAAGTGCCGAAGCCCTGATTGCCAAAACACCGAGTGCGATATCCCCATGTCTTGAATCGAAGAGCACCGAATGCCGTTCCATTCTTGCGGCAGTGGCCTGAGGTTCGGTGAGCAGGACAGCATCGATCTCATTGTTCATCAACATTCTGAGTCTCACGTCCACATCATTAATTTGGATTCTGAACACAGGGTATCTCGGTTTGGCACTGTCTACTGCCAGTGTGCCAAGATAGTCAGTCGCCGAATAACGTGTCATACCCATCAGTTTGTCGCCCAACTGGTCAACTTTTTTCACTCTTGACAAACGGTTTCCAATGAGCTGCCAATATGCGTTTGTCGCTGTGACATACACTAAAGGTGTGCCATTTTTTATAATCCGCTCTGTTCTCATGAGGTCGCTCACCATCATCTCGACCTCACCTTTCAACAAGGCCTGGTCACAGTCCATCTGTGATTGTTTTTTTTTGAGGCTTACCTTCACGTCGAGTCTATCGAACAAGCCTCTCTCCTTTGCGACAAAAAGCGGGAGGCAATCGGTGGTAGGTGTCACTGCCACCTTGATAGCCAATGAATCAGCTCTTAGCTGTTCAGCTCTTTCTCTATCGTTCAGTTTTTCCCCTGTTTTTTCTTTCGAGGTGCACGCCCCCACTCCCCCCACAAAGAGAGAGAGCAACGAGCAAACGCATGCCATGCCACCTAACCTACGAAAGACGACACTGAAATACTGCTTGGTTCTCATCATAATCAGAAAAATAAAATCGGCTCAATCCATCAAATCTGAAATGTCAGAGTGGTTCCTTTTGATTTGCAAAGATAGCGAAAAACTTGTGAACACCACTCTTGGCGGTTAAAAAATCAGGATGTAATTGTCACTTTACTTCTTGTAGGGTCAACCCTTTGCACATTGACTTGAACCGCTATTCGCCTCTTCAGTTCCTCTACATGAGAGATGATGCCCACTCGCCGTCCGCCTATCTGGTGCAGCTTTTCAAGTGTATCCATGACATCGGAAAGGCTCTGAGGGTCGAGAGAGCCAAATCCCTCGTCGATGAAGATGGTATCCACGGCCGATGGAGTATCATTGAGCTGTGCAAGCGCCAGAGCGAGCGACAAAGACACCATGAACGTCTCTCCACCGGAAAGGATTTTTACATATTGTGGCGGAAGTTTGGTGTATCGGTCGCTTACAAGGATGGCCAGCGAACCTGGTTCCCCCACCATTTCATACCGGTCGGTGAAATGGCGCAGGTAGCTGTTAGCTTTTACCAGCAGATGGTTGAGCAAGAAACTCTGTGCTATTTTCCTGAACTTGCTGCCATCAGCGCTGCCAAACTCATCATTAAACAATTTCCAGTTTTGCGCATCCATTTTGAGGATTTCAAATTGTTTGAGTGCCGTTTCCTTGTTCTG
>JAEEGL015920341.1_pt1 | contig 14485 bp, 8 predicted proteins | sample 9134231 | NCBI WGS metagenome assembly JAEEGL01 (sample SAMN16246548, study PRJNA631951) | gut metagenome | biome: gut microbiome; feature: rumen; material: fiber-attached | host: Bos | place: Iran: Karaj | collected 2018-10
AATGGTAATTTTGCATAACTTAATTTTGGTTTCGTAAAGGTACGAATTCTTTACGACATGACAAAGGCCGAGCTTGGGAAAGTTCGGCCTTTGAGCATTTTTTAACAAATAGGAGGGTATGCCTATTTTGACACACCCTCATTCGCTGCTCCAAAAGTTTGGCTTCTCTATCACTTAATGGTAACTATGCTTCTGCGAAGCGAAGGTACTGGTCTTGGCAAAGAAAAAGAAGTGAAATTCTTTTGCTCTGCTCTCGACTTTCCGTACCTTTGGATAAGTTACTCCGTCTCGGCATAAAAAAAGAACAAGTTCTTTTTGTTCTGCTCTCGACTTTCCGTAACTTTGCCCCGTATTTTCAAAAGTGAAGAGAAGAAGATGGATTATCTGCCAAAAGACCCGGCCATATTGGTGTCAAGCGTCAACATGCTCCTTCGTGATGAGGAGTTTGACACGCTGGAGTCGTTGTGCTATGCGTTTAACAGAGAACCTGAGGAAGTGAGGAATTATCTCCTTACCTATGGTTTCGTATGGAGTGAGGACCAAAAGCAATTCAGGCCGATAGGCTACGATGGTGCCACGGATACAGGTAGGGAGGAAGAATCAACAAAAAGGAAGGACTGATGACGAAAGACAGCATAGAGACCGCCTATAGTTTCCTGCACCAGAAGCGAAACGTGTATGTCCATTCCACCATGGAATGGCAGCGCGATGATATCGAGTATGCCGTCGCCTCTTTCGTTGATGAGATGAGCAAAGAACTATTAGAGGTCATCTCCCAAGGTAGGAGTGATTTTTTGAAGGACCATAGGAAGTTTGGCGATGACATCACACTGGCGGTGCACCAGTTGGAACGGCTGTTGTGAATACACCCCTGCTTTTGTTATTGCAGATTTTTGGGTTCCCGGTACTCTGAAGGTGTGACCCCGAACATCTTTTTGAACTGAGTAGAAAAGTTGCGGGCTGTGACGAAACCTACACGGCCAGCAATCTCATTGATGGATAGATGGGTGTCGGCAAGCAATTGGGCGGCTCGTTTCAGACGGACGTTGCGTATGAAGTCAGTAGGTGTGATGCCGAGGATGGTTTGCATCTTTTTATATAGTGAGGCGCGGCTCATGGCAATGTCTCGGGCCAGTTGGTCGGCATTGTATTGCTCGTTGTCAATATGAGCCTCAATGGCTTTCAGCATTTGGGTTACCATCTTCTCTTCCTCAGCATTGATGGTGATTTTACCGGGGGCAATGCTGGCAGACTCTGCAAACTGGTGCCGGGCTTCCTCGCGCAGTTCGAACAGGCGGTTCACACGCTGGTCGTTCTCGTACTCCATCTTAGCCTTCTTTTTCTTCAGGTAAAGCGCTATGAGCCATCCTCCAATAGTTAACACCATCAAGCAGTATAGCATTTTTGCCCACCATGTGAACCACCAAGGCTGGCAGATGACGAATGTCTGCTTCGTCACAGGCCCCCATTCTCCTGATGCTGTGGCAGCCTGCACCTCGAAGGTGTAGTTGCCTGGCGGCAGCGCCTTGTAACTGGCAATGCACAGTCCGCTTCCGTCGCTGCAAATGTTCCATTCACGCTCCAGTCCTCTCAGACGGTAGCGGTAACGGTCGTGGGACGGTGTGGCATAGTTGAGCGTGGAGAATTGGAATGTGAGGTAATTCTGGGAATGGGAGAGTGAGCGAGGCAGACTCTGAGTCTGTTCACCATTCACTTCCATCCGTGTGAGCACCACAGGCAACGGCTTCTCACTGCCTATCAACTCGTCAGGCTTGAAGGCCACTGCCATTCCGCCACCTACCGCGAAAACCAGATGCCCGTCGTCGGTCAGGCATGCTGCCCTGTCCATCATCGATATGGCAGGGATGCCATCGTCTGTTCCTAAGTTGACAACAGTTGGCGTGACGCGTGAAACTCCATACGAGGTGCCTGCCCACACATGTCCTTTGTCATCTAATACCAAACTGCGTATGCAGTTGTTTGCCAACCCATTCACACGAGTGATGGATGATTTTGACGGATTGACAACGAAGAGTCCATTCTGGGTCCCAATCCACAGCATCCCTTCACGGTCTTTCAGCATGCAGTTGTATTTGCTGCTGTGTCGTTCTATCTCATTGGCATAAGGGAAAGACGCCAGCGTATCTGTTTTCGTGTTGAGCATGAATATGCCGTTCTGCGTATAGACGGCTACCCAATCTTTGTCCAATGGGCAGGCTCCCACCATATGGCGGTATTTGTTCAAGGCAGGAAACTTGTCGTTCAGTGAAATGGTGGTTTGCTGTTCTGGCAAGTAGTAACCCAACTGGCAAAGACTATCGCAACGCAACTGTCGGCCGTCAGGCAGTTCCAGTACAAAAGTAGTTTGTCCACTTCGCAGGCTTGCGCTGCGTGCCATGCCAATCAGCGGGTCATCGCCCGTATGGATTTCAGGTTTTGCCCTATGAGGAGGCTGATAAAAGATACCGCTGGAGCGGGTTCCTATCCACACTCCCCCTTGCCGGTCGCTGATAGCAAGGGTGATGTCGCCAATATGGAGAGAGTCGATGATGCTCCTTTGCGACAGGGTGGGCTGTGGGGTGTCTGCCTTGTCGGAAAGGATGGCTTCCCGTAGGTTGTCGTTCACTCTGTTCCATGCATCGTTCACAAAAATACGTTGGCGGGCATCGAAATAAAAAATCCTGTAGAAATCGTGCAGCCACAGCACGGAGTCTCCCTCCCACAACAGCCCATACTGGTTGGTGTATCGGGGCAGTTGGTATGCTCTGCTTTGGTCGCATGACACCACGTCGAACGATCTCCCGTTGGAGAGACAAAACACCCCTTCGCAGTTGACCAGCATCTGTCCGTTGGGCAGTTCCACTATCTGCTGCACCTCACCCGTCGGAAGCCCGTCGGCCACCGTCCAATGCCGCTGTCCGCTCATGTGGTTCACGCAGAAAAGCAAACACCATATAATTAGTGAAAGTTTATGTTGCATCTGTTATCGTTTGTGTTCATCGGCAAATATAAGAAAAACGTTTGATATAACTGTCTGTTTTGTCCAAAATATATGTTCGGATTGTCTATATAACCATTTGGACGAATGAAGCGCATGCCTTTAGACGGTAGGGTTGTGCTCAAGTGGAAAAGAATGCCTATTTTTGCATTATCGATATGATGATTCTGAATTCGTAATAAAAAAATTCGTTGATGATGAGAGAAAAACTATTGGCGTTGCTGCTCCTCGTCGGAGTGACCGCATGGCCGGAGGAGGCGCACTCGGCACAAAATGACAATCTGCCATCGGAGCATCTGAAGATGTGTTTCGACTTCTCAAACGTATCTGGAACAAGTGTGAAGGACGATGTCTCAGGTGTGACAGCCAGTCTGAAAGGTGTTGCCAAGGTTATAGAGGTGGGACAGTATCACGTGCTTGACTTGGGCAATGCCACGGGCTATATGGATATGACCCGCGATGCAGGAGCCATAGTCAGGGATTTGCAGGACTTCACTGTTTCTGTGTGCTACCGCGTGGATGCGTCGGCATCACTCTCTGGTCAGGGGTATTTCCTCTGGTGCTTTTCACAGTCGGCAGCCAACACTGCTGATGCTTCGCCATATACGGCATACCGTCTGAATGCACAGCGGATGGCCACTTCGACAGGTGGGTACAACCACGAAACAGGGATGGAGACAGGCAGCGCCTCGCCCAAGGGCAGATGGATGCATGTGCTCTATCGCCAGAAGGGTCAGCGGGGCGAACTGTTCGTTGACGGGCGACGTGTGCAGACCAACACACAGATGCCTGTGCTCAGTGCCACATTTACCGCAGTGCCTGCCTACAACTGGATAGGGCGACCGCCGTTCTCCAGCGACAACTACCTGAAGCAGACTCAGGTGGCTGATTTTAGGATTTACGATGCCTGTGTCAGCGACGATGCCGTTTCCCAACTTGCCGCCGAAGCGCAGTTCTTGGAAGAGGAAAGCAAATATGGTGAGCCAGGTGATTTCACGTCGCTCGAGGCCAAGGTTGAGGAGTGCCTGTCTTTCATCGCCTCGGCAAGCGGGAACTATGCCCCCAACGCCATTGCTGAACTGAAAGACGAGATACACATCTGCCAGATGGAGATGCAAGCCCGTCGTGCCTCGCAGGCGCTCATCAACGAATATGTCACGACGCTCACTCAACTGCTCGCCCAGGTCCAAACAACCGTCAACTATACAGCCAAACAAGTATTTGAAGCAACTGCTGACCACGGTTTCGTGCATCCCGGAGGAGTAGTGTCACAACGGGACATCGACCGTGCCAAACAATTGTTGGCCAGTGGTGACACACGAATCAAGCGGGCTTGGGAAATCCTCTGCGCCAACGAGTACAGCAGTTCGGGCATCGCCACATGGCCCACGGAGACCGTCGTCCGAGGTGGCAGCGGTGGACAGAACTATATGAACTGCGCACGTGGGGCTGCCATGGCCTTCCAGAATGCGCTGCGCTGGAAGATTGGCGGGACGCGGGCCAATGCCGATGCTGCGGTTCGGATCATGATGCAGTGGGCCCGGGAGTGCAAAGGTCTTGGTGGTGATACGAACGTGTCGCTGGCGGCAGGCATCTATGGTCACGAATGGGCTAATGCAGCAGAACTGATGCGTGACTATGACGGTTGGAGCCGGGAGGACTTCGAGGAGTTTAAACAATGGATAGTACGTGTTTTCTACAATCCGGCCATTGATTTCCTACGCCGGCGCCATGACACATGGCTCAATGCACGCTATGCCAACCTTGGTCAGCGTCCCGGCCACTATTGGAGCAACTGGGGACTGTGCAATGCTCTTTGTGTGATGTCCATTGGCATTCTCTGTGACGACGTTCACATGTACAACCAAGGTGTCAGTTTCTATAAATACGACCATGTAGGCACCTACAAGGACCGTTCCAAGCAGAGCGTTATCTTGAATGACGGATGCAATGAGTTCATTGGCAATCTCGTTCCTATCGTGATGCCCGATAAGCGAGGGCCGTTCGGCTATCTCGGGCAGATGCAGGAGAGTGGCCGCGACCAAGGGCATACACTGATGGCCCTGGGACTTGCCGTTGACATCTGCCAGGTTGGTCTCAACCAGGGTGACGATCTCTTTGCCTACATGGACGACCGCATCGCCGCCGGCGCCGAGTTCGTGGCGGCTTCCAACTTCGGAGGAGTGGATGCCGGCTCGCTGCCATGGAAAAACTACAACTATGCCGACTGCCGCGGCACGATGGGTGCAGGATGGCTCATGACAGGCATCAATACGGGCGGTTCGGGCGAATACCGTCCTTATTGGGACCGTCTCATTGGCTACTATGAGGGCTTGCGGGGTGTCAGGATGAAGTATTCCGATGCAGCCAGTGCCAAGGTCTGTCCCGACGGAGGAGGCGGCAACTACAGTCAGAACAGCGGTGGATTCGACCACCTTGGATTCTCTACCCTCACCAGTTGGCGGCCTGCAGTCAGTGCCGAAGAGGGTATCACCCCATTGTCGGGCAACATCGTCTATAAAGGCGTGACCTATGAGAACCAAACCAACCTTGGTGGACTGAAATACAACTATAACGTGTGCCCCTCCAAGGGTATTTCTGCCGACGGCAGCGAGATCACCCTGCAGCCGCAGTTGCCAGAGGGCGTGACCGACACTGGCCAGTGGCAGTGGAACACAGGCGAGACCTCCCGGGAGATTACTGTCAAGGCCGACCATAGTTATATCTACCGTGTCAGTTACACCGCAGCAAACGGCACCGTGAGCCAGCAGGCTTTCGCTATCGCCGTATGTGGCGACGCACCCGCCGATGTGATGACCAACGAGATAACCGTCGGTGGCGTCATTGAGAGAAGTACCGAGAAGACCGTTCTCGAAGGCACCAGTGTCATCCTTTATGCAGGTTCGGCCACGGGCTGGACCAACGACTACCTATGGGACAATGGTCAGAAAAACAGCGTCATCACCATCCCAGCCATCACAAGCAGCCGCAACTACACTTGCCAATACGCCAACCAGAGCGGAGCCGTGAGCGAGAGTGTGTTCCACCTGTATGTGGTGCCTGCTATGCAGATCATCAATGACACCGAAGGCACAGAGACCGATATCCTCGCCGGCGGCAGCGTCACTCTTCGGCTGGCCATCCCTTCCTATATGGATGATGCCGGCATCGTGTGGAGTGATGGCACAAAGGGCAGCATACTCGCCATCGACCATGTGCAGACCGACACTCAAGTGACCGCCACCTACCAAGGCATCGACTACACCTACAACATTTTTGTGAAGGCTGCGGATTTCTCCTATTACAGTCTGCTGACAACTGAAAAAGGCTATCAACTCGTTACTTCCACCGATGAGTTGGAACAACTCTCTGATGACCACTATTTCGTCCTTGCCAGCGATGATGCCGATTTGCTCATAGGCCTCGCCGACGCCCCATTGAACGGCAACAAAGCCTTGTTCTACCAGTCGCCTGTCGACCCGCTTTCCGACCTCTCGAAAGTTTTCACTTTCGAACCCTTCGATGGCGGTTTCTGCCTGCGCAACATAGATTACGACGGACTGCTATTGCAGACAGAGATGAATGCGCCCCATAACCTGCGCACCCACGACCAGCCATATCCCATCTCTTGGGCACGGCTGTTGATGACATACGATAATGCCGCCTGGACGGTTGAGAACGGCACCTACCTGGGCAATTGGCTCGGACTTTGGACACCCGCCCACGGATATAAGGACGGTGAGGAGATAGCCTGCAACAAGAAGGGCGGCGACATCGGACACCTGCAACTCTTCGCCATCAGCAAAGCACGCTTTCATCAGGAATACCTAATGAATGCAAGTGAGGAGGCACCCCTAAATGCCACACCGTTTGTCATCAACCCACAGTTCGTAGGCAATGGCTACGGATGGAACATGAGCGGCACTTGGGGCAACCAGCGGTTCAACGGAGCCGTAGAGGTGTGGCATAGTTCCAATTTCGACTTCTCTCAAACTATTGGAGGCTTGCCGAATGGGCGTTATCGAGTAACCTGCCAGATGGCTAACGGAGAAGGCAGCAATACGGGTTACCTCTATGCATCCTCTGGCACGGAGACGGAAAAGGTTATTGTGACGCAGAGTTGCAAAGGCAGCAACTTCGATGCTGAGCGCGACAAGATGTCGGCCCAAGCCTCCTATGGACTGTTGTCTCTTTCTGTTGCTGTCACTGACGGTTCGCTCACCGTCGGCATCAAGGAGCCTGCCTCGGGTACCACCTGGCTCGTCTGGGACAATGTCACGCTCACTTACCATGGCGACATGCAATCAGGTATTGAAGACCTTCATGATGAGACATCGGACTTCGGAAAAACATCGTATGGCTCAAATTCCATCTATGACCTTCAAGGCCGGCGGCTGAAGGGTGTTCCGACAAGGGGAATCTATCTCAGAAACGGCAAAAAATATATCGTCAGATGAAGTTTATACTATCATTCCTATGCTTGCTGAATACATCACTTATTGGGATGGCTCAGAATGATTACAAAATGTCAGGTCAACAGCCAACGGCCAACAGCCAACAGCCAACGGCCAACAGCCAACAGCCAACAATCAACGGCCCCTATGAGGTGGTGGCTCGTGACGGACAATATGCCGGCACAAAACAAGGTAGCGAGCGCGATATGAAAGCCGCATGGGATTTCGCCAAGGCAGGTGAATACGAAAAGGCAGCATACATCATCAATGCCTATGCCGGGAAACTGCAGCGGCTGGACGGTCACGATGCACCGCTGTGTCTGATTCAAGGTTACTGGTTGTGCAGGGCGATGGTGGTTGTCAAATCGGAAATAGAAAAGGGTCAATTGACGATTGACTGTGACACACACACCTGGGACTCGATGCTAAGAAGAGCCATGGTGTCCACAATGGAGCAATTTGAGGGTGACAGCCCTTACGCAAACGGAAACTGGGGTGCCATAGTGAACCGCTTCCGCATGGCTGCCGCCATCAGTATGAACGATATGGCCATGTATCGGGCGGCCATCAATTACTATTTGGATAGCTACGACAACGGCTCACTCCCATTTTACATCAGCGAGACGGGACAGTGCCAAGAGACAGGACGTGACCAGGGGCATGTGCAGTTGGGCTTGGAGGCGATGGCAGACATCTGCGAGATGGCATGGGATCATGGTGATGACCTGTGGGGCGCGCTCGACAACCGGTTGATGAAGGGCTTTGAATATGCCGCCCGCTACAACTTGGGCTACGATGTGCCTTTCGAGACGTGGAAAGACCTGACGGGTCTATACTGTGAATGGACAGAACCTGGCGCGATGGGGCGTGGCAAACTGTGGGACATCTACCAGAAACCATACGACCACTATGTGAAAGAGAAAGGACTGAGGATGCCATATACGGAGAAAGTGCTTGCCTTGCAAGCCAGGGCTGAAAAGAAAGGCATGAGTCGTGAGATGCGAGTTCCCCGAGTGAAAGAAGGAGAGAAACTGCATCAGGTGTTCACCTATCCTGCTCCCGATGGCGCCCCGATGAGGCACGACTACGATGTCTATGTCCAGCCGCGTGGCAACAAGGAATGGACGAAGATAGACACCTATATGGCGAAAGTGAATGCAACGGTGGGTGGGGGCAAGCATGCCGTGAGCGAAATCTCCTACTGTATGTTTGACTTCACGGGGGATGTGTTCGTGAAGGTTATTAGCAAGAACCGGAAGTTCGAGTCGGCACGCATCCGTCCCGACTACCGGGGGACGATAGCCAAGGTTCAGAATGACTCGACGGTGCAGTTTCTGCTCTTCCAACCCGAGAATGTGAGCGTAGAATTTGATGGTGACATCACCAACAACCTTTTGGTGTTCACCTCGAAGCCACCGGTGAGCAAGGAAGAGGCGGAACGAGAGGCAAAGCGTAAAGGACGGGTGTTCAAGTACTATGCCCCGGGATTCTACAATCAGCAGGACACGATATTCGTCGAATCCAACACGACAGTATATTTAGCAGGAGGGGCTTACTTCACCAGCACCTTCGCCATCAATGATGCTGAGAATGTGAGCATATTGGGGCGTGGCATTGCCCGTCCGCCACGAGGCTATGAGGGCTGTCATGTGCATCGCTCGAAAAACGTGTTGATAGATGGTATGGTGCTCAACACTTGTCCAGTGGGAGGGAGCACCGACGTGACACTCCATGACATACGCAGCATCTCTCATCCAAGTTGGGGCGACGGGCTGAATGTCTTTGCGTCCTCAAATGTCCTTTACGACCGTGTCTTTTGCCGAAACAGTGATGACTGCACAACCGCCTATGCCACCCGAAAGGGTTTCTATGGTTCGACGCGCAATGTGCGGATGCGAAACTCCATCCTTTGGGCCGATGTGGCTCACCCCATCTTCATCGGGATACACGGCAATCCTGAAGTGGGCGACACCATTGAAAAATTGGTCTATGAGAACATCGACATACTTGGACAGGCCGAACCTCAGGTGGATTATCAGGGCTGTCTGGCCATCAATTGTGGTGATGGCAACTTGGTGCGTGATGTGCTCTTCGACAACATCCGCATCGAACAGATAGAGGACGGCTGCATCACGCAGGTGAAGGTGGGCTATAACCAGAAGTACTGCACTGCTCCAGGACGAGGGGTGGAGAATGTGACGTTCAGAAATGTAAGATATAATGGTGGAAGACCCAATATCTCGGTTGTCAATGGCTACGACGAGGAGCATGGTGTGCGTAATGTGACTTTCGAAGGACTGAAAATCAATGGGCGGCCCATCTATGATGATATGCCGGACAAGCCCAAATGGTATGCTACAGCCGATTACGTGCCGATGTTTGTGGGCAACCATGTCGGCGGTGTGGTGTTCACCAAGGAAATAGCGCAGTTTCATGCCAACCAGCAACTGTCCTATTGCAGCAGCCTGGTGGACCGTGCATTGGAAGCCCTAAGACCGCAACCGCAATGAATTCTTCCTGTGAGATGTCACGTCCGTATCGTTGGTGGCGTTTCATCTTATTCATTTGTGTGGACAGATATTTTCATATCATTGTAATACTAATTCTGGTTGTTTTTGGGAAATAATCAGTAATTTTGCCTGAAATGCTGATGTTGTATGAAAATACTTGTTGTTGATGACGAGTTGGATATCTGTGAGATACTTAAATACAATCTTGAAACAGAGGGTTTTGAGGTCGACACAGCCTGTTCAGCCGAGGAAGCGCTTGATATGCCCCTAAAGGATTATTCACTCATTTTGCTTGATGTGATGATGGGTGAGATGTCTGGCTTCCAGATGGTGCGCAGGTTGAAGAACAACACCTCTACTGCGCGGATTCCTATCATATTTGTCACTGCTCTCGACGGAGAGGACAACCTGGTGAAAGGATTGAATATCGGTGCGGATGACTATATCGCAAAACCACTGAGTATGAAGGAGGTGAAGGCCAGGGTCAGGGCTGTGCTCAGACGGTCATCACTGCCACAACAAGCCATGGAAACCCATGATGAGTGTAAGATTGTTTATGAAGGCATCGCGCTCGATTTAAACGCTAAGATTGTCACCTGTGATGGTCAGAAATTGGTTTTCACCAAACTGGAGTTTGAGTTGCTCTCTTTTTTTCTCCAACATCCCAACAAGGTGTTTTCACGCGAGGATTTGCTTAAATATTGCTGGCCACGGGATGTGATGGTGCTCGACCGTACGGTGGACGTGAACATCACGCGGTTACGCAAGAAGATAGGGCGTTATGGCAAACAGATAAAGACACGTGTAGGTTATGGCTACTGTTTTGAGGAGTAAGTCTTTCCAGCGCAATCTGCTGCTGAGCATCGGTGGCGTATTCCTGCTTTTTGCCGTCTGCTTCAGTTTTTATCAGTACCAGCGCGAGAAGGAATACAAGATTGACATCCTGCACTCTCGTCTGCAGATGTACAACTATGAGATGGTGCAGACGATAGGTGAGGACAGCCTGACCAACAGTCGGCTGTTTAGGGATTATGTGGCACGTCATCAGGTGGAAGGCCTCCGTGTGTCTGTGATCAACCAGAAAGGGCGGGTCATCCTCGACAGTTATGATACCAATGTGGACTCATTGGGAAATCATCTCCAGCGAACTGAGATCCGTCAGGCTTTGCATACGGGCAGTGGTTATGATATCAAGCGGATGTCGCAATCCACCCACGAGACCTATTTCTATTCGGCCACACGCTTCGGCGACGTCATCATCCGCGCTGCCGTGCCCTATTCAGCCGAACTGACCCGCTCGCTGAAGGCCGACAATACATACATCTATTTTGCAGGTTTCCTGACGCTGATGCTGGGCATCGTGCTATATTACATCACCCACCGCATCAGCCGTCATATCGGCTATCTGCGCGAGTTTGCCTTCAAGGCCGAGGAGGGCGAGGAAATCGACCACGAATTGGAGCGTCGCCTGCCTGATGACGAACTGGGAGACATCAGCCACACCATCATCATGCTCTACTGGAAATTGCGCCATTCTGAGGAAGACAAGTTGCGCATCAAACGCCAACTGACGCAGAATGCTGCCCACGAACTGAAGACGCCTGCTGCCAGCATACATTGGTATCTGGAGAGCATCCTCGACAACCCCGAGATGCAGGAAGATAAGAAGAAGCATTTTCTGGAGCGCTGCTATGCGCAGAGTGAGCGCATGAGCAAGTTGCTGCTCGACATGAGTGCCCTCGCCAAACTCGATGAGTGGGACGACAACAAGGCCATGACCCGGCAGGCATTTCATCAGGTCGATGTATTGCAGGTCATTCAGAGTGTGCTCGACGACACTTCTCTCCAACTTCAGGACAAGGGCATCACTCCATCACTTCAAGTGCCGCAGCATGTGGAAGTGTTGGGCGACCAAAGCCTGATATACAGCATCTTCCGTAACCTTGTAGACAATGCCATCGCCTATGCTGTCGGGGCATCGCGTTTGGAGATCGCGTGTGGCGAGATTGAGACAGAAGGCCGCCATTTCTATGAGTTTTTGGTGAGAGACGATGGCCCTGGTGTAGAGACGCAGCATCTGGAGCACCTTTTCGAGCGCTTTTACCGCATCGACAAAGGCCGTTCGCGCAAACTCGGGGGCACCGGTCTCGGTCTTGCCATCGTGAAAAATGCAGTTGCTGTCCATGGTGGTTCAGCAACTGCACTTACAACTCCCGGCGGAGGACTCACTATCAGGTTTACACTCGCACGGTTCTAACCTTGTCCACCATATGGTGTGTCCTCATAGTCATTGTTCCGTTTCTTTCCTGCCTCCACCACATTCATCACATAGTCGCCGAGTTTCTCGCACTCCGAGATGAAGTCAACGTAGAATACTCCGAGTTGATAGTCGTAGAGGCCCGAATTCACATCGTTCAAGTTCTGGTTCTTCAGGTGTGTACGGTAGTTGTTAATTTCATGCTCAATGTTGACGGAGGTCTTGGTATCTTTCTTGGTCGTGGGCTGGTTGATCTGCTTCAGCATCTCGGTGAGCGCACCATCCACCAGTTGCATCATGGTCAGCATATGCTGGATCTGGTCTGCAGTGAATGCTTCCTGGCAGTGCATGCGATGGCGGTTCAAGGTACGGCCGAGGTTGTACACCGAGTCGCCGATGGACTCCAACTCCGTAATCTGCCGCAACATTTTCTGTATCTGACTCTTCGAGGTATCCGACAGCCGGCCTTTGCTCACCTTGCTCAGATAACTGGCTATTTCCATCTCCATCGAGTCGGTGATGTTTTCATATTTCTCGATGCGTGAGAAGAGTTTGTTGAATTTCACCTCGTCTTGCATTTGCAACAGTTCCGGCACGAATCCAAACATCCGCTGACAACGCTCGGCAAAACTGTGAATCTCCTTTTGTGCCTCTATGATGCTCAGTTCGGCAGTTGAGAGCAGACCGCCACTGATAAACTTCAAACGGTAGTCCTCATCCTGAGCCTTCATCGGCAGCACCTTGCACACCAGTGTCTCAATCTGCTTGACAAAACCGATAAGCAGCAGTGTATTGATGATGTTGAAGGCGGTATGGAAGGCAGAGAGTTTGAAAAGATCGTTGCCTCCGCCCATCACGTTCTCTACAAACCAACTGACGGCGTGGCAAGCCGGATAGAACACGATGAGGAATGCCACGACACCAAACACATTGAAGAACATGTGGGCAAGGGCGGCACGGCGGGCTTGTGTGTTGGCGGTGAGCGAAGCCATGAATGCCGTGATGGTCGTACCGATATTCTGACCCATGGCCAGGGCGGCTGCCTGTTCAAATCCGAAACCTGGTATATTCATGCCAAAGAGCATCAGCGTGATAGCCATCGTGGCAGCCGAGGCCTGTACGATCATGGTCACTATGGCACCCACGATGACAAAGAGGATGATGGTGAGAAACGAGTCCTGCGGCACATGGGCGAGCATGCCAGCCACCATGTCGCCTATGTTCATGGCGGTGGCTGCCTCCTGAAGGAACGACAGACCCATGAAGAGGAACGAAAAGCCAAAGATAAACTCACCGATGCTCTTCCTGTTGCCTTTTCCACTGAATATCAGGGGCATGCCGACAGCCAGCAGCGGGATGGCAAAGGCGGCAATATTGACCTTGAAACCTACGGCAGAGATAATCCATGCCGTGACGGTAGTGCCGATGTTGGCACCCATGATGACGCCGATAGACTGTGCCAACGTCATCAAGCCCGCATTCACAAAACTCACCACCATTACCGTGGTGGCGCTCGACGACTGGATGAGCGCCGTGATGAGGATGCCTGTCAGCACGCCCATCACGCGATTCTTCGTCATGGCTGACAAGATACTGCGCAAACGGTCGCCGGCAAATTTTTCCAGACCCTCCGACATCGTCTTCATTCCGAAGAGAAACAATGCCAGAGAACCAACAAGCGAAAAAATGTTGATAATCAATTCCATGAAGATGCTTTCTGTAAATATACCGCAAAGGTTTTACAATGATGTTGCATCTCCGTTACGCTGATATTATTATCTTGTTACAAGCGTTGTCGTAACCACACCTTCATATTACTGAAATGCTTTGGTAATATCCAAAGCGTACTATTGCAGCGGAAAACCAACAAGTTGATGTAACATGGAAAAACAAAAAGCAGATAGAATTGTCAATATTTACAATTGGTTGAGGATCATCATCATCGTTTTATTTATTGTGTTTGTGATAATAGGTCTTTCTGCGTAGTCCAAAAAAGTTCTGAAAAAAGTTGTGTTTTGTGTTATATCCATTCGCATTTTTACGCTTTTTTCTCTATTTTTGCATGTGAAAGGTGCGACCAGAAGTCGCATAAGCAATTACTTAGCCCTCGGAGGAGGTGTCTAAGTCTGCTGTTCCGTCAGCAGTAGCCTAAGCAGGCATGCGTGAGGGGCGACCCTCGGGTGTGAAGCCCTGCCGACAACGCGGCCACCCGCCGAGCATCACGGCGGCGACGCTGCCAGGCTGACCGATATGGACAACATATGTG
>JAEEGL012548636.1_pt1 | contig 14484 bp, 10 predicted proteins | sample 9134231 | NCBI WGS metagenome assembly JAEEGL01 (sample SAMN16246548, study PRJNA631951) | gut metagenome | biome: gut microbiome; feature: rumen; material: fiber-attached | host: Bos | place: Iran: Karaj | collected 2018-10
CGAAGCTCCCGAAGACGTAGAGTACTACATGTGCGGCCCAGGCCCTATGGCAAAAGCCGTTACTGGTATGCTCGACAGTCTAGGTGTTGATCCGGAGAGTATCATGTTTGACAATTTCGGCTGATAATCTGAACTGTCAGAAACTGAGAAAAACATTGGATAACATATAAAAGGAGTGCAACTCATGTTGTACTCCTTTTATTATAGTTGTTACCAGAATGGCGTCGGGAAGTGCCTATGAAAAGGTCAGATAATCATGCTCCTTCAGCTTGGTAACATGAATCGTGCCGCTTTCATGCACTTGGTCTCCTAAAAGGAAATCACTCAAGCCGTCTTCTACATAACTCTGTATGGCACGTTTTAGAGGGCGTGCGCCATATTTGGGATCATAACCCTTCTCTATGATGTAGTCGCGTGCTTTCTTGTCCAGAACACAAGTGTATCCCAAATTCTGTAGCCGGGAGTTGAGTTTCTCGATTTCCAAATCAGTAATGAGTCCAATAGCCTCTTTGTCTAATGGCTGGAATGTGATTATTTCGTCCAAACGGTTCAGAAACTCAGGGGCGAATTGTTTGTCAAGCGCTTTCCGTATGATTTCGTCCGATATCTTACGACTGTCGTTTTCATCAGGTGAGCGGAATCCTACGCCACGTCCGAAATCGCTGACCTGACGTGTGCCCACGTTTGACGTAATAATGACAATAGTGTTCTTGAAGTCTACGGTATTGCCGTTAGAATCGGTCAAGCGGCCTTCGTCCATCACTTGCAATAGAATGTTGAAAACATCCTTGTTTGCTTTCTCAATTTCATCGAGCAAAACTATGGAGTAAGGGCGACGGCGTACGCGTTCGGTTAATTGACCACCTTCATCGTAGCCCACATATCCCGGAGGCGCGCCTACCAGTCGGCTTGTACTGTATTTTTCCATGTATTCACTCATGTCAATACGAATGAGTGCATCGCTTGAGCCAAACATATATTCGGCCAAAGCCTTAGCCAGATAGGTCTTACCCACACCTGTCGGACCTAAAAACAGGAATGTGCCGATGGGTTTCCCCGGATCGCGCAACCCAATACGGTTGCGTGTAATGGCACGTACCAGTTTATCAATGGCAGGACCTTGTGCGATGACGTTTTTCAGCAAATCGTCCTTCAAACCTTTCAGACGAATACTCTCTTCTGCCTTTACGCGCTGTACAGGAACACCACTCATGAGACTAACCGTTTCCTCAACGTCGGAACGACCGACCTGAAGGCGGTTCTTCTTGAGTTCCTCCTCCCAATGTTGGCGCATCTGATTTAGTTGTTTCTCTTTTCTCACTTCTTCATCGCGCAGATTGGCTGCTGACTCAAAGTCTTGTTTCTGTACAGCCGCCATTTTCTGTTCGCGTATACAGTTAAGGGCAGCCTCCATGTCACATATTTCTTGGGGAATCTCCACTTCGCACAAGTGAACGCGAGAACCTGCTTCGTCCATCGCATCTATGGCCTTGTCAGGCAAACGTCGGGTGCTTATGTAGCGGTCTGTGAGTGCAACACAGGCTTCTAGTGCTTCGTCAGTATAACTTACGTTGTGGTGTTCTTCGTATTTCTCTTTCAAATTCTTGAGAATTTCCAAGGTTTCATTTGGGGTTGTCGGTTCCACCATGATTTTTTGGAAGCGTCTCTCCAATGCACCGTCTTTTTCAATGGTCTTCCGGTATTCGTCAGTCGTAGTTGAGCCGATGCATTGCAATTGTCCGCGTGAGAGAGCGGGCTTTAGCATGTTGGCAGCGTCCATTGAGCCGGCAGCAGAACCGGCACCGACAATCGTGTGTATCTCATCAATGAACAGTATAACCTCCGGATGGGCGGCTAACTCTTCCATAAGGCCTTGCACACGCTCTTCAAATTGTCCGCGGTACTTTGTACCGGCTACCATGGCCGACATGTTTAGTGCCACAATCTTTTTATTCAGCAGCACCATGGGTACTTGACGTTTCACAATGCGTTCTGCGAGCCCTTCAACTATGGCTGTTTTTCCTACACCCGGCTCTCCCAGCAATATAGGGTTGTTCTTCTTGCGGCGGCTCAGGATTTGGGCGATACGTTGTATTTCCTTGTTTCGTCCGACTACGGGGTCCAGTTTGCCATCGCGGGCATTCTGCGTGAAATCCACACCATATTTGTCAAGGAATGGCGTGTCCTCACCTTCAAGGTGCTGTTGTTTCGTTCTGGCTCGGGTATGCGGTTGACGGGGAGCGTTATTCTCTTCGTCTTCGTCCAGATCGTCATCTTCAAACCCGAAACTGTCGGCAACGGAGTCGCCATTGGGCGCCAGATGCATCATCACAGAATCATAGTTGATGCCTTTCTCTCCGAGCACCTGCGAGGCTGTACTGCCTTTCTGCCGCAGAATCGCCAGCAACAAGTGGATGCTCGAGATGTTGTCCGCATTCAGTTTTATGGCCTCGTCCACACAGTCTTTCAAGATGGCTGAAGCCGACGCTTCAATAGTCAAATCTTCGACTCTCTGCACTGCAGGGGCCATGGGGACGGGCATGCGCTGTTCCAATTCGCGTTTGATGGCATTCAAGTCGCCACAAAATTCTTTTAGGATGTTTGCTGCCGAATTCTCGCGGTCTCGAAGCAATCCTAACATCATGTGGTCGGTTGTTATGACGCCTGAACCTAAGCGCATGGCCTCTTCCCGGCTAAACACCAACGACTGTGAAAAACCGATAGTATATTTTCTGTTCATTATTCTCTTACTGCAATTGCGTTAATGTGGTACAATGCTTTTTTATATGCAAAACGTGTGCCAAATTCTTGGCCTGATTCACGCAATCTCCAGGTTGTTCTTTTGGACGATTGCTTTTGTCAGTGCAAAAATAATACAGTTGGGCGTTATATCTTGGATTTTTCACCGTATTTTGGTCGTTTTTCTGTACGGAAACAGTATCCATTGAACAATATGGCTTTTAGTTGGTACTATGTGGCTTGTTGTTTTTTCCAAGCGGCTTGTTGTTTTTTCCAAGCGGCTCCTGTGTTTCATCTCATGCATAGTGTGCCGTTTTATGCCTGTTCTTATCGTCTCAATGTCTCAAAGCAGCCGTTTGGGATACGTATTAGGAGAAATTGAGAGGGAAAATGAGTGACGCATGAAAACCTACCGGCTGTTTTCACCGATAATTCGTTTTTTTACATTAACTTCGCAGTCTAAAAGACGGGAATGACACTTGACTTTCTCAATGAACTGAATGCTTCTCAGCGTGTAGCTGTGGAATATGTCGACGGTCCTTCACTGGTAATCGCAGGTGCAGGCTCGGGCAAGACACGTGTGCTGACGTATAAGATAGCGTATCTTCTGGAACTCGGACTGAAGCCTTGGAGTATCCTGGCTTTGACGTTCACCAACAAAGCTGCGCGCGAGATGCGTGAACGTATTGAGACGCTAGTCGGGCTTGAACGGGCCCGAGGCCTTTGGATGGGTACGTTTCACTCAATTTTTAACCGTATACTGAGACGTGAGTCGGAAAAGGTGGGATTTACGCCCAATTATACCATATATCAACCGAGTGACACCAAGAGTTTGATAAAGTCAATTCTGAAAGAGCTCGGCTTAGATGAGAAAGAATACAAGCCAGGTACGGTGGCCGCGCGTATAAGTGAAGCCAAGAATGCGCTGGTTACGTGGCGGGATTACGTAAATGACGGAGAAACTTACAAACGTGACACCTACTGTAAAATGCCTCTGACAGGAGAGATTTACAAACGTTATTGTGAGCGCTGTCGTCAGGCAAACGCAATGGATTTCGACGACTTGTTGCTGAACACATACCTCTTGTTCAAGTACAACGGGGAGACACGGCAAAAGTATGCCAAAGCTTTTCGTTTCATTCTCGTAGATGAGTATCAGGACACCAACTTTGCGCAACATCAAATCATGCTTCAACTCCGCGATGAGGGGAACCGTATCTGCGTCGTGGGCGATGATGCTCAGAGTATCTATAGTTTTCGTGGGGCAAAGATAGATAATATCTTGAAGTTCACACATCAGTACGAGGGAGCCCGTCTATTCAAGTTGGAACAGAATTATCGTAGCACACAATCCATAGTTGGTGCCGCCAATAGTTTGATATCGTGTAACGAAGAACAGATCCGCAAGGAAGTATTCAGTGAAAACGAGCCCGGACAACCACTATTGTTGAACGTAGTATACAGTGACGTCGAAGAAGGTGAGATTGTCAGTCACCGGATACAGACATTGCACGCGACTATGCGGCTTCCATATAATCAAATGGCCGTGTTGTATCGTACGAACGCGCAGAGCCGTATTTTCGAAGAGGCTTTAAGAAAGAAGGCTATACCATATCGTATCTACGGAGGCCGCTCTTTTTACGACCGCAAGGAAGTACGCGACGTGTTGGCCTATTTCCGTTTGATTGTAAACCCTAATGACGAGGAGGCTTTCAAACGTATTGTGAACTATCCTACACGTGGTATCGGGGATGTTACCCTTGCAAAAGTCATTGCCGTGGCTACGGAGAAAGAATGCGGTGTTTGGGATGTTCTTGAACGCCCGAAAGAACTGGGACTCGAGGTTAGTGGCGGCACATTGTCAAAGCTGGAAAAATTCCACGCCATGATAGCAGATTTCATTCGCGTGCGTGATGATGCCGATGCCTATGTTCTGGGAAACCGTGTCATACATGAGAGCGGCTTGTATGCAGAAGCTTATCGCAACAATCTGCCTGAGAGCAAGGAAATGCAGGAAAACTTGTCGGAATTGCTGAATGGCATGCACTCATTCGTGGACATACAACGCGAAACAGGCAACATGGAAGAGGCCAAGTTGGCCGATTATCTCAGTGAAGTGGCTTTGCTGAGCGATACAGACGACCGCGAAACCGAAGGAAAAGACATGGTGACTCTGATGACGGTACATTCGGCCAAGGGATTGGAGTTTGATGCCGTGTTTGTGGCCGGTATGGAAGACAATCTCTTTCCTAACGCCATGGCAATGAATTCCCGTCGCGAATTGGAAGAAGAACGACGGTTATTCTATGTGGCTATTACCCGTGCAAAAAAGTTCTGTTATCTCAGTTGTGCAAAATCGCGTTTCCGATATGGCTCGATGGACTTCTGTGAGCCGAGTCGTTTCTTGAAAGAAATTGACAAACGTTTTATTCGGTTGGAGATGAAGACCGCACAAAAAGGACTTAACCGTGGCATCGGCGGTACTGCGTCGCGTTTTGTCCAACCTGTAGATAACTTACGCGTTGCTCATTCAGTGAAAAGTGCGGTTATGACGTCTGGTACCCGTCGTCTGCGCCCGATTCCCTCGAATCATGACGTGAAAACTGAAGGTGAGGTGCGGCAAAGCTTGCGTAGCGCTGCCGGAGTGATTCGTGTGGGACAGCATGTGATACATGAGCGCTTCGGTGAAGGCACCGTATTGTCGCTTGAAGGCACAGACGATGTGGCTAAGGCGCGTATTCGTTTTACGAATATGGGAGAAAAAACACTTTTGCTCAAATATGCCAAATTGAAACTCATGGATTGAATGGCATAAACAAGAACACGTTTGAATTATGAGAAATAAAAAACCTCTGCCGCTGTTTGAGCGGGTAACAATAACAGATGTGGGCGCTGAAGGAAAGGCTGTGGCGCGTGTAAATGACTTGGTCGTTTTTGTGCCATATGTTGTGCCTGGCGATGTCGTGGATTTACAGGTGACACGTAAAAAGCATAGTTATTGCGAGGCCAAAGTGGTAAAGTTCCATAGTTATTCTCCGGAGCGCGTCGAGCCGTTTTGTAAACATTTTACGGTATGTGGCGGATGCAAATGGCAGTGTTTGAGCTATAAAAAGCAGTTGTTATACAAGCAAAAGCAGGTTGTTGACCATTTAACACGCATTGGTAAAGTGGCTCTGCCAGAACCTACGCCTATAATTGGTGCTCACAAAACGGAGGCTTATCGTAATAAGATGGAATTCAGCTTTAGCAACAAGCGTTGGCTTACTGCCGAAGAAGTGTCGGCAGATGTGAAATACGAAAATATGAATGCCGTAGGCTTTCACATTCCTGGCGCTTTCGATAAGGTACTGGACATAGAGAGGTGTTACCTTATGGATGACTTGCAGAATCGTGTGCGTAACGGTGTGAGAGAATTTGCGATAAAGAATGGCATATCTTTCTTCGATTTGCGGGCACAGACAGGTGTCCTGCGCGACATGATTTTCCGTACGTCCAACAGTGGCGAAGTGATGTTGGTGTTTCAGTTTCACATCACGAATGAAACTGAACAGAAGCAGGCGAATAAAGTTCTTGACTACGTGAGCGGATTTGACGAAATCACGACGCTGGTTTGGGTGAACAACCTGAAGTGTAACGACACGATGGGAGATTTGGATGTGTTTGTTGCAAAAGGTAGAGGCTATGTTTACGAACTAATGGAAGACCTGAAATTCAAAGTAGGGCCCAAGAGTTTTTATCAGACAAACAATGAACAGGCATACAACTTGTATAAGGTAGTACGTAAATACTGCGCGCTTACCGGCAACGAGTTAGTGTATGACTTGTATACGGGTACAGGAACCATTGCAAACTTTGTTGCCCGACACACAAAGCATGTCGTCGGCATTGAATATGTGCCAGAAGCTATAGAAGACGCTAAAGTTAATGCGGAATTGAATGGGATAAGCAATGTGACGTTTCTGGCTGGTGATATGAAAGACATTTTGACGGCTGAGTTCGTCGAATCATATGGTCGCCCTGATGTTATCATTACTGACCCGCCACGTGCAGGCATGCACCCTGATGTTGTGAAGACTATCTTGCTCGCTTCGCCGAAACGTATTGTTTATGTGAGTTGCAACCCGGCCACGCAAGCACGCGACTTGGCTATGTTGGATGTGGATTACCATGTGGTCGCTTTCCAGCCGGTTGATATGTTTCCTCACACGCAGCACATCGAAAATGTCGTGTTAATAGAACACCGATGACAATACAAGCCAGACATAATTCGGTTATTTCCAGTCAGTTGATGCATTATGCCGAAGTGCGTGATTGGGATGGTATGTTGAATTATCTTCATGGATTAACACATTCCCAGTTCCGGTCTGCGGGGGTCTCATTAGAACACGAGGTGTTGCCCTGTCTGACTCATGATGATTTTTGGACGTGCTTTCATGCTATAGTTCCTGCTGCTTCAAAAGCATTCTTGATGACATTCTTGAAAGCGGCGGTCCGTAATTACCGTGATGGTCGCTTGAATACTGAGCATCCTGCACTTCGTATGTTTGGTACTTTAGTATCATCCGAGGAACGCCTGGTGGATGAGAAGAAGTTTTTGCAGACATGGCTGCCTGTGTTGCATTCAGTTGAAGAAGTGAAATCGTTACTCGATTGTTTTCATGTGGAGGAACCTCAACGTGTAATTGCTTATCTGGTTCCTGTGGCCACGCCTCCGTGTTATTACGTGCTGTTCCAATTGTTGAGAAAGTTGGATAACTCACCGGTGCTGTTAAGTGGTGTTTGTATGAAACTGATGCGGGAAGGCTCCGGCATAGCCTTCAATTTGGTAAGTATTCTGAAGTGTTATTTTGATTTGCCTCAAGTACGCGGATCGTTCTCTTTGAAATTGGATGCTTACGAACTGTCACGCATGGATGCATCTTACGAAGCGTTCAGAGATATTTTGACACGCATATAAAACAAAAGCGGTTGCTTTCTCGAGAAGCAACCGCTTTTTGTTATTTAATCTCGTTTTCTTCTTTCATGTCAATCTCGTGATTCTCTGAATCGTAGAAAACGTATTGCAGGAATGCGAGGCTTTGGTCGGGAATTATCCTCAGTCCGAATCCATATTTCATCTGCCACTTTCGTTTTAAGGAAACAATGCCTTTCTCAATGAAGGCGGCTACATATGGATGGACATGGAGACGAATCTTCTTTACACCCAAATCATTCACAAGGATAGCGATTTTGCTTTCCAGTTTGTCCGTAAACAGCACACTGGACTTGACAACACCCGTGCCAAAACATGAGGGACATGTTTCGTCAACGGTGACGTCCATGGCCGGACGTACACGCTGACGGGTAATTTGCATCAGTCCGAATTTGCTTAACGGCAGGATGTTGTGCTTTGAACGGTCCAGTTTCATATTCTCCTTCATCCGTTCATAAAGCGCCTGCCTGTTTTCGGCTTTTTTCATGTCGATGAAATCCACCACGATGATACCGCCCATATCTCTGAGACGCAGTTGGCGTGCCAGTTCATCGGCAGCGCCCAGATTGACGTCAAGGGCGTTGGCTTCCTGTCCGTCGGCGCTCTTGGAACGGTTGCCGCTGTTCACGTCAACCACATGCAGAGCCTCGGTATGCTCAATAATCAGGTAAGCTCCGTGTTTGTAAGTGACGGTGCGTCCGAAGAGGCCTTTGATTTGCTTGGTGACGTTGAAATTATCAAAGATGGGCACGTTGCCCGAATATAGTTTGACAATATCGCCGTGGTCCGGTGCAATCAGTTGGATGTAGTCTTTGATTTCCTCGAACGTCGTTTTGTCGTTTACGTGGATTTGTTCAAATGTAGGGTTGAAGAGGTCTCTGAGCAGTGCCACGGTGCGGCTGGTTTCTTCGTATGCCATTTTGGGGAAAACCGTAGCCTTTTGTATGGTCTTGATGGCATTTTCCCAACGTTTCAGAAGCACTTTAAGTTCCTTGTCAAGTTCAGCCACACGTTTGTTTTCAGCTACCGTGCGCACGATAACACCAAAGTTTTTGGGACGAATGCTGTCAACCAATTGGCGCAGGCGGGCGCGTTCGGCTGCGGAACGGATTTTGGACGAGACGCTGACTTTGTCGTTAAATGGAATGAGTACCAGCAGCCTGCCGGCAAAGGATAGTTCGCAAGTCAAGCGTGGCCCTTTGGTGGAAATAGGTTCCTTTATAATTTGGACAAGTATTTCCTGGCCTACTTTTAGCGACGTTTGCACGCTGCCTTCCTTTTCAAGCGCGGTGTTCAGATTTATCTTGCCGGGATCGGGAAGGTGTTTGCGGTCGCTGGTAACCTGTTTCAGGAATTTTTCGTAGCAATGAAAGCTCGGACCTAAGTCTTGGTAGTGTAAAAAAGCATCGCGTTCGTACCCGACGTTCACAAAACATGCATTCAGGCCAGGCATGAGTTTTTTTACCTTGGCCGCATAGATGTTGCCCACGGAGAAATTCTCTTCGCGTCCTTCCTTCTGAAGTTCCACGAGCTTTTTGTCTTCCAGAAGGGCGATGGATATCTCTTTGGGCCGGACGTCAACTACTACTTCGCTGGTCATAACTGTTGAAAAACCATTTAAATAAAGAACAAACCTGAAAAAGCGACTTACGCCTAAGGTTTGTTCTTTATGTGGGTGAACAAAATTGATTTACTTGTTCTTATGTCTGTTCTTTCTCAGTCTTTTTTTACGCTTGTGAGTTGACATCTTGTGTCTTTTTTTCTTTTTTCCGCTAGGCATAATACTGTAATTAAACGGTTAATAAAACAATTTGTTCAATGTGTGTCAAAGATGTCTGTCGTGTAAATTTACTTCACAGCTTTGGAGAACGTCTTGGCCGGCTTGAAAGCGGGGATGTTGTGCTCCGGAATAATAATAGTTGTGTTCTTGGAGATATTACGGGCTGTCTTGGGAGCTCTTCTCTTCAGAATAAAGCTACCGAAACCGCGGAGATAAACGTTGTTACCACCAATGAGTGAACCTTTGACAGTGCTCATGAAAGCTTCAACAGCTACGAGAGCCGTTGCCTTGTCAATACCAGTCTTCTTTGAAATCTCGTTTACAATGTCTGCTTTAGTCATTTTAGTTTAGTTTTTTGTTATACATTATCTGTTTTGTGGTGCAAAGATAATGTTTTTTACCCGTTTATGCGCGCTAAAACCAAAAAATCTTTGAAAAATTTTGATTATTCATCGAAAAAATGCCGTTTTAATACTTAAAATGTCCCTTATACCTTACTATATATAGGTTGCTCTCTGTTGGGAACGATGCCATGACCGCGGCAACAGTTTTTCCTATGTAACTTAATATTCTTATCAACAGAACAACTCAGTTTTCGGCGCTCAGAAGCGGGACTTCGGGCAGCAGAAGCGGCGTCTCAAAATTTTGAAACGCCGCTTCTATTTTGTTCTATTTGGCATCCTTTGGTAATCAACGTGTTGTCAGGCGTCCGGTTTTAGTGTAAAATTTTTTGACTTAGGCGGCAACTTTAAATTTTTCATTGTTCATTATTAATTATTCATTGAAATGTACTATTTTTGTATCAAACAATTAAAAACTCGATTAAAATGAAGAAAGTAGTTTTCATCACGGCGCTCTGCACCTTGTTAGGCTTTACCAAGACCATGGCCCAGCAGGCCTATGCCGTTTACACCAGCGACAACACGACGCTGACGTTCTACTATGACAACCAGAAATCGTCGAGATCTGGCATTAAGTATTCTGTTCCATTAAACCAAACAGACGATGATGATCCCGCTTGGTTTAGCAAGGTTGGGGAGACGACCACTGTCAAGTTCGACCCCTCGTTTGCCGGCGCACGGCCTACAAACACCAATTCTTGGTTTAGCGCTATGTATAAATTGACAACCATCACCGGCATGGAATACTTTAACACCAGCCAAGTGACAAGTATGAGCTACATGTTTTCTCTCAGCAGAAATTTACGGAGCCTTGACCTGACACATTTCAATACGGCAAAGGTAAAGAAAATGGTCAGGATGTTCTGGGGTTGTGAAAAGCTGGTCACAATATGCGCCGGTGACGGCTGGACCACAAATGCAATCACAAACAGCGAAGAAATGTTTACAGGCTGTCATGAACTTGTCGGTGGCAATGGAACGAAATATGATGACATGCATCCATTGCACAGTAGAGCACAGATTGACGGCAAAGACGGCTACGCCGGTTACTTCACCTCGGCAGAATATACTTCGCTGACATATAACCTGTGGGTCGGCGGCATCCAAGTGACTTATATGAACAAGGATGACATATTGAACACCGGACAGGCTGCTTATAACCCCTCGACGAATACGTTGACTCTGAAAGGCCAGTATATCAACGGCAAAGGCACTTCGAGCGATGCCGCCACGGGCTGCGGCGCAGGCATCTACAGCCAAGTGAACGGGCTGACCATTGACGTAGTGAGCGGCACCAAAGTGACCGGTGCCAATGGTTGCAGTGGCATGCTTCTCATTAACAACACAACCATTACCGGCAGTGCCCTGTTGACCGCTTCGGGTGATATGGGTGTTCATCTGGGCTCTACTTCGTCAAACTTGACGGTAAGCGGCAATGTAACTCTAGAAGCCGATGGCACGACAGGAGGTATTACCGGCTATCGCAGAACACGACCATTTGAGAACTACTATTCCACGCTTACTGTCAAGGACAAGGCCACCGTGAAAGCCTATGGCTTGGGCACATTGGCTGACCTTGTACTTGAAAACCATGCCATCACTTATCCCACGGATGCCGTGTGGAATGCCGACCAAAACGCTGTATGCGGTGCGACGGGCAAACCCATTACCGGCAAGTGGGTGTGGATAGAGTATCAGGAACCACCCCGTGCCGATGTAAATCAGGACGGCACGGTGGACTCGGCTGACATCGTGGCGGTGATAAAAGCTATGAAATAGGGAATTAATAGGGTGGTATAAGGTTTTATAGGATAGGATCCAGTTACTCCTTATTCAACTCTATATAATAGCGGCGTCTCGGTTTTCCGAGACGCCGCCTTTGCTTTTTGAAACGCCGCTTTGTTTTTTAGATGTAAGTCACGGCCTCCTCAAGAAAGATGCGGTCGGTGTCGTCGAATGTAGCGAATTCAGTGCTGTCAATGTCGAGGACGGCACACACATTTCCATGGATATCGTGGACAGGAACGACAATTTCACTGTTTGACAGTGAGGAGCAGGCGATGTGTCCCGGAAACTGGTGTACATCTGGTACAATTAGCGTGCGGTTGTCTTGCCAGGCTGTTCCACATACACCGCGGCCACGGGCTATGCGTGTGCAAGCGATGGGCCCTTGGAATGGGCCGAGTACGAGTTCTTCACCGATGACACGATAGAAACCGGTCCAGAAAAAGTGCATGGTTTCGTGAAGCAAGGCGCAGAAATTGGCCATGCGGCATATGGTGTCGGTTTCTCCTGCCATAAGGGCGCGAAGTTGCGGCAAGAAGCTTTGGTATTGTTCAGTCTTTGTCATGAGAAGGCGTGTTTTTGTTGAGCAAATCGGGGCGTAACCGACGGGTGCGCTCATAGCTCTGGGACAATTCCCATTCTTTGATTTTTGCTTCATGTCCGCTGAGAAGTACTTCGGGGACGCACCAACCTTTGTAATCTGCAGGGCGCGTATAGACAGGGGCAGCCAACAGATTGTCCTGAAACGAGTCGGAGAGAGCACTCTGCTCGTCACCGATGACTCCCGGAACGATACGTACTACGGCGTCGGTAATGGCTGCCGCGGCTAACTCTCCACCGGTTAGAACGTAGTCGCCGATGCTTATCTCTTTTGTGATAAGATGTTCGCGGATGCGATAGTCAACACCTTTGTAGTGTCCACAGAGAATAATGATGTTTTCGGCTAAAGACAATTCGTTGGCCATGGACTGATTGAACTGTTCTCCATCGGGTGTGGTAAAGATAACATGGTCGTAGTGACGCTCCGCTTTAAGACGGGATATGCAATCGTCGATAGGTTGGCACTGCATGACCATACCGGCAAAACCACCGAAGGGATAGTCGTCAACACGACGGTGCTTGTCTTTGGTGTAATCACGAAGATTATGAAGATAAATCTCTACCAATCCTTTCTTTTGTGCACGGGCTAAGATGGATTGATTGACGAATCCTTCGAGCATCTCAGGCAGTACAGTAATGATGTCTATTCGCATTTCTTGAATTTTTACGGACAAAAGTACGCATTTATTGCGGAATTTGTTCTAATTTTGATACGTAAAAAAGAGAAGGATGTCATGGATGACAAAACAAGAATAGAAACGTTGCGCGAAGAATTGCATCGTCACAACTATTTATACTATGTGAAAAGCCAGCCGGAAATCACAGACCAGGCTTTTGACGCCATGCTGCGTGAATTGTCGGAGTTGGAAGCCAAACATCCGGAATGGTATGATCCAACTTCACCGACGCAACGTGTGGGCAGTGATCTCAGTCAAGGATTCCGACAAGTGTCCCACAAATATCCGATGCTGTCTTTGGCAAACACTTACAACCGTGCAGATGTTGAAACATTTTTCGGACGTGTTGCCGCAGGTTTGGGCGGACAGCCATTTGAAGTGTGTTGTGAATTGAAATTTGACGGCCTGTCTATTTCGTTGACATATGAAGACGGAGCATTGGTTAGAGCTGTGACACGTGGTGACGGGATACAAGGTGATGATGTGACGGAAAATATAAAGACCATTCGTTCCATACCATTACGCTTGACAGGAGATTACTTATCATCGTTCGAAATACGCGGTGAAGTATTAATGCCATGGCAGAGTTTCGAAGCCCTAAATATTGAGCGTGAAGCCCGGGGTGAAGTCTTGTTTGCTAATCCCCGCAATGCTGCTTCGGGTACACTTAAGAGCAGAAACCCAGCGGTTGTGGCCGCGCGAAAATTAGATGCCTATCTGTATTATCTTTTGGGCGAAAATCTTCCGTCTGACAGTCATTATGAGAACATGAAGTTGGCCGTACATTGGGGATTCAAAGTATCGGATGCCATGCGTAAGGTTAAAACGATGGATGAAATCTTTGAATTTATTGATTATTGGGACAAACAACGTAGTCATTTGCCCGTTGCAACAGACGGTATCGTTTTGAAAGTGGATTCACTCAAGCAACAGGAGCAACTGGGCTATACAGCTAAAACGCCTCGTTGGGCAATAGCCTATAAGTTTCAGGCAGAACGTGCGCGTACCCGTTTGAAGGATGTAATATATCAAGTTGGGCGTACTGGAGCCGTCACACCTGTGGCAGATATGGAACCTGTGCTGTTGGCGGGAACTGTTGTAAAGCGCGCATCACTCCATAACCGGGATATTCTGGAGCAGATGAACTTGCACAAAGGCGATTTTGTGTTTATTGAAAAAGCCGGTGAAATTATTCCCCAAATTGTCGGTGTTGACAAGACTTCTGAAGCTTATGGGAAGGGAGACATGATTCGATTTATTACTATCTGCCCAGAATGTGGAACGCCTTTGGTGCGTTACGAAGGTGAAGCTGCCTCCTATTGTCCTAACGACACGTCGTGTCCGCCTCAGTTAAAGGGGAGAATTATACATTTCATAAGTCACGATGCCATGGATATAGAATCTATAGGACCTGAAGCTATTGATGACTATTTTGAAAGAGGTTTGGTGCGTGATGTGGCCGATTTGTATCATCTTACGATAAAAGATTTGAGTGGCGGATCTGATACCCGTCTGAAATCGGCAATGAGA
>JAEEGL014362094.1_pt1 | contig 14484 bp, 19 predicted proteins | sample 9134231 | NCBI WGS metagenome assembly JAEEGL01 (sample SAMN16246548, study PRJNA631951) | gut metagenome | biome: gut microbiome; feature: rumen; material: fiber-attached | host: Bos | place: Iran: Karaj | collected 2018-10
AATTCGTACACTAATAACAAAATTAGAAGATTAATAAAAGAGGTAAAATATGAATAAAGTAATTTTAATAGGTCGTTTAACAAAAGACCCAGAATTAAGATATACTTCTTCAAACACACCTGTTGCTACTTTCACTTTAGCAGTAAATAGAACATTTACTAACCAAAGTGGTGAAAGAGAAGCAGACTTCATTAATATTGTTGTTTGGAGAAAACAAGCAGAAAACTGCAAAAATTATATAAATCAAGGTAGTCAAGTAGCAGTAGAAGGACGTATCCAAACCAGAAGTTATGATGATCAAAATGGTGGTAAGAGATACGTTACTGAAGTTGTTGCAGATAATGTTCAATTTTTAGATACTAAGGCTGCTCGTGAACAAAGAGCAAATAATAGCAATGATATTAATCCATATAACCTTAGTGAGGCAGAAGCACCACAAGTAAGTGCTAATGATATTCCAGAAGATCCATTTAAGGATTTCGGTGAAGAAATAAAAATTGAAGAAAATGACTTGCCTTTCTAATAAGGAGGATAAACATGGCAGAATTTTATAAAAAAAGAAAAAAAGTATGCTATATGTGTGCTGGTAAAGAAATAGATTATAAAGATGTAGACACTTTGAAAAAATACATTAATGAAAGAGGAAAAATTCTTCCTAGACGTGTAACTGGTGCATGTGCTAAACATCAAAGACATATAGCAGCTGAAATTAAAAAGGCTCGTATAATTGGTTTATTACCATTTGTAAAATAATGAAGTAGCAATACTTCTTTTTTTATACATTAATCAAAATAATATGATATAATATAAATAACAAAAGAAAGGAGTAAAAAATGAAAAAATCAAAGGAATATAAATATCCAAATAATAGTAATTTTAGTGCAATATGGACAGCAATTTGGCCTGTACTTGTTTATTTAGGTGCTTCAGTAATAGCAGGAGTGATAGTTGGAATTTTCGGTATAGCTGTACTGCACGCAAAAAACTATGAAAAATTTTTAAATAGTCATGCATTAATTATGAATATTATAAGTCAAATTGTTTCTTTAGCAATCTTTTTACCGGTATATCTAAAAACAAAAAAATATATTCCAGGTGTAAAAGTATCTCTAAAAAAAGATATAAAATCATCAATAGTCTATATTTTAGCAATAGTTGGTTTAGGATGTTTAAGTGGCCTTATTATGACTGGAATAGAACAACTTATAAAAATGCCAGATGGCGGAATGAATACAGTTAATGATATGCTTTATTCAGGCTCAATAATACTTTCATTCATAACGATTGTTGTTTTAGCACCAATACTAGAAGAAATAATGTTCAGAGGCATAATATTTAATATATTAAATAGTAAGATGAATACATGGGCAGCAATTATAATATCTGCATTAATATTCGGAGCAATTCATATGAATATAATTCAAGGTATTAATGCTTTCATCCTGGGATTAGCTTTAGCATACATTTATTCTAAAACACATAATTTATATACATGTATATGGATCCATTTTATTAATAATTTATTATCAGTAATTACTCAAAAAATTAATTATGCAACAAGTGGAAGTTATGTGCCAGATACAGTGATATCTATAATAATACAATCTGTAATTATTGTAGTAGCACTAGTTTTAGTAATAAAAAACAAACAATTATTTAAAGAAGAAAAAAGTATCTAAAAAAAGATGCTTTTTTATATAATAAATAAAATGACAGATTGCTATTTTTTTGATATAATATTTTAAGAAAAGGAAGGGCTTTATGATTATAAAAGATATTAGAGAATTAGTTAAATTATTATTAAAGGAATTGATATTATCGAAAGAAGTATTTCTTGTAGCACATAATAATATGGATTTAGATGCATATGCTGCTATGGTAGGTTTTTCATTAATTGCAAAGAAATACAATAATAAAGTATATCTTATAAGCGATGATAAAGAAATTGATCCAGCAACAGCACTAGCTATGGAAAATATTTCTTCTAAAATAACAATAATAACTTCAGAAGAAGCAAAAAGTAAAATAACAAAAAGATCTGTTTTATATGTTTTAGATACTAATAAATTAGGTAGAATTTGTGTTAAAGATATGATTTCCTTGTTTAAAACTATAACAGTAATAGATCATCATACAAAAGTACAAGATAGCATACCAAATGCTAACATATATATTGATGAAAAAGCAACTTCTGCAAGTGAAATAGTAACATCTCTAATAAACAAATTAAGAGTAAAACTTCCTAAGAATTATGCAACTGTTCTTTTGGGAGGAATCGTTTTAGACACTAATAACTTCGTCTATAAAATGACTAGAAAGGCGTTCTATTACTGCTACTTTTTATCAGTAAAAGGAGCAGATGTAGAAGAAGCTCAGTTATATTTTAAACAAGATTTACAAGAATATGTAGATCGCTCTAAAATGATAGCTAGTACTAAAATAAATGGAGAGATAGCTATAGCAACAGGTGTTAAAGGAAGAATATATAAATCACAAGATTTAGCCAAAGTTGCAGATCTTCTTCTAGAATTTAAAGGCATAAAAACATCGTTTGCAATAGGGTATTTAGACGAAAATAAAGTGGGTATTAGTACTCGTTCTATTAAAAACATTAACGCTGGTAAATTAATGGAAGAATTTGGCGGTGGAGGTAATAAAGTTGAAGCTGCCGCTGTAATAGAAAATACTAATATCAAAAAAGTAGAAGAACTTTTGGAGGAAAAATTAAAATAAGAGGGTGATTTTATGAGAGTAATTTTCATCAAAGATTTAAAAGGAAAGGGTAAAAAAGGAGAAATAAAAGAAGTAAAAGATGGATATGCCAAATTCTTAATTAAAGAAGGATATGCTGTTCAAGAAACAAAAGGATCTTTAAAACATCTTGCAACAGAAAATGAAAAAAGAAAACAAGAAGATATAAGATTAAGAGAAGAAGCAGAAAAACTAAAAAAAGCGCTTGAAAAAGAAAAAATATCGTTTCAAGTAAAGACTGGAGAAAAAGATAAAGTTTTTGGAAGTATATCTGCGAAACAAATTAAAGAAAAACTTGATAAATATAAAATTGATAAAAAACAAATCCTTTTAAAAAAGTCATTGTCATCTTTAGGATTTCATGAAATAGAAATAAATTTATATAAAGATATAAATGCTAAATTAAAAATAGAACTTAAAAAATAAATAACAGGGGAGGTATTCACATGAATAGGGAAATACCAAACAATATCGAAGCTGAACAATCGGTTTTGGGAGCGATGATGCTTTCAAAATATGCACTTCAAAAATCTATAGAAACACTTTCTAGTGAGAGCTTTTACTTAGATAAACATGCAAAGATATTTGAAAGTTTAAAAAACCTTACTGCAAAAGGAGTTCCCATCGATATCACAACACTAACAACTGAGTTAAAAGATAAGAACTTACTTAATGAAATTGGCGGCGTAGAATATTTAACAGAAATACTAGATAACACACCAACTGCTGCTAATGTAGATCATTACTTAAATATTGTTGAAGATAAGAGCATTTTAAGGAATTTAATTAATGAGGCTACCCAAATAGCAACACTTGGCTATACTAATGAACTTTCAGTAACAGAAACATTAGATAAAGCTGAAAGTAAAATATTAAGTGTAGTTAAAAACAGAAAATCATCTGATATGAAACAAATGCCTGAAGTAATTGCAGAATTTCAAGAAAACCTTGAAAAACTTGCTAATAATAAAGGAAAGATAAGTGGGTTACCATCAGGATTTTATGATTTAGACAATATAACAGATGGTTTCCATAAAAATGAACTTATCATTTTAGCAGCTCGTCCTGCTATGGGTAAAACAGCACTTGCTCTTAATATTGGAACAAATGTTGCTTTAAAATCAAGAAAATCAGTGATTATATTCACTTTAGAAATGCGTGCCGAACAACTACTTTCACGTATGGTTTCATCACTTGGACAAGTAGATGCACGTAGGATACAAAATGGATCTTTGGATACAAAAGATTGGCAAAGGGTAAATGAAGCTCTTTCACAACTTGGAGATTCAAATATTTATATAGATGATTCTCCGGGGGTGTCAATCGGAGATATTAAAGCTAAATCAAGAAGAATTGCATCACAAGATGAGAATTTAGGTTTAATTATCATAGACTATTTAACTCTAATAGGGAGTATGGGAAAATATGCAGGAAATAGACAGCAAGAAGTATCTGAAATATCAAGAGCATTAAAAACACTAGCGCTTGAATTAGAAATTCCTGTTCTTACTCTAGCACAACTTTCAAGAACACCAGAACTAAGAGAAGATAAACGCCCTGTGTTGAGTGATTTAAGAGAGTCTGGTTCAATAGAACAAGATGCTGATATGGTAGCTTTCTTATATCGTGATGATTATTACAATGAAAGTTCTAAAATAGATGATAATATGAGTATTACTGAAATAATCTTAAGAAAGAACAGAAGTGGTAGAATAGGAACAGCCAAAGTATTATTTAAGAAAAATACATTATCATTTATGAATTATAAGAATGAAGAAGTAAAAAAAGAGGTGGTACCTAGTGAATAAACTAGTAACTGTTTTTTTAGGAATCTGCGCATTTGCTATTAGTATAATCGCAATAATTCTTGAAAGTTCTTCATATATTTACTATGAAGCAAGAAATGTATATCGTGTTTATTTAAACGGAGAGTCAATTGGTTTAATAGAAAACAAGGAAGAGTTTGAAGATTATATTAATAAAAAGCAAGAAGCAATCAAGAAAAAATATAATGTAGACCATGTATACATTCCAAATGGTTTAAAAATAAAACCAGAAACTACATATAATGAAAGAATGTCTTCTATTGAAACTGTATATAATAAAATATCTGCATCAGAAGACTTTACTATAAATGGTTATACTATCACTATTGTAGATACTAAAGAGACTCAAAAAGAAAAAGATAAAAAAGAAACTCAAAAAATTAAAGAGTATCTATATGTGCTTGATAAAAGCATCTTAAAAGATGCTGTAGATAACGTAGTTAAATCATTTGTAGATGATAAAAAATATCAAGATTACTTAAATGAAACACAAAAAGATATTACAAACGAAGGAACACTAATAGAAAATGTTTATGTAAAAGAACAAATATCAGTTAAAAAGGGCAGAATACCTGCCAATGAAAAGATATATCAAACAAAGCAAGAATTAGCTAAATATCTTCTATTTGGTACTAATGAAAAGAACAAAACATATCAAGTAAAAGCAGGAGATACTGTTAAAACTATTGCTTATAGTAATAAAATGTCTACAGATGAATTTTTAATAGCAAATCAAGATATAAGTGATGAAAATTCTTTGTTATATCAAGGTCAAAAAGTTGTAATTAGTTACATTAATCCAATAATAACAATTGTTGAAGAAACACATACTGTCAAAAAAGAAAAAGTAAGATTTAAAACAGTTGAAAAGAAAGATAGCAGTATGTATCAAGGAACAAGTAAAGTTATACAATCAGGGCAAGCTGGAGAAAGCAAAGTAACCAGAAAGATAGAAAAACAAAATGGTGATATAACTCAAGCCCTAATTGTTAACACAGAAGTCTTGAAAGAGCCAATAAATAAAATAGTTAAAGTTGGTACAAAAGAATTATCTTATGGTGGAACATACTATGGTGGTCCTGTTGTATTAAGTGGTGATTACGCATGGCCAACTGTAAGTAGATATACAATTACTGAATATTGGGGTTATGGTCTTCGTGCAGATATCGGAGAATCATCAAGCAGAATGCATGATGGAATAGATATTGCTGGTTTAGGTTGTGGATCACCAATATATGCAGTAAATGGTGGAAAAGTAATATATTCTGGTTGGTATCCTGGTTATGGTAATTATATTGAAATAGATCATGGCAATGGAATAGTTACATTCTATGGACACTTAAATAGTATATATATATCCAAAGGATCAACCGCTACAAAAGGTCAAAGAATAGCATCAATGGGTAATACTGGATATTCATATGGTTGTCACTTACACTTTGGTATGAGAGTAAATGGATCATCTGCAAATCCGTTATCGTTGTATAGCTAATGAGAATAACTAATATAGCAAGTGGTTCTAAAGGAAACGCAACCTTAATAGAATCCAAAAACAAAAATATATTAATAGATATAGGTCTTCCCCTTTCAAATCTAGAAAAAAGATTGGGAAGACCTTTTCCAAAAATAGATATATTAATAATAACTCATACCCATACAGACCATATAAAAGGAATAAAAACAATATTAAAAAAACAGCATCCAGTAGTTTATACCATTGAAAACGATTTAAAAGAGATAATATCTGACAAGAATATAAATTATATAAAAGAATTTGAAGAGGATAATCTAATAATTGAATTATTTGAATTATCTCATGATGTACCATGTACAGGTGTATATCTAAAAATAGACAATAAAGAAATAGTTTATATGACAGATACAGGCTATATTAAAGATAAAATAATTAGAAAATATAGTAATAAAAATGTATATATAATTGAAAGTAATTATGAAGAAGAACTATTAAGAAATGGCCCATATCCTTATCATCTAAAACAAAGAATAAGAAGTGACAGAGGTCATATCTCAAACGAAGATGCTTGCAAATATTTAAAAAAACTAATTGGAGACAAAACAAAACATGTTTTATTAGCACACCTAAGTGAAGAAAATAATACTCCTCAAGTTGTAGAAGAAAGAATAACAAATCTTTTAGAAAAAATAGATTATAAACCCAAAATAACTATTTTAAATCAAGAAGAAATAAAACAAATAGAGGTATAATATGATAAAAATAATATGTTTAGGTAATATAAAAGAAAAATATTTACAAGATGCAATAACAGAATATACAAAAAGATTATCGAAATATACAAAACTAGAAATAATTGAATTAAAAGATGAAAAAGATACAGCAAATCCCTTAAGAAAAGAAAAAGATAAGATTTTAAAGCATATAAACGATAAGGATAATATAGTTGTATTAGATAGCAAAGGGAAACAGTTAACAAGTGAAGAATTTTCTGATTTTATCAATACTGAATTAACAAATAATAGTAATATAACTTTTATAATTGGATCTTCTACAGGATTAGATGAAGAAATAAAAGGATTAACTAATAAAAAAATATCTTTTTCAAAACTAACTTTCCCTCACCAATTATTTAGAGTTATTCTTTTAGAACAAATTTACAGAAGTTTTAAAATATTAAACAATGAATCGTATCACAAATAACAAAAACATAGATAAATTTCTATGTTTTTTTCATACAATTTATTGGTGATACATTTGAATATTATTAATAAAATACTATGGATAATAGCAATAAGTTTAATAATAACTAATAGCATATATTTTTCTATAAAATTATCTTTTCCCCAACTAAAAATAATTCAAATAAAACAAAGCATTAAGGAAAATAAAACAGTAAATATATCACCAAAAGACACCTTAATCATGGCATTATCCTCAAAAATTGGAGTTGGATCGTTATCAGGAATAGCAGTTTGCATTTATTATGGGGGAATAGGGACAATATTTTGGATATTTATATCAACATTATTTTTATCAATAATTGCTTATATAGAAAATGAACTTGCTGTAATCTATAAAGAAAAAGACGGAAAATACCAAAAAAGTGGACCTGCTTATTACATAGATAAAGGACTAAATAACAAAAAATTAGGAATTGTTTATTCAATTATTATGTTAGTAACGTATACTATATTTTTTTCTGCTATTCAAAATAATACTATTACAACATTTATAACCAGTATGTTTGATATTAATAAATTAATAATATCTTTAATAATAACGATATCTGTAAGCTTAGCAATAACAAAAGGTATAAAAGGCATTTCTAATATTTGTAATAAAACATTCACAATAATGATGCTAATTTTTATTGGAATTGGAATAGTAATTATAATAAGAAATATAAATGAAATGCCACTTGTTATAGAATTGATAATAAAAGATGCTTTATTTGCAAAAACAAGGTCATTAGGGATATTATATTCGATTATTATAGCTTTACAAAAGAGTATCTTCGCCAATGAATCAGGAGTAGGAACAAATTCCATTATTTCAGGAACTACAGATAGCAATGACTACAAATTACAAGGAAAAATAGGTTTAATACAAACATTTTTTATTAATTTTATAGTTTTAGGAATTACATCATTAATAATAATAACTGCTAAAGTAAAAAATATAAGTATATCAAATGGAATAGAATTAACTAAATCAGCTATTAATTATCATTTTGGCTTTCTGGGAGATGTCCTACTTTTAGTCATTTTAATATTATTTTCATATTCAAGCATTATAACTATATATTATTATGGAGAAAATTGCTTGAAGTACTTAACCTCAAGTAACAATGCAATAAGACTTTTAAAAATAATAACAATAATATCAATTATGATTGGAGGAATAATAAATGCTCCAATTATATGGGGCTTAATCGATATAGCTTTAGCACTTCTTACAATTATAAATATGTATGCCATATATAAGCTAAAAGAAACAATAATTATAAAAAACAAATAAAAAATGGTATAATAAAAGAAGAGGTGCTATATGATAACAAAAAAATGGGATGAAATTTTAAAAGAAGAGTATAAAAAGGATTATTTCATTAATATGTTAAAACATTTGCAAATTGAATATAGGGATAAAGAAATATATCCTCCTAAAAAAGAAGTGTTTAAAGCACTAAGATTGACTGATTATGATGATATAAAGGTCGTAATCATAGGGCAAGATCCATATCATGGTGAAGGAGAGGCAGAAGGATTATCTTTTTCGGTAAAAGATGGTATAAGAAAACCTCCCTCATTAAAAAATATATTTCAAGAATTGCATGATGATTTAGGATATGACGAACCAATAAATGGCTCACTTGTAAAGTGGGCAAACGAAGGAGTTCTTCTTTTGAATTCAATACTAACAGTAGAAAAAGATAAGCCTCTATCACATAAAAATCTAGATTGGGAAGTATTCACGGATGAAGTAATCAGAAAAATAAATGAAAAAGATAAACCTGTAGTCTTCATTCTTTGGGGAGCTTTTGCAAGAAGCAAAAAGAATTTAATAACTAATCCTATCCACTGTATAATTGAATCCCCTCATCCATCACCATTTTCTGCTAGATATGGATTCTTTGGAAGCAAACCATTTTCCAAAACAAACAAATTTTTAATAAAAAACAATATAGAACCAGTTGATTTTAAATTAGACTAAAAATATGATATAGTATAAATGAGGGTATTATGGAAGAAGTAAATAGAGTAAAAAGGAAATCTATACTAGAATTAGTGATACTAGTTGTTGCATTTCTTCTGTTATTTGCAGGAGTATCTTTTGCTATGTATAGAATTGCTTATACAGGAGATACAAGTAGAATTAATACAACAAGTGTTGGAATAGATTTTTTAGAAAATAACGAAAATATAATAAGTATAAACAATGGCCTCCCAAAAACAGATGAAGAAGGAATTAATCAAGATGAAGAATTTACTTTTGCAGTTAAAACAAAAACCACCAGATCTTCAACTATCAGATACACAATATATATTAATAAACTAATATCATCTGAAGGTTACGATGAATTAGAAGATAGCGATATAAAAGTTTATCTAGAAGATTATGAAGGAAATCCTATCGTAAATCCTGTCTTAATAAGCAATTTAAACAACTATGAATTATATAGTAAAAATCATACGCACAACACAATAAATGAAGAGATACAAGATAAATACAGATTAAGAGTATGGATAGATAATTCAAAAAGCACAGAAGCTCAAACATGGAATACCAATACCCAAAAAGAATATAAATTCAAATTAGAAGTAAGAATGTCTGAAACTCAAAATAATTAAACAAAATAAAAAAATTAGTCTATTATTAGACTAATTTTTAAATATCTCATATTCTTCAAGCTTTCTTATCTTAAAGGATTTATAAGAAGGAAGCTTTAGTAATTCAAATATCTTATGATAATTTTTCTTTAAAAAAACTTCATTATAATTAAGAACATTAGTATTATAAAAATCTTTTAGGCCATCAATATCTTCTTCCATTTCATTTAACTTTTTAATATTGGCCATTAATTCATCTGTAATAATACTATTTTTCTTTTTACCTTTAGTAAGTTTTAAATCTTTTATATATTTATTTATTTCAAAACTAACATCAAATAAAGCATTTTCACGTTCATATATATTATCATCCTTATTATATGTGAATTTTTTTGCTATGTCTTCGTTTTGTATTTGCTTTAGAAGGTCTTTAACAAGCTTGTGTTTTTCTTCTAAAACCTTATCAATACTTGAAGAACATATATCGATAGATTCACTTATATCCTTAAGTTTAGTATATTTAAAAAACAATATTGCAATACATATAACTAAAAGTAAAAGTATAATGCCTATTACATATATCATATTATCACCTACAATAATAATAACATAAAAAAAAGAAGTTTTAAATTATTTTAATAATAAAATTAAAATTTTCTATTTAAAACTCTTTGACAAGCAGTTTCTTGATCTTCATTAATAGAACTTTTAAAAAACTCATGGTGTATGCTTTCAAAATCATTCATAGTTGGATAAGTCTTATAAAAAGAAACAATATGATTTTCTTTTTCAAAGTTAGAACGTTCTGTTATAGGAATTTCAACTTTTCTACAATTTTCAACATTTAAATATAAGTCATATTGCGCTTTAGAACTATTTTTAGGTACTTGCCATGTTGTTTCACCATCATTCATAAAAGTACCTGCATAGAAATAAATATTATTAGTATCATTTAATAAAGATTGACTAATAGCTTCTTCAACTAAAGTATCTAATATAGCATCATCGCTTTGATAATTATCAAAAAACTCTTTAATTTCATAACTATAATTTCTATGTTTTAAAAGATTAGGATGCTTACTTAAAAACTTTTGTTTAGTGATTAATTTAATGATATATTCCTCTTTTTCATCTCTGTCAGCAATTGTTCTTGCATAACTATTTTTTAATAAAGTCAAAACATCATTATTCATATTATTTACCCCCTTAAATAATTATTTTTTCAAAACCCTTTGACAAGCTTTTTCTTGCCCTTCCATTACGGCATCATACATGAAATCACGATGTAATTCATACAATGAATACTTAACTGGACTACTTTCATCAATTTCTATAGTTTCATGCTTACTTTCGAATGCTTCCCTATCTTCTACAGGAACTTCAACAGTTTTAAGAGATTCTATATCTATGTATTCGTCAAACTCTGCTTTAGGATCATCTTTTTCAACGCGTATTCCATAATCCCACTCTCTTACATAAGTTCCAGAATATAAAAAGATACCATTAGTTTCATCAACTAAACCATTTCTTTCATAGTCAAATAAAGTATGCAAAAAAAGCTGTTTTTCATCTTTTAAACCGTGTTTAGCTTCTTTGATAGTTTCTAGTAATTCAATATAATCCCTAACAATAGGAGCATTTTCCAGTATCTCTTTCCTTTGCATTAATGAATTAAATGCTGCCTCTTTTCTAGCATTTTCTTCCCTTTTTTGCAAAAATTCTTCTCTAAGTTTAGTTAATAAATCATTATCCATAATATACTCCTTTCAAAAAAGCAGTATTATCATACCATAAAAAAATAATTTAAACAACTTTTTTAAATTATTTTATAATTAATTTCTTCGTCAAAGACAATAAAATCCAAATAAATAGATAAAAGTAAGTACCATTTTCCAGTTTTAGGATCGCTAATAACAAAATGATCCCTAGCTGCTTGTTCTATTACTCCAGTAAAGATTTTATCTTTCCATTCGCCTCCATCTGGAAAAGTCATATAAAAACTAGCAACTTTCCCTTTATTCAACCTAAGTATGTTTTCAACATATGATTGCTCCATAGGAAGGGATGTATCATAGTTAATATTAGGGGAACCAGTACTACCAGAAACACTATTATAACCAAGATTATTGGCATTCGGATTAAAATAACTATTGTTCATAAAATCATCTCCACTAATTTATATGTAAGAAAAATAAAAATATACTAGAAAGATAATAAAAAATAAGATATAATAGAATTGGTGATAATATGAAGATAAAAGTAGGAATATCTGTAAGACATGTTCATTTAACAGAAGAAGACTACAACTTGCTATTTGATGAGCCTATACAAGAAAAAAGTCCTTTAAATCAACCGGGCCAATTTGCTGCTGAGCAAACAGTAACATTAGAAAAAGATGGCAGAGAATTAAAAAACGTTAGAATAATTGGACCGAATAGAACGTATACGCAAGTAGAAATATCAAGAACAGATGCTTATTACTTTAAGATTAATCCCCCAGTAAGAGATTCTGGAGATTTGGAAGGCTCTGAAGAAATAACAATAAAAACAGATAAAAGCAGTATAACAAGAAAGGCAGTAATAATAGCAAATCGTCATATTCACATCACAAAAGAAGATAGAGAAAAATATAATCTTTTAAAAGATGAATATGAAATAAAAGTACCTGGTGAAAAAGGTGGAGTATTATCACATGTGCATATTAAAGAAGCACCAAACTCTTACTATGAATTACATTTAGATTCAGATGATGCAAATGCGTTTAGTATAAAACAAGATGATGAAGTAGAAATAATATAAAGGAGTAGATATGGATAAAAAGGTAAAACTAAAAATTCTTTTATCAGCTTTATGCATTGTAGCAGCATTATTTTTAATAATAGGAATGGCAATGTATATAAGATTAGATAATCCTAGTCCACAAACGTTGCCTACAAATTCTCAAAAAAGATGGAATGGTAATTATATAAAATACGAAGCAGCACTGGAAAAAGAAGACATAATAAAAAAATACGATAGGAAGATATTGTATTCATACGAAGAATACCAAGAATTTATAAATGAATCTAAGTATGAATCAAAGTTAACAGAAAGTGATTTCAATAATAATGCTTATATAATTGCTTTTGCAGAAAATGATTATTGTAGGGGAAAAATAAATGATATCAGAGATGTTAAAGTAGAAAGCAACGTAATAGCAATAGAAATAGGGTATGATGGTAGTTGTGGACAGTGTGCATCTGATTACACTTTGTATACTATAGCTATAAATAAAGACAAAATAAATGATAATACAATGGTAAGTAAATATAAATATGTACGGGAAAATGATTATGATTGTGATCCTCAAATGGAATATAAACCAATAATCTACTTGTATCCAAGAGAAGAAACTAAAATAACAATAAAACTATTAAAGCCAGAACAATTAACAGTAACATATCCAAAATATAATGATATTTGGGATGTAACTGCTAAACCAAATGGAGATTTAATAGATAATCAAACAGGTAGAAGCCTATATGGATTATACTGGGAAGGCAAAAACTATAATAGCAAATTAGAAAAAGAAGGATTCATTGTAAAAGGTTCTGATACAATCTCTTTCTTAGAAAATTCTCTTTCTAGACTGGGATTAAATGAAAGAGAAGCAAATGAGTTTATTATTTATTGGCTGCCAAAACTAGAAAATAATAAATATAACTATATTCATTTCAGCGGAACTGAATTTATGAATAAAGAAATGCCTCTTGAAGTAAATCCAAAACCTAATACAATGATACGTATATTAATGGAATACAAACCACTAGAAAGACCAATAAATGTTGAAAAACAAGAACTAAAGGCACCTGAAAGAAAAGGATTCACCTTAATAGAATGGGGCGGAACTGAACTAAAATAAAGAATAATTAGGGAGGAAATATGAAAAACAAAGAAAAAATAAAAATCGTTATAACCGCTATAGGAGTAGTTATAGTTTTATTCTTAATAGTAGGAATGGCAATGTATTTAAAAGTAGACAATAATGAACCTGATCAAGCTCCTACAAAACAGTCTAATAAAATTCATGGAGACTTTATAACTTCTACTTTTGGTAGATATATAAAATATTATGAAGTTGATAATAGCGCTGAATCTATAGCACAACAATATAGTAGAAAAATACTCACAACATACGATGATTATAGAGTATTTATAGATAATACAAAATTTGAATCAAAATTAGTAGCAGAAGACTTTATTGAAAATTCATATATAATTCTTTTTGCAGAAAATGGATATTGTGATGGAACTATAAATAAAATAAACAATTTAAAAAGTCAGTCAATCGGAGAAAGTAGTAATATTATGATAGGAATTGGTTATAATGAAAGTTGTGAAAAGTGTCCTACAAAATATACTCTTTTCCTAATTCCTATGAATAAGAATAAACTTGGTGTAAATTCAGTAATATTAGATTCATACGAAAAAGAAAGTTTTCCAAAATGTTAGATGATAAAAAGTAGAGAAATTAATCTCTACTTTTTTTGTTTTGACTAAGTTTTGGTTCTGTTCCTTTTAAATAATACATAATTTTATGATTTTTGTCTTTTTCTGTAGCAAT
>JAEEGL015103217.1_pt1 | contig 14484 bp, 1 predicted proteins | sample 9134231 | NCBI WGS metagenome assembly JAEEGL01 (sample SAMN16246548, study PRJNA631951) | gut metagenome | biome: gut microbiome; feature: rumen; material: fiber-attached | host: Bos | place: Iran: Karaj | collected 2018-10
ACGGCATCGTGGAAGTCCATGACTCCACGGTCAACAACCTCACCGGCGAGACGCACGCGAATTCGCTTGCCTACAGCAGCGGCCGCGTCGGCTATGCGCGGCGCGTGGCGCAGCACAGCGGCACTTCCTCCACCTATGGGCACATCCTCATAAACGACAGGAACGACATCCTGCGCACGGGAGTGGGCAACGTCTTCACGTATTCCTGCTGGAGCAAGCTCGCGGACAACGCTCCCGGATGGGCGTATCTCGTGAGCCGCAAGCGCGAAGACGCCGACAAGGGCTGGGGCATCCAGTACACCGACGGCAACAGCTACACCGAGCTCCGCGCCTGGGGTGGAAGCACGGAAAAGGGCATGTACACGCCGTTCGGCGTGACCGGTTACAGGCATACCGACTGGGCCTATTGGACGTTTGTCTACAGCAACGACACCTTTCACGCCTACCTCAACGGCGTCGAGCAGTCAAGCACGGTGGGCGGCAAGATTCTCAAAGACAAAACCGGTAGAGTCAATCCCGTCGCGAACGACGAGACTGCCGACTACAGCAGCCTAATCATCGGCGGCCAGCAGATCGGCACGGGCGCGCTCAACGGCTGGGTTGACGAGTGCCGCTATTCCAAGGGAATCCGCTCGCCCGACTGGATCAAGGCCGAATACGATTCCACGCTGCAGGTGAACAAGCCTTTCGTTACGAAGGGCGACACGGTCGGCAGAGGAGACGAAACGCTCGTTCCCGTCGTCGTCTGGGAACAGGGCGAGAGTCTGCCGAATACGATCATCGACGTGAGCTACGCATACGTGCAGTTCGCCGGCACGGTGACGTTCTGCGGCAGCGGAGCCGACACGTGCTGGATCGAGTACCAGCTATGGGCAAACGGCGAGGAGCCGCCCGGGAAGGACGATTGGATGGTCTTGCTTGCCGACGCCACGCCCGGCACGAAGTTCTCGATTCCCGTGTTCGGCCTCAAGCAGGACATGCCTTACAACTTCCGCATCCGCGCGGTCAACGAAGTGGACGGCGAGAGGCGGCAGACGCGCGAACATGCAGGGTCTTTCCGCACAAGCGGCAATGTCAATGCATCGGCGGAGACAGGCGAACTGATGCGCATCGACAACAAGTTCGTCCATTTGTATCGCCGCGGAGAATACACTTTCACGACGCCCGACTACGTGACGAACATAGAGATCATCGTGGTGGGCGGCGGTGGTGCAGGCGGCTACAAGATCGGCGGCGGCGGTGGCGGTGGCGGCGTATATTACAGCCAGTCGTACGAAGTGGCTACTAACACCACGTACTTCATCACGGTCGGCGGTGGTGGCACTGCACCTGCCAACACCACGACCGCAAGTTCGGCTGTGAATGGAGAATACTCCACTTTCTCGCTTGACGGCGATCGCGCGCATCCGCTGATCAAAGTCCCCGGCGGTGGCGGTGGCGGAAGCTGCAGCACGCAGGAGGCCATAGCCAAAGGCGGCGACGGGGCATCTGGCGGTGGCGCCGGTGGACGCGGAGACATGTCTAATACCGGCATGCCCGGCGGTCTGGCCCTGCCGAAAAATGGCATCTACTTCGGCCATAACGGCGGCAACGGCAACCACTTCCAGCAAAACGGCGCCAAGGGCGCGTATGCGGCCGGCGGTGGAGGAGGCGGTGGACGCGATGGCCTTACCGCCAGTTCCGACAACTACTTTGGCGGCGGCGCGGGCGGTTCTGGCGTCGTCTGCGACATCCTCGGCGAAACGCTTTGGTTCGGTGCGGGCGGCGGCGGTGGATACGCTTACAAATTTGACGACGCCGGCTTCTCCAAGCCCGGCGCAGGTGGTTCGGGCATCGGCGGAAACGCCGCGGACATCAAGAACGGCACCCCTGCGACGTCTGGCGTTCCCAACACGGGCGCAGGCGGAGGCGGCGGTTCCATGATTCTGGGGAACGACACCGATTCGACCTACTGGCAGGGCGGAAACGGCGGCGACGGGGTGGTGATCATCTCATACGAGGTTCACGGACGCGACCCGATTGCCGACGAGCCGCGCATCTCGATGACGAGCTGCATATACAAGGAGCCTGATGCGGCGGAAGAAGAGTCGGGAGATTCCCTCGTCGCCGGCGTGGCCAACATCTCCTATCGCCTGTACTGGGCCGGCGTGCAGAACGACCTTGCCGACATCCTCGTGCACTACAGCACCGTCGGGCCCGAGGAACTTGAGTCTGGCGAGTCAGGCGGCTGGGTCAAGGTTTCGGAAAGCACCGTAGGCATCGGCAACACAATCTTCACGCCGCCGGAAGTCGGCTACACGTACTGGGTGCGCCTCGTGGCGCGCAAGGGCGCCAACTCGTACGCCTACTCGGACGAGATCGCATCGTTCACCGTGCCCGCCGTGACGCTCAACGGCGCAACGTGGACGGAATCGAAGACGTCTCCCGACGGCGACTACGCCACCATCAGCTACAAGCTCCACGACCTGAAGGAAGAGACGCACCTCTACTGCTACTGGAGCGAGACGCGCGCAGATCTCGAAGGCAACGGGCCGCCGTCTGGCGACGGCGTGTTCCTCCTCGACCTCGGGGCGAACACCGGAAACAGCCTGTCGGCGGCAACAAGCTTCAATCTTCAGGCGGCGGAGGGGCTTGTCCGCAACAGGACCTACTACTTCCGCCTCGCTTCCGGCGATGACCAGGGCATCAAGCTCTTTCCTTCCGCCGAGATCGTGGAACTCGACACCGCCGAGAAGCCGACTACTGTCCTTTCGAGCGCGTCGTGGGCTGACAGCAACGTGGCCACGGTCAACTTCACGGCGACAGTAGGCAAGCTCGACCCCGCGGAAACCGAACTCGTGGCGCTATACTCCCTCGTGGAGAACGACGTGAAGGGCGCGAAGCCTGAGACGAAAGATTCGGTGACGGTTCTAAGCCTCGGTTCCTGCTCCGAGCTTGGGCTTGATGCCGCATCGCCCTCCGCCACGTTCCCGCTGTGGTCTGAAACCGTCACCACCTACTATGTGCGCCTTGCGCTGGCGGCAAACGGCGTCATTGTGGATGGCTCCTATTCCGGAACGAAGTCGATCTCCGTGTTTCACGCCGTCGAGGCGAACACGCTGCTATACATCGTGACGGCGAATCCGAAGGTGATGTGCTACGGCGACCAGCCGCTGCCGCTTGACTACGAGTCCAAGTATGCCGGCCAGATGGAAGGCTACGGGTGGGAGCACAAGTATGACCTCGAAGGTGCAATCGCATGCAACGTCAGCTCCACTTCGGCGGCAGGGAACTACCCCATCACGCAGGGATCTCTCATGCTCGAAGGCGGCGGACAGGAACAGAACCATGAGGGGCAGAAGTACCAGCATAAGCTGACATTCTCCGGCGCGGCCTACACGATCACCAATGCCGTGTTCACCACGTCCATCGAAGATGCCACGGTCACATATACTGGCGAGGCGTTCGACGCGAGCGGGCTCGTGAAGACGCTCTCCGGCGTGCGCAACGAACAGCCGGTCACGTACTCCTACCGTGCGGACGGCGCGGGCGAGTGGGGCGGGATTCCTGAGTTCACGAACGTTGGGAACCATCTCGTGCAGTTCAAGGCTACGGCGCCGAACCACGACGACGTGCGCGGCACGTTCAAGGTGACGGTTGCACCGGCGCCGCTTTCGGCGACGATCGCGGTGCAGGACGTCGACTACACCGGCGCGCCGCTGACGCCCCAGGTGTCCACCAGCGTTGCCGGGCTCGTCCGGCCCGACCTCAACGCGCTCACGTGCGAGTACCGCGACGAGGCTGGCGAGTGGCAGAGCGGGGTGCCGTCGTTCACCGCGCCGGGCGAGTACAAGCTCTTCTTCCGCGTGTCTGCCCCGAACCACGCCACATTCGTGACGCATTGCGTATTTGAGGTCCGGGGCTGGGACTACATGGTGAACATGGACCACGCCACCGGATACGCCACGCCCATCCACGTGAGCGACCCGGGATGGCTGCTCAAGCGCACTGGATGGACGGGCGAGCAGTTCGCCGTGCGCAGCGCCCGCTACGCAAAGCTCGACGAGACATGCCCCAACGGGCTCAAACTATGGCACAACTACCTCATCAACCGCACCGACCTGAGCAAGAAGCTCGTCGCCACGATCATGCAGCAGGGCGATCTCGTGAACAAGAACGCATTCGTCGTCCACTTCCCGGGCGTGGAGGTGCTGCCCAACACTGGTCTTTCAGTGCGCTACCGCGTGGACCGCAAGCTGCGGGGCGAGAAGAGCAAGGCAGAGTTCGACGCGAGCGAGTTCGAGCATGGAGCGCTCTCCGAGAAGTTCGAGCTGAACGTGCCGCTCAACACGGAGGATCCCACGGGGCTGTACGTGTTCAACATCGTGCTTACGCCGACAAACGAGCTGTACACGGGCGAGGCGGTGCTGGCGTCGGTGGCCACAGTCGGTGTGCTGCGCGTGGCGAGCGACATGAGGAACACGGTGACGGCGGTTCCGTGGCGGTCGATGTCGCTCGACACGGTGGCGAACGTGGACGTCGCCGTATCTGACGCCGTGAACCCGAACGGCGTGGCTGTGGGCGACAAGATCCGCGCATACGAGCCGGCCAGCGGCATGTTCTTCGAGTGGATGAACGCGTCGCCCGGAGTGTGGAACGGCGTGACGACGGTAAGCGACTATGGAGTGGACTCGGCCGAGGCCGAGACGGCGCAGTTCATCCGCGGCGGCGCCTTCTGGCTCGTGCGGCCCGATCCTTCCGGCGAATGCTTCTACCTCGTCGGCCGCCATACCGGCGAGGACTACGTGGTGGACCTCGTGGGAGGCACAGAGGAAACGCCAGGCCACACGCTCTGCGCCAATCCCACGATGTTCGCCGTTGACCTCAACGACCTCGTGTTCGTTGATGGCGAGGGCGCCGCGGCGACGCCGTCCGCAGGCGATCGCATCGTTACGCAGAACGCCGCCGGGATCAACACAATATACTTCCGCAATGCGGCCAACACGCAATGGGGGCGCAACGTGAAGACGCGGATCAACGGGCGTCTGGTTGACGTGTGGACGCCTGGAGGGAACGTCCCCCCTGGCACCGGCTTCTGGTACAGGCGCACGGGCGAAGGGACGCTCCGCATAAAGTTTGAGACTGTCAGATGAGTCTTGGCGCATTCAGAGTGGCCGTGTTGGCCGCAGTTGCCGTGATGGCGGGCGCTTTGTCCGCCGAAGAGCAGGTGCTGTACTGGATGATCCAAGAGGACGCGGTGGCCTACAACAACGTGACGGGCGAAACAACGCCCATCGGAAACTTCTTCAGCGGCTACAGTCCGGGAGCGCCTGCCTACGACTTCGGCGCGCGCATCCGGGTGACGGGCGGCGACATAACAGGCGATGTGTTTCTCAACCTGTACATGGAGGACGGCACGCAGGAGCCAGGTCAGTACGGCGTCGCCTTCTCCAACCCCGGCGGCGTGTGGGGCGCAGGCGTGCCAACTGGCAACCAGTCTCCGGCGGGGCAATACGCCGAAGGCTCGCCTGAATACAGCTTCACGGTGGAGCTGGGCAACTACGAGTGGGACGAAAGTTCGCAGACCCTTTCGTGGACCACCGTGGCATCAAGCGCCGCGTATGCGTATTCAACGCTAGGCGACTACATCCACCCTGCGTTCAGTACCGACGTGCCCAGCATGATGGTGTGGACTCCTACATTCTTCACAATCGTGCCGGAACCATCCTCGCTGCTGCTCCTCTTGATCGGCGGCGGCTTGATTTCACTCAAACGCCGCCGCTCGATATCGTGAGCAAATTAGCAATCAGCCGCTGTGCATCTATCCCACCTATCTCACCCGGCTATTCTATCCAATTCGAGTTACATTTTTATTAAATTCCCTATTGCGGATTGTAACAATAAATGCTATTCTATACCTTTCTCCATTAGGAGAGGTGGGCCATTTTATTGGCTACAAGTTTTGGAAGGGCAAAAAGGAGGCAAAATGATAGCTAAAATGAAGCTAATCGCTCTTTGCGCGATGGCCATGCTGGGATGCGGCGTGGCCTTGGGCGCCACTGCCATAGACCGTCTCGACCGCAAGGGCGAGGCAGGCCGCATAGCGGTGCGCAGCAAAGGCAAGCGCCTTCCGGGCAATGCGGAAGTGCGCATCTCCCGCACGCGATCTGAAAACACGAAGCGTAAGCTCTCTGAAGGAATGAAGTCGCTTCGCCGCAAGGGCGGCGCGCGCCTCATGGGCGCTGCGCCCGCCGCGAAGGAGCCTGCCGTTCTCGCGATGTACGACATCTCGATTAATTCAGACGGGAAAAAGTGGCAGCCCGCGGCAGGCGAGCCCGTCCAGGTTGACGTGACCCTCGACGAGCCGGTGGCCGTAACGCCCGGCGTGACGCTTGGCGTTGCGCACCTTGCGGACGACGGTTCGGTGGAGGCGCTTCCCGCCTCGCGCTACAGCTTCACCTACAACGCCGCGAAGACTGCGGTCACGGCCTTCTCCTTCTCCGCCGAGGGCTTCTCCGTCTATGCAATCACCGAGGGCACGGACCACACGACCGACAGCGATCCCGCCCGCCGCATCTACCAGTTCTATACGCTAAACGAGTCGGATAGCTACGTTCCATACTACTTCGTAGCCGACGACAACACAAGAACCTTCCGCCAGATAATCAAGGACGGGCAGAGCCTCGAGTGCCCCGAGATGGTGTCGTCCATGGGGCGCACCTTCATGGGATGGTATCTCTTTGACGGCAGGGACTATGCGGCCGACCCGTTTGACTTCTCGAACCCCATCACGTTCGACGCGAACGAGACCGGCGAGCACGTGTACACTCTCCGCGCCCGGTTCGGCAACGTTGGATTTGTGATCTTCCATGACCAGCCCATGACCGTGGGTGACGCTGAAAAGTGGCCCATCACAGTCGTCCGCCGCGCGCCGCTTACGAAGAACGGCAGCATGTGGGAGGCCTCGGTCAGGATCGACGACGTGACGGTGACGTATGACGACAGCTCCAATGCCTCGGGGGAAGAGGAGCAAGAGAACGCCGCGCCAAAGATGATCTTCCGCGGCTGGTCGAGAACGCCGGTCTATCCAGGGCGTCAGCTGGACATAAATGAAAACCCCGTGGAGATCGTCTCGTCACCGATAACGTTCACCCGCGCTGAGGGCGCAGAGGCACATCCGCTTGACCTCTATCCCGTCTTCGTGGCGATCAACTGGCTGTCATACCAGTCCGCCAAGACCGGCGAGGGTGCATCCTACTGCCCGCCCGAGTGCCTCTACGAGGACGAGGGCAAGGACGAACTCCCCAAGCCCACCCGCACTGGCTACACCTTCGCCGGCTGGTACACTGCGGAAGAGGGAGGCGTGAAGGTTGGCAATGCCGACGGTACGCTGAACACGTCGGCTACCTTGCCGGAAGGCTCGGACTGCTACTTTGATGCTGATGGTAAATTGAAGCTTCGTGCCGATGTGAAGCTGTACGGCCATTGGACTCCTGCGCTGACGCGGTACACCGTTGTCATCTGGCAGCAGAAGGCTACCGACGCGGCTAATATAGCGAACGAGGACAAGACATACGATTTCCGTGAAAGTATTGAGTATACAGAGCGTTCCGAAGAGGAGGTTTCCGTGTCCAACGATGACAAGACGCGCTCGTATACTGGTTTCCACTTCGGTCGTTGTGACGATGCCGCAATTGTGAGGGGCGACGGCTCTACCGTCCTCAACGTTTACTACGACCGCAATGTTCATACCTATAGATTCTACAATACCACGTCGTCGTCAATTACCGCCACTACCTCGTACGTGTACTCGTCTCCTGGCGTTTCCTACACTTACTTGGATGACACCAGTTACACTTTGTCGCGAGGCAATACTGATACTTATAGCAATGATACTTATCAAAATAATAGAAAACAAATTGGCGGAACGAACTATTACGTGTCATATCGTATTAGAAGTTCTAATAATGCGACTCGGTATGCCATATACGCAAATAACGCATGGTACCAAATCGGTGACAATAATAACACAGCTAAGTTGTTGTATGATAATGCGCCTGACATTACAAGTTTTACCTATGGTAGCACTATATCTTTTAGCTTTGGCCAACAGGAGCTGACACAAACCTTTGCATTTGGAGAAGAGGCAGATAGTTCTGTTGTTGACACTTTGGAAAATGCCGACAGGAAGAAGACCATCTCTGGATATGAAGTGTCTTACACGGGTAGTTCCAGCAAGACATACTACATAAAACATTCAGGCACTTGGTATCAGATACCGGCTTCTAATGGAAGTAGCGTGTACGATAATGCAACAGGCATTGAAGTAGTTGACGACGCTGTATCGCAGGCCTTTGGTGTAAATAGTACGGCTGTGAGCACCTCGACTACCATCACCACTTTGGAGGCCAATAAAAAGGGCATTGGGGCATACGATGTCTCGTACACCGGAAGTGGCACCAGCCGGACCTTTTACATCAAGTTCAATACAGACGGCAAATGGCATCAGATTACCAGCAATGGCAGTACCTTGTGGGATACTGCTAAGGGTATTACTGCAACCACGACTTCCAACCAGACGGAAGTACTTGCAATCACGGCTCTCTATGGTGCGAACATCAAAAATTACTTTCCAGTGAAGGTGAATGGAACACAGCATACCTGGAAAGCTACGACGACCTCCATATATCAGCAGCGCTTATTGATCATTGAATTCATGGATGATGCAGACATCCTGTTCTACATTTCCGACAACAATGGTAATGGCGGAACCATCTATATGTATGTCGAAGTGGACGAGGACGAGAGCGATGGGACGCAACACGGCGGCAAGTTTTACCGGGAGTACTTTTACTACGAACACAACTATAATTTCCTTACCGCGAAAGAGGACTTCTACGCTCTTGACGGTTACTCGAACGATGCAAAGAATGCTGATTGCAATGGTCAAGGAGCAACCTTTAATTCAAGTGGACGATATCCCTCGAGCGGATCTCTGTCTGCCAGCGGAAACACCGTCAGCAAATTCTATTACGATCGTCTGCCGTACACCATTGACTTTGTAGATTCCTATGGTAATGCAGCGCTTGGTTCGGTGACCATGCTGTACACGCAGAAACTCGGCCCGAAGGTCAACGAGCTCTTCCCGGACGGACCCGAGTCCAGACGCGAAGGCTACACGTTTACCGGCTGGTATGCAGACAGCTCCTGCACCACCCGTGTGTTCTTCGAGGAGGACGAAGAGTACAACAACTATACAAAGATCAAAGTGCTATATGACAGAGTGCCGGCGAATAACCTTCAGCTCTTCGCGGGCTGGGAGACAATATGGTACCTAATACAGATCGACCCTAACGGCGGACAGCTGGCGGAAACGGACTCCACCTGGTTCTGGGAGTATTACGGCGGGGAGAGGGTCTATGAATACAACACCACTTCTCGCAGCTTCGTGCCGTCGGCGAGCGGCGAGTGGTTCTACGTGGTCAAGAACCGCGACTACTACAAGAGCGCGCTGGCCGACGAATATGGCGATCAGGGCGACTTCGACCAATTCGTGGCCGACAAGTGGAGTGACTTCGAGGATGACAATGGAAAGACCATTCTCGGCGACCGCCGCGCGTACTACACGACGGACGTGAACGATCCCGCCATCACGGACTTCACCCGGTATGAGCCGCGGGTCAACACCTACCGCTACTCCGGGTGGTACGAAGTGCTGATGGACGAGAACGGCAACGAGATCGGCGAGGAGCTGTACAAGTTCGGGCAGGCGGTCACGCACGACACCTTCCTGCGCCTGCACTGGAAGAGCCTTGGAACGTACGAGCTGCACTACGTCGCCGGCGATGGCACGATAGACCGCTTTGACGACAACGAGAGCCACACTTTCCATGATGCGCTAGACGTCGCGGTGTTCGACGACCAGTCCGACCTCGTCGTCACCCGCACCGTCACGCCGCCCCAGGGCAAGTATTTCGTGGGCTGGACCATCCGCAACGGCGACGGCAAAGTCTATGCCCCTGGCGATTCCTTCGTGCTGAACGCCATCTACAGCGAGGCCAGCTCAGATCCCAACGTCCGCGTGATCTATCTGGACGCCGTCTACAACACCATCAAGACCGTGAGCCTCACGCTGGACGTCAACGGCAGCGCGCTCGCGAGCGCATCCATCGGCGACGACGCCACCTCTCTCACGCTCGCCCATCCGGATCCGGCCGACGAGTTCGCCTCGGGCACCTCCGACACCACCCGCACGGTCTCGGGCCTGCCGAACAACGCCTACGGCCACCTGAGCGACGGCACGGGGTACACCTGCACCATCGGCGACGAGACGCTCACGTTCCTCGGATGGAACACGCGCAAGGACGGCACGGGCACGCACTTCGCGCCCGGCGCGTACGTGGGCATCGACGCGCTCGACACGCTGGACGGCAGCGGCGTGAACACGCTCTACGCCGAATGGGCCGTGAACGTGTACTTCGACAAGAACAACAGTCAGTACACGTGGGAGCCGGGCTCTGCCGACGCCTGGAACGCGAATGAGTTCACGTACATCACCGACGGCGCCAATGCCGGGCGGTACAGCCAGCAGACGACGCTCAACGGCCACGTCCGCAACCCCGGCGTGCTGCACGACATCGTGGGCGCGGACGGCAAGCCGATGATGTTCGACTTCTGGAGCACGCAGCGCTATCAGGACACCGACAGCCTCGAGCCGTACAACTTCGAGGAGACCCCCGTGGAGGGTCCGCTCGTATTGTACGCCGCGTGGCGCGACCTCATCGAGGTGCCGCTGCAGGTGGTTGACGCCTCGGACGAGACGATCGTCGACCACAGCACGCTGCACTCCGAAGACCAGTACGGCTGGCTAAAGCAGCTGGCGATCCAGGTGGGCAACACCACGGAAGTCTCGTTCGAGAATTCGCCCACCCAGTACGTGGAACTGCCCGACAACAGCTACCAGTACGCGTTCACGTGCATCGCCACGTCCAAGGACGACATCTCCGAAGGGCGCAAGATCAGCAGCGTCTACTACAACACCGCGGAGCGCGGCGTCTATGTGGAATACGCCGACGGAACCAAAGAGGCGCTTCCGAGCGAGATGAAGGTGTTCATGGTGTACTTCAAGGACCCGAGGCCCATCAACATCGGCTATCGCGAGATGGGCCTGGACGGCTTCAAGACGGTGACGGCCAAGACCACTGCGCCCACGGAGACGAGCGTGGGAGCGGAGGCCCTGAACGTGGCGGCCGACCTGCTGACGACGCCGCTCCAGTATCCCGCGAGCGGATCGTACCAGCACTACGCCTACGCGCTCGGCGACCCCGACGCGACTGCGGCCGCGCAGCTGCACTACATCACCGAGACGAAGACGAGCGACGGGTCGCGTCCCGCGCTCCAGATCAGGAACTCGTGGCGCGGGTTCGAGTACTCCTCCGACAACGGCGCCACGTGGACCCGCTACGGGTTCGACATGCAGCTCTACGTGGTGTACTTCACCGCCCAGCCCACGATCATCACCCTCCGCGAGGAGACCATCGGCACCGCGGAAGACATCAGTGCCGAGTTCACGTACGACGTCGTCATATCGGGCGGCGGGTCGTCCGAGTCCTCGACCGTCACGCTGAGGAACGGCGAGGCGGAGTCGCTCACGCTGTTCGCGAGCTCGTCCATCCATCAGACCATCACCATCACGCAGAGGCCGAAGGATGGCTTCACGACGACAATCGGGATAACTGAGGACGACGCCGGCGTGAACGGCACGGCCAACGGCCTCGTGTACACCGCGACGGCCGCCATGAGCGGCGGCGCGGAGACGGTGACCTACACCAACAGCCGCGGGCTGCTGCCGCTTGAGCTGAACGTGGCGTTCGGCAGCGGCGGAGAGGTTACGAACGTCAACGGCGAGTACCGCACCGACGCCGAGAGCGGGTACACGCTGAACGTGCCGATCCAGGCGGGCGATCCCGCGCCCACGCCGTTCTCCGTGACGGAGCAGGCGCTGACGGGCCGCAGCAAGGTCTATGCCGAGGGCACTGCGGCGGACGGGCTTCTCTCCAGGGAGGTCGGCTCCACGCACGTGTTCGTGGGCGTGTGGTACGGCCGCCCGGCGCAGGCCGAGGGAGAGGGGGGCGACAAGGTCGAGCTCGAGGGGCGCGTCACGTCCGTCGGCTTCGTGAAGCTTGCGCGCGAGGACTACTACGGAATCTGCCTGAACGACGATCCAGACCTTCCGCTTGGAAGCTACAGGCTGTACTACGTGTACAGCGAGATGCCGAAGATCCACTACGTGAAGGAGGGGGCGAACGGCACGCTCGTGAAGCTTGAGACGTTGGCGTATCAGGGCGTGGCGTATGAAAACGTGATGCCGCAGGATTCGATGATGTCCGTCGGCGAGGCGAAAGCCCTGTCCGTGCAGTTCGGCGGAAACGGCGTGAGCTCCGAAGTCGTCCACGTGCCGTTCATCCTCGACGGCTCCCATCCGGGATCGCTGGATGCGTTGACCATCGCGGCAGGTCCGGAGAAGGACGGCTCAGTCAAGGAGAGCGACTTGGACGGCCAGACGGTCATGACCTCCGATCCCCTGAAGCTTCAGATCAGGGACGGTCTGGCGAAGTGGAGCCTGAACGGCGAGACGTGGCATGACTTCTCCGGATCCCCCGCCGTGTACGTGATCTACCGCGAAGTGGGCTACAACCTCACGGTGAAGATGACGGCCATCGCGAACGAGACCGACAAGGCGCAGATGTTCACCGTGTCCATCACCTCCCCCACGCTTGCAGACGGCGTCTCCTACGAGATCGACAACTACAGCGTGGACAGCGTCACGCCGACGGTTGGCTCGGAAACGGGCACGATCACGCTTTCGCTCAAGGACGGCGACGAGGTTACAATCCGCGCGCTGCAGAAAGGAAGCTACTCCGTGGTCGAGACGCTGGTGGACCGCTTCACGCTGACGCACGTCAAGGAGGGCGAGAACTACATCGACGATTCGCAGCTGATCAAGAACGCCGACGATGCGCTGACCGGCGTCAACGTGGTAATGGAGAAGAACCACTCCATCGAGCTTGTCAACGAGAAGAAGTACAGGGTCAAGTTCGTGGACGAGGACACCGCGACGGTGCTTAAGGATGAAGTAACCTACGCGTTCCAGACCACGGCGGACAAGGTCGCAAAGCCGGAAGACGAGCCCACGAAGCCGATGAACGACGAATACACCCTCCTCTACCGCTTCGAGGGCTGGTCGGAGGACGGCGAGACGGTCACGGCCGTGGCTGACGTCACCAAGGACGTCGTCTACCGGGCGAAGTACCGCGAGATCGAGGTTCCGAAGCTCAGGCAGCGCGCCGTCGCACGCGACCTCGTCATCAGGCTTGCCGAGCCTGAAGAGACCGACGCGGCCGAGAGGAAGCGCAAGTACGAGGCAAAGCTCATCGGCGCGCTTGCTGCGGCGGACGTCACGCTGAAGAACTTTGGGTTCTTCCACGAGAGCGACACGGAGAGCGACACGGCGTACGAATACCTCAACGAGATGCAGCCTAACGGACTGCGCCTCTGGGAATGCCTGCGTACCGGCACGCCGGTAACACAGAAGCTCCTCGACACGGCTCTCGGCGAAGGCACGAAGCAGTTGTCGCTTACAATGGCGGCCGCTCCTGTTGACATCAAGGACCTTGGCTATGATGTGTATCATGTGCTGCGCAAGTACAAAGAAGACGGCGAAAGCGTAACCTGGGATGACGTCAGCGCTCGTGTGAAGGGCAAATATCCCAACTTCGAAAAGCCCGCGTTTGCAATAGACCTTCTTGATGAAGAAGGAAAGTCCAAGAACGCATCGGGCTTCTACCGCGTCGTCACTCAGATCGTGCCGAAGTACAACACGGAAGAAATCATCAACGAGATACCGTCTCCAAACATCATCGCCGTACTGGAGGTGAACAGCGGACTCAAGAAGACCATGACGGCCATTCCGTGGGTTGCGCTTCCGAGCGATCCCGACGCGGCGGAGCTGCCGTCCATCACCGTCAACAGCTACGTCCAGGCCGGACAGCTCAGCGCGGGCGACGCGGTCTACTCCATCGACGCCAATGGCATCTACGAGAAGTGGATGCTGGGTGGCGGCGACGGCCAGCAGGGCGCGCTCACATGGACGTCTGCTACGACGGTCGTTAATGGCTCAAGCGGCGAGACGGTGGTGCAGGATGCGCCCGATCCGGCCACGCACGGTCTCGGCCGCGGCGCCGCCACGTGGGTGGAGCGCGCAAGCGAGGGCAAGCCGTACTTCCTCGTCGGGCAGTATGCGCCCGGAAACATCACCGTGAACATCGCCGGCGGGTCCGACACGGTCCCGGCCAGCACGATAATCGCGAACCCGAGCATCAATGCGCTACCCGTCAACTCGATCGCCTGGGGCGACAACCCCACCACCAAGGACACGATCGAGGTGTACAACGACAAGAACATCTGCTACAACCTGCAGTGGAACATGAAGAAGAAGGAGTGGGG
>JAEEGL015605020.1_pt1 | contig 14484 bp, 11 predicted proteins | sample 9134231 | NCBI WGS metagenome assembly JAEEGL01 (sample SAMN16246548, study PRJNA631951) | gut metagenome | biome: gut microbiome; feature: rumen; material: fiber-attached | host: Bos | place: Iran: Karaj | collected 2018-10
ATCTTCATGGGTCCGGAATCGGGATGATCCTGTGGCTTCCTGTTTTTTCGGAAACCAACAAAATTCTGGAAACGGATGAAGCGCTGGATGTTTTCGGAAAGAGAATTGTCACGCCTGTTGAGCAGGTGGGGGAGAGTTTTACATTCGGCTGTTTCACATCCCGGCATAATACCCGGAACGCGGTGAAAATCTATGAACAGTATTTCTCGGACTGCGGGTTTGACGGTGTGTTTCTCGACAGGATCAGGAGCCAGTCTTTTGTTGCCGGTGTATCCGGCGTGCTGAGCTGCGGATGTGAAAGATGCCGGAAGGCTTTCCTGGAGAAAGGCGTGGATCCTGAAGCCGTCGGGAAACAGTATGCGCTGAAACAGGACTCCTTTTTTGATATGGATGAGTATCCGATGAACGGCCGGTTCAGGCTGAATGACAGACTGGCACAGCGTTTCTTTGAAGTAAAGGAAGAACTTATCGCCGATGCTGTGACGGGACTCTGCCGGTATTTCAGAGAAAAAGGCCTGATTGTCGGACTGGATCTGTTTGCCCCGGCGGTCAGCAGGTTTATCGGCCAGAATTATGCCCTGATTACGCAATATGCGGATTTCATCAAGCCTATGCTGTACCGCCGTACGGATGCCCCGGCAGGGATCGGATATGAATTTGAACTGTTTGGGAAAGCGGCGCCAAATGCCCGGGGATACTGTAAGCCATCCATGGACCGGGCCTTCCTGGAAACACAGCTTGAAGCGGTCGGACAGGTTAAGTGTGAAAAGTATCCCGGAATTGAGATTAATTACGACAGGGAAATCGTCAGGACAGACGCGGACTATATCACAGAAACCCTTACGTCCATCCGGGATTATGGGTTTGAAGGGGCAGCTTTATGCTGGAATCTGATGCAGGCCCCGGATGCGCATATTGAGGCGGTTGCGGGACTGGAGAACAGGTAAGGAAGTCCATCGGGAGAATCGATTCCGCGGTGGAGAAAGAGCGCTTCGGCGCTCCTTTTTTTCGACTGACGGTCGAAAAATGGTTGACAACCGTTTCCGGAATGGCTACAATAAAAACCGACCGATAGTCGAGAGAGGGGGGAAATCCGGATGAAAAAAGGCGAGAAAAGAAAGCAGGAGCTGCTGCAGATCGCTTACAGGATGTTTCTTACCCGGGGATATGAGAATACCAGCGTGGATGAAATCATTGAGGAAGCCGGAATTGCCAAGGGAACTTATTACTATTATTTCGAAAGCAAGGAACAGATGCTGGAGGAAGTTATCGGGCAGATGATTGAGAAGGAGACGGAAACGGCCAGGAAGATTCTGGCATCGGATATGGACGTGCCGCAGAAAATCGTCGGAATCATCGCTTCCATCCGTCCCTCACGGGAGGAGATGCCGATCAAGGACGCGCTGCACCAGCCTGAAAACCTCCTGATGCATGAGAAGATACTGAACCGGCTGATTGATACCGTTGTTCCGCTGCTGACGGAAGCGGCGGAAGAAGGCGTCCGGAACGGTATCTTTTCCTGCGACCATATTCCGGAACGGGTCAGGATGCTTCTGGTTATCAGCAACAACCTGTTCAATGACGGACGCTATACAGAGGGGGATGTCACTGTTTTCATTGACCTGATGGAGAAAATGTTCGGCGCTGTTCCCGGAACAATGGAGTTTATAAGGAAACTGATCAGATGAAAAAGACAGGCAATTTCAGAAAATTCCTGCTCCTGTGGACGGGCGAACTGTTTTCTTCCATCGGCGGAGGGCTGACGAGTTTCGGCCTGGGCGTATACATCTTTCAGCGAACCGGAAGTGCCGCGAGTATGGCCCTGGTGACGCTGCTGGGTTTTCTGCCGACACTTCTGCTGAGCGTGCCGGCAGGGGCGCTCGCAGACCGGCATGACAGGCGGCTGCTGATGATGATCGGCGACGGCTGCTCCGCACTGGGAATCATTTATATCCTGCTCTGTATGCTGCGGGGCGGCGCAACCCTGCCGCAGATCTGTATCGGTGTGTTTATGAGCGCGTTTTTTTCAGCGCTGCTGGAGCCATCCTTCCGCGCGACGATCACGGACCTGCTGACGAAGGAGGAATATTCAAAGGCGAGCGGCCTGGTTTCCCTCGCGGGCAGCGCCCGGTATCTCTTCTCACCGGTTATCGCGGGATTTCTTCTGACTGTGAGCGATGTGAAGCTTTTGCTGATCATTGATATCTGTACTTTTTTCCTGACGGTGATCAGCGCGGCGGTTGTCCGGAAGGGCATCGGCTCCGGAACAGCAGAGAGAAAAGAGGCTTTCCTGCAGAGCATCCGGGAGAGCTGGCGGATTCTCCGCAAAAAACGGGGCGTGCTGTTCCTGGTGGCGGTGTCCTCGGGAATCACGATGTTTATCGGTATCCTTCAGATCCTGGAGAAACCGTTTATCCTGTCCTTTACGGATGAGAAAACCCTGGGTATTGCGGAAACGGTCTGCGCCTGCGGCATGCTGGTATCCGGAATTGTGCTGGGAATCCGGGGAATGAAGAAGCACTATGCCAGGACGCTGGGGATTTCGCTGACCGCGGCAGGAGTGTTTATGGCAGGATTCAGCCTTTTTGAGAATATGATTCCGGTCTGCGGATCCGGCTTTCTGTTTTTTGCGGCCCTGCCCTTTGCCAACAACTGCCTGGACTACCTGGTCAGGATCAATATCCCGGATGAGGTCCAGGGCAGGGTATGGGGACTGATCGGATTCATCTCACAGCTGGGATATGTGATTGCGTACGCCGTGTCCGGCGCGGCGGCGGATGCCATTGGAAACATCACCGGGCAAGGCGTCGGGAAAGGCGCGGCGGTGATGATTGCCGCAGCCGGCCTGTGCCTTGCGGTGACTGCGGCGGCAACCCTGTTCCGGAAACAGATCAGGGAACTTGAAATATAATAAACGGAGGAAAAATCAGTATGGAAACAATCCAAAAGAACGCATACCGGTACCGCCCTGTTCTTTTTTTTGCCCTTGCGTACCTGTTTACCTGGGTTTTCTGGATTCCGGCAGCCTTTGTACCGGAGGATACAGGAGCCGGACTGATGGTCATCGGGCTGCTTGCACCGGCGGTAGTTTCGACCCTGTTTGTGGTGTTCTCGGGATCGGATGCCCTGAAAAAGGACCTGAAGAACAAGATCATCGGGTTCTATAAGGTCAGGTGGCGCAACGTGATCCTGGCAGTGGCACTTTTCGCGGGAATGATTGCCGTGACTATCCTTTTGTCCCTGGCTTTCGGGCAGTCCCCGGACCAGTTTTCCTTTACGGAGGACTTCTCCTTCACGGGTGTCGGAATCGGGAGCGCGTTGTTTACGATCATCCTGGCCTCCATTATTGAGGAGGTGGGCTGGAAGGGCTACTGTGAGGATTCCATCGGCAACTATATGAATTGGTTCTGGGAATCCATGATCTTCGGCGTCCTATGGTCGCTGTGGCATCTGCCGCTGATTTTTATCCGGGGGACCTATCAGGCCGGACTGACGGTCAATCCGCTGTACGTGGTCAACTTCTTTGTCAGCGGGATACCGATGGGATTTATTATCACCTGGGTTTACCTGGCCAGCGACCGGTCCATCCTGGCCTGCATGATCTTCCATCTGTTTGTGAACTTCATGCAGGAAAAGATCGCCATGACACCGGAAACGAAGTGCCTGGAGACAATTGTCGTGACTGTCGCGGCGGCAGTCATCGTGCTGAAGGAAAAGGATATGTTCTTTGAAACCCGCCATGTGGGGAGGCTGCTGGAAACCATTTCCGGAAGCCGGATGAACTGATCCGGAAAACAGTCTTGCTCCCCGGCTCCATGACGGATATAATATGCGCAATAACCTGATGGAGGATCAGACGATGGCCATGCGGGAGAACAACACATTGGACTGGTACCGGGAGAACGCGAAAGAGTTTGCTGCCAATACCGGGAAGGTGGATATGACGGGATTGTTCCGTGCTTTTCTGGAAATGGTTCCCTCCGGCGGATATGTTATGGATCTTGGCTGCGGCGCGGGAAGCGCTTCAGTGTATTTCACACAGGCCGGCTGTCAGGTACTCGCGGTGGACGGATGCCGGGAGCTGTGCGAACACACCGGGCGCCGCGCAGGCTGTGAGACACGGCAGATGCGCTTTGATGAACTGGACTATACGGATACTTTTGACGGGATCTGGGCATGCGCTTCGCTGCTGCATGTGCGGAAACCGGAACTGCCCGGTGTGCTCCGCCTGATCAGGCGGGCACTGAAGCCGAACGGCGCCTTCTATGCATCCTTTAAATACGGGAATGAGGAACGGGATAAAAACGGGAGGGTGTTCTCCGATTTTACAGAAGGTTCCCTGCAGGCACTGCTGGATGAAGCGGGTGGATTCCGGACGGAAAAACTGTGGCTGACTAATGATGCCCGACCGGACAGGGTGGACGAGCACTGGGTGAATGTGCTGTGCCGGGCTGTATAAACCATGGCGAAAAACTATACATCTGCTGCGGAACGTGATATAATATTATTACAGGGCAAGGGAGTCTGAATCAGACTCCCTGCCTTTTTTCGTGAAAAAGAAAACCCGTATAAGCTGAAAGAGAAGACGAAAGTTCCCGGAGACGGAGAACAGGAGGAATCCCCATGGCCGCGTTTGACAAAGTGTTTTCAGGCATTCCCGCGCTGGACCAGGCACTGGATTATATCCGGATGGGCGACAACGTGGTCTGGCGTGTGTCCGACCTGGATGAATTCCGGCGCTTTGCAGGACCGTTTGTGGAACAGGCAAAGAAAGACGGAAGGAATATCATTTATTTCAGGTTTGCCAGTCATCCGGAACTGTTGCAGGAATGCCCGGAGGTCAAACGGGTTGTTGTACCCCTGTCCCACCGGTTTGAAACCTTCACGGTGGAAATACACCGGGTTATCGAGCAGGAAGGCCGCGACGCCTTTTATGTGTTTGACTGCCTGTCGGAACTGCAGACAGCCTGGGCGACAGACCTGATGATGGGAAACTTTTTCCGGGTAACCTGCCCGTTCCTGTTTGTTCTGGACACAGTCGCGTTCTTCCCGGTGATCCGGGGGAGGCATTCCTTCAGCGCAATCACAAAAATCATGAATACCACCCAGCTGTTCCTGGATGTCTATTCGGATCCGGAGCGTGACGCGGTCTATATCCGCCCCCAGAAGGTCTGGAACCGGAATTCAGATACCATGTTCCTTCCGCATCTTTTTTCTCCGGTACAGGGAACGATCCGGCCAATCCGGGACGGTGTCCAGACGAGCCGGTTTTACCAGGTGATGGACGGATTCCAGCGTACCCTGGAGGAACAGTATGCTGACTCCTGGGACCGCTTTTTCAGTCAGGCGAAAGTGCTGCATGAAAACAGAATTCCGGTGGATGAGCAGTGCGGCAGGATGTGCAATATCATGATGACCCGGGATGAAAGGCTGCGGGTGCTGGTCAAGAAGCACTTCCGGCCGGAGGATTATTTCCGGGTCCGGGATCACATGGTGGGTACCGGCATGGTGGGAGGAAAGACCTGCGGCATGCTGCTGGCCCGGGCAATTATCCGGAACCTGGCACAGGACATCAACAGCGTGCTGGAACCGCATGATTCGTTTTATGTGGGTTCAGACGTGTTCTATACGTATATTGTCGACAATGATTTCTGGAACCTGAGAGTCCGGCAGCGTACCGAAGAAGGGTATTTCGCACTGGCAGGCGAGCTGGCTGAACGGCTGAAAACCGGTTCTTTTTCCGCAGATACCCGGGAACAGTTTATGCACATCCTGGAGTATTACGGACAGGATCCCTATATCGTCCGTTCCAGCAGTATCCTGGAGGACGGGTTCGACAATGCTTTTGCCGGGAAGTATGAATCTGTGTTCTGTGCCAACCGGGGTACGCCGGAGGAGCGGCTGGAGGAATTTGAAAACGCGGTGCGGACGGTGTATGCCAGTTCCGCGGGCCTTTCCGCCCTGGATTACCGGAAACGGCGCGGCCTGGACCGCCGGGATGAGCAGATGGCACTGCTGGTGATGCGGGTTTCCGGTTCTGCCTACGGATCCTATTATATGCCCTGCGCCGCCGGTGTCGGATACTCTTTCAGCCCCTACAAGTTCCTGAATAACATCGATTCATCCGCGGGTATGCTGCGCCTGGTGATGGGGCTCGGCACTTCCGCTGTGGACAGGACGGAAGGTTCCTATCCCCGGCTGGTCAGCCTGGACAAGCCGGAAGCCACCAACTTTACCACAATCGCTGAAAAGCACCAGTTTTCCCAGCGAAAGGCGGAGGCGGTGAACCTGAAGGCCAGAAGCCTGAACAGGATTCCCCTGGAGGAACTGGAACCGGTGCTTCCGAATTACCTGAAAAACCAGGTGCTGGAGCATGACACAGACGCGGAAGCCTCCCTCCGTGAGCGGGGAATCTACCGGAACATCTGCTTTATCTCCTGCCTGGGACTGGTCCGGAACCGTGAAATGATGGAGCGTATGCAGCGCATGATGCACCTGATCCAGCAGGAATACGGCGAACCGGTGGATATTGAGTTCACGATCAACGTTTCCGAGAACATGGAATATATGATCAACCTTCTGCAGTGCAGGCCGCTGCAGGTTTTCCGGGATACCGGGGATATTACGGTTCCGGACGGTATCCCCGAGGAAAAGATCCTTCTGGAAACCCGGGGTGCTTCCATGGGCCTTTCACGGAAGATCCGGCTGGATATGATTGTTTATGTTGATCCGGTGAAGTATTATCATCTGCCCTACAGCGAAAAGACGCAGATCGCATCCCTGATCGGACAGATCAACTGGAAATACAGGGACCAGGGAAAACATATACTGCTGATGGTTCCCGGACGGATCGGAACATCCTCCCCGGAGCTGGGTGTTCCGACCGCGTTCTCTGATATCAGCGGGTTCGACGCGGTGTGCGAAATGGCGGAAACCCGGGCGGGATATAATCCGGAGCTGTCTTACGGCAGCCATATCTTTCAGGACCTGGTGGAAGCCCAGATCCTGTACATGGCAGTATTCCCCGGGGACAAAACACAGCATTTCCGGCCGGAACTGCTGCAGCGGGTACCGAACAGGACAGGGGAAATCCCCGGCGGCGCGGGGTATGAAGATGTGGTTCGCCTGGCGGATGTGAGCAGCTGTGAATGTGAACTGTATCATGACCTGACAGAGGAACATATTCTGCTGCAGGTATCACCTGAAGCATGATGAAAGTCCCGGAATCATCAGGATTCCGGGATTTTCACTGCCGGAACTGTGCAGGGAAGATCCATCACCGCTGACGTACTTGACACCGGGTATGCCGCGTAGTATAGTCATCCCAATTTACAGGGCTGAACTTCATTCGGAACAATCAGCCGCTTTTTATTTTTTTGACAGAGGAGATTATATGAACTGCCGGATCATCGAAGGGAAAGACGCGATCAGCACGGACGAGGTTGTCAGGCTGCTGAAAACAACCTACTGGGCGAACCAGCGCCCGAGGGAACAAATTGAAAAGTCCATGCAGCACTCGGACTGCTACGGCATATACAATGATGAGAAGCAGAAACTGATTGGCTTTGCGAGGGTGATCAGCGATTATGCAACCACCTGGTATCTGTGCGACGTGATAATTGACCCGGACTTTCAGCACCGGGGACTTGGAAAACTGCTGGTCTCGCATATCGCATCCCTGCCTGTGTATGCCGGACAGCGCGGGTTCCTGTTTACAAAGGACGCGCACGGCCTTTATGAAAAATACGGGTTTGCGACGGTTACCGGCAGGGCAATGGAGAGACCGCCCCAAAGGCAGGGATGAAAGAACCGGCCGACCGGAAACGAAATCTTGTCAACTCCGGCCTTTCCCGATACAATTATTCTGTTGAGACATTTGACAATGAGGTGACGGGAATGAAGATTGTTCTTCTGGCTGACCTTCACGGGAATATGACCGCGACAAAGGCAATGGAGCAGGAACTGGAAAAGATCCGGCCGGATGATATCTGGTTTCTCGGCGACGCGGTCGGGAAGGGCCCTGAAAGCGACAAGACCTGTGACTGGGTCCGGACACACTGCAACCACTGGATCGCAGGCAACTGGGATCGGGGCCTGAGCAGCGAGAAGGATAAAGATACTTTCTATTCCCGGCAGATCGGACCGGAACGGTTCGCATGGCTGGATTCCCTTCCGCTGGAGGATGAACTGACGATCAGCGGAATGCGGTTCCGGCTGGTACACGGTCGATTCCTGGATCCGCTGTACCTGAGCTTTGATCCGGATGAGAAGCTGCGGGACGGATTCAGATTCCATGACGGACGGCCTGAAGCTGACGGCCTGATCTGCGCAGACAGCCACCGGCCCTTTATCCGTCCTCTGGAAGGCGGGTATGCGCTGAACACCGGCAGTATCGGAGACAATCTCAGCCTGACGAGAGCCCACGCGCTGCTGCTGGAAGGGGAACCGGAAGGCGGGCCGCTGGGAATTACTATTCTTTCCGTCCCGTATGACAATGCTAAGGCGGCAGAGATTACGGATCAGTATCCGGAACTGCCGATGTGGGAGGCCTTCCGGAGGGAAGTGCTGACCGGCATCTATTCACGGTAAGCAAGCAGCTGCATGCTCCCGGACAACCGGGAGCTCTTCTTATGCATTCTGACTTGAATTCCCGGGACAACAGGTATAGAATTCAAAAGCGAGAACAATTATCTGCGTTTTATGACAACAGATTCCGGAACTGTCCGGAGGAGGGGAAACAATTGAAAGCATATCTTGAAGAGAAAGATGCTGTACTGGCGGATCTCGGTTCTTCCATGGAAGGACTGACCGATGAAGAGGCTGCCGCAAGGCTGTCCCGGGACGGACTGAACAAGCTGCAGGAAGGAAAAAAGGACAGCCTTTTCAAAAAGTTCCTGGGCGAGCTCAGGGATCCCATGACCATTGTGCTGATTATCGCCGCGCTGGTCAGTGCCGTTACAGCGGTATATGCCGGTGAGAGCCTGACAGATACGGCAATTATCCTGGCGGTGGTGCTGATCAATGCCTGCCTGGGTGTATACCAGGAGAGCAAGGCGGAGGCTGCCATTGAGGCGCTGCAACAGGTTGCCGCGGCGACAGCCAAGGTCATCCGCGGCGGGCACCAGAAGACCATCCACGCGGATGAAGTTGTCCGGGGCGACCTGCTGGTGCTGGAAGCCGGCGACGCTGTTCCCGCTGATGCACGGATTGTGGAAAGCGCTTCCATGAAGACCCAGGAGGCGGCCCTGACCGGTGAATCCACGGATGTGGAGAAGACGGACGGAGCACTGACGGCTGCTGAAAACGGCGATGTCTCCCTGGGCGACCGGAAGAACATGGTCTACATGGGTTCTATCGTGACCTACGGCCGGGGACACGCTGTGGTTACCGGAACCGGAATGGATACGGAAATGGGCGCCATCGCTGATGCACTATCCAACGCAAAGGACGAAGAAACTCCTTTGCAGATCAAACTGAACGAACTGTCCCGGAAGCTGTCCGCGATGATCCTGATCATCTGCGCGTTTGTGTTTATTGTCAATCTGGTGAGGAACGGCGGCAAAGCGATTCTGGACACCTTTATGATCGCTGTTTCCCTGGCTGTGGCGGCAATTCCCGAAGGACTGAGCGCGGTAGTGACGGTGCTGCTGTCGATCGGCGTGACCAAGATGAGCAGGAACCACGCCATCATCCGGAAACTGACCGCGGTGGAAACGCTGGGATGTACCCAGATTATCTGTTCTGACAAGACCGGCACCCTGACCCAGAACAGGATGACCGTAGTAAAGAAGGTTACCGGCGATGAAAAGCTGCTGATGACCGCCATGGCTCTGTGCTCCGACGCGGAACTGGAGCAGGGGGAGGCGATCGGAGAAGCCACGGAATGTGCCCTGGTTAATGACGCCAACAGGAACGGACTGCCCAAGAATGAACTGGCCCAGGATCTGCCGCGGGTGGATGAAGCGCCGTTCGATTCCCTGCGCAAGATGATGTCCACACTGCACCGGGCCGGCGCAGGACAGGGATTTATCCAGTTCACCAAGGGAGCGCCGGACGAGGTGCTGCGCCGCTGCACCCGGATCTGGCAGGGCGGACAGGCTGTGCCCATTACTGATGAACAGCGGAAGGCAATCCTTGACGAGAACAAGGAAATGGCGGACCAGGCACTGCGGGTGCTGGGCGCTGCAAAGCGGGTATATGACGAACGGCCCGCTTCCAACGCACCGGACGCACTGGAACAGGATCTGACCTGGATCGGCATGTGCGGCATGATTGATCCCATCCGGCCTGAAGTGAAGGACGCCATCGCTCAGTGCGGCAGCGCCGGCATCCGTCCGATCATGATTACCGGTGACCATAAGGATACCGCTACGGCGATTGCACGGGATCTGGGCATCCTGAAACCCGGGCAGATTGCCATTACCGGCGCGGAACTCGACGCGATTCCGGATGATGTGTTCGCGCATGACGTACGGCGCTATTCCGTGTATGCCCGTGTGCAGCCGGAGAACAAGGTCCGTATTGTGAACGCATGGAAAGCCCTGGGCAAGGTGACGGCCATGACCGGCGACGGCGTTAATGACGCGCCTTCCATCAAGAGCGCGGATATCGGCGTGGGCATGGGTATTACCGGTACAGACGTAACCAAGTCCGTGGCGGATATGATCCTGACAGATGACAACTTTGCCACCATTGTTTCCGCTGTGGGTGAAGGACGCCGGATCTATGACAATATCCGGAAAGCTGTCCAGTTCCTTCTTTCCGCCAACCTGGCGGAGGTGCTGGCTGTGTTTTCCGCGACACTGATGGGCTTCACGATCCTGAAACCCGTCCATATTCTGTGGATCAACCTGATTACCGATACCCTGCCGGCAATCGCACTCGGTATGGAGGAAGCGGAAAAAGACGTCATGAAGCGTCCGCCCCGGAACCGGAGGGAGAGCATTTTTGCCGACGGTCTTGGATTTGACATCGCGTTCCAGGGCCTGGTTATTGCCGCGGTGACCGTATTCAGCTATTTCGTGGGCCTCCGGATGGAAAGAGGCGTCTGGAACATTGCAGAATCGTCCGTCGGCATGACGATGGCATTCCTGACGCTGAGTATGATTGAGATTTTCCACTCCTTCAATATGCGTTCCCGCATCCGGTCCCTGTTCAGCATCAGGAAACAGAATAAGTGGCTGTGGGGTACACTGGCTTTCTCACTGCTGATTACAGCGGCTGTAATCTTTGTTCCTTTCCTGAATTCGGCGTTTTCCTTCCAGCCCATTACTATTTTCGAGTATCTGACTGCCATGGCGCTGGCCCTGATTATTATTCCGGTAGTGGAAGCAGAAAAAGCAATCCGCCGCAGGACGATCCGTGCACGCCGGAAGAAAGACTGACAGTCTACGGAACGTAGGTTGCAGGATAACGGTGCCTCTGTTATGCTGACCGGGAAAGGAGCGGTAACAGATGGACCACTATGTGACCGGCGCGGTGATCAGGTCCCTGCGCGAGAAACACGGAATGACACAGGCTGAACTGGCCGGGAAGCTCTGCGTGAGCGACAAGGCTGTGTCGAAGTGGGAAAACGGACGCGGATTTCCGGATGTTTCCCTGCTGGAACCGTTGAGCAAAGCGCTTCAGATATCCATTCCGGAACTGCTGTGCGGACAGACGATTGTCAACAGCAACCGTTCCGCGAACATGCTGAAAAGCCTGTTTTATGTCTGCCCGGTGTGCGGGAACGCGGTTTTCGCCAGAGGGGACACGATGATCTCCTGCTGCGGGATCAGGCTTCCGGCACTGGAAGCGGAGGAGGCGGATCCGGCCCACCGAGTGAAGGTTGAACGGGTGGAGGATGAGATCTTTGTTTCTTCAGATCATTCTATGAGCAAGGAACACTTTCTTTCCTTTGCCGCCTATATGACAACGGATCGCTGCGAGATCAAGGCGCTGTATCCGGAAGGCGGGGCAGAAGCACGGTTTTTCCGGCGGGGCAGCGGAAGGATATATGTATACTGCAATCAACACGGCCTGTTTATGCAGAAGGTGTAAGCAGGACATAACGAATGACAGCATACGAAAAGCAGGCCGGAAGGACGTTCTTTCCGGTCTGCTTTACTTCTTTTTTCATTCCTGATGTGCTATGATGATGGACGAGAGTTTACAGAACCGGACGGACAGAAAAACTGCATTTCAGAAAGCAAAACAATATCCGGAAGCATACGGGCCGGCGGACCGGATCATTGTGACAGAACACAGCAGCGCCGCTGCCGCGGAAGCGGCGGAGGCGTGAAGACAGAGAGGAGCGTCAAGATGAATCGGAAACCGGAGGTCTATCTTTTCGGACAGGTGCTGGGGACGCATTCCTTCCTGCTGAAGGACGGGTTCCTGAAGCCGGATGAGTATGCCGAGATCGGAGAACAGTATTTCCTGCCCGGCGGGGAAACCGGAACGGCGGCGACTGTGCTCGATTCCCTGGGCGTGTCCGTACGGATGGACGGGACCTGGATCGGGACGGAAGTCGCGCCGATGCTGAAGGCTTTCTATTCCGGCAGGAAAGTGGACCTGTCGCCGCTGTTTTTTTCGGAAGAACCCGGCGTGATGGATTATGTGGTAATTGCCGGACTGGTCCGTTCCCCCATGGGAAGATTCCAGACGCTGTTTGCTTCCGGGAAAAGATGGTGGAGCATTCCAAAAGAGGAGGATATTGCCGGGTGCAAAGCCGCGGCGGTGGATCCTTTTTTCCGGGAGGAGTCCCTGCGGGCAGCGGAACTGTGCCGCCTGAACGGCGTTCCCTTTGTGACGATTGACAGCCCCCATGATTCCCCTCTGCACAGGCAGGCGGCTGTCAACGTGGTCTCAAAGGAATGTACATCGGAGCATTATGCCGGAATGGATCCGGAAGGCATCATGAAGCTGATGCAGGCGGAAACAGACGGCCTGACGATTATCACCCAGGGCGGCGGTGATATGCTGTATGCCCGGAGGGGCGGGCCTGTTCACCGGATGAAGCCGTTCTCCGTGACTGTCAGAAGTACGCTGGGAGCGGGGGATACCTTCAAGGCGGGCTGCGTGTACGGTTTACTGCACGGCATGAAGGATGACGAACTGGTACAGTTTGCCAGCGCCTGTTCCGCTATCGCCATTTCCAGGTTCCCGCTGCCGCTGAATCCGCCAAGACTGGAGGAAGTACAGCGGCTGATCCGGGGAGAATGAGGGAAAACACAGGGAAGGAGCTGCCTGCACATGAAAAAGTGGTACGATGAGGAATATGAATTTACGGTGGAAGTGACGGGATTCCTGCGGGGAGACCATACGGAGCGGTACTGCCGGAACGGGGAGGAACCCGGCGACAGATACACCTGCACTTACGGCTGCCCGGTCAATCAGAACGGACAGGGCATCTGTTCCAAGACGATGATGATGCTGTATCCGCTGATGGAGGCAGTCCGAAGCGGCGGTGATCTGGAAAACCTGGGCGGCGACGGGAAATACAGCAAAACGGTTGTGTGCCCGGACGGCTGTGTGATTTTCCGCCTGACGGCAAAACCATTAGGGAATGAGAATTTTCATAAAGGCGGGTTCTGGAAGGAACCGTAACGCCCGGGAATGCAGGAACAGAAAAAATAACAAGGAACTGAATGAAACCCTGACGGGAATTCCCGGACATAACGGGACGAACCATCCTGCCGTGTATCAGGGATGATAATTTACAGGCCGGTCATTTAATGACCGGCCTGTAGCTTTCAAAGATAACTGCGTCGTTTTCCGCCATCAGGCGCTCGTGCCGGGCACTGTCCCTTGCGGTCCAGCAGACCTTCATGGCACCCAGGATTTCGCACAGGCGGACAGGGGCAGGCTTCGGTCCGATGCCGTAGGCGATGAAGTGGGGCCGGGCGCGGAAATTAAGCATCAGGCGGCTGAAGATGAATGCCTGCCAGGCCGGCATATGGCCCTTCCAGAAACAGGCTGCCTGGGAAAGCTGGCCGCGGAGACGCAAAGGGTCATTCCGCCGGAAGTAACGGACAACTTCCGGATGAAAACTCTCCACGCAGGCCGGACCATGATAATCTGCCAGCATCCGGCGGACAGCATCGCACAGTTCCATGGTGTTGGGCGCGGCGGATTTCAGCTCAACAATCAGGGGCTGCTTTCCGTCAAAGGTTTTCAGCACATCCGAGAAGAGCGGGATCCGTTCGTCCGTTCCGAAGAGCGGGAATGCCTTCAGCTCCTCAAACGTAAAATCGCACACGCGGCCATCCCGGCCGCAGGCTCTTTTCAGATCGTCGTCATGCAGGACGACGATCTGACTGTCTTTTGTCAGCTGCACATCCAGCTCCGCCCCATATCCGTTATCAACCGCAAGCTGAAAAGCAGGAAGGGAGTTCTCCGGAACTGACTGATCCGGCGAATACAGGCCCCGGTGAGCATAGGCGCGGTGCTCAAACGGAACACGTGCTTCCCGGGACGCACGGGAAGGAAAAACCAGATACAGAA
>JAEEGL010510718.1_pt1 | contig 14483 bp, 11 predicted proteins | sample 9134231 | NCBI WGS metagenome assembly JAEEGL01 (sample SAMN16246548, study PRJNA631951) | gut metagenome | biome: gut microbiome; feature: rumen; material: fiber-attached | host: Bos | place: Iran: Karaj | collected 2018-10
CAGGTAATCAACTTCGTCGGCGATGAAGCCCTGAGCTGCCTGGATCTGCTCGTCATTCTTTAAGCTGTAAGCAAACTTTGCTTCGTAGCCGTTTGCTGTGGTGAACATGTTCTGAAGATCCTTATCATTAGCGGTACGGTAACCGGACTCGTTAGGATCGTTGTTGATGATACCGACTTTGATAAGCTCTCCTGAAGAAGCTGCGGGAGCTGCACTCTCGGAACCGCCTGTACTGCCGCCTGTACTGCCGCCTGTGCTTCCGCCGGTGCTGCCACCGGTAGTAGAACCTGCAGAACCGGAATTACATGCTGCCATTGAAATTGCCATAACTGCTGCTGTCAACACTGCAACTACTCTTTTTTTCATTCTTTATTTCCTCCTTTTGATCATGAAGTAAGGGAAACTCCTCCCTTACAGTTGTAATCATAATTTCAAGAAAGGAAAAATTACATAGGAAATTCTATTGAAAAAGTTGAAATTTCTACGATTTGGATAGATTATCACCCTTTTGTCCGTCTTCAACGGGGCAAAAAGGCAGATTGATATACACAGATGTGCCCTTGTTATGTTCACTTTGTATAGATATGCCATATTCCCTGCCGAAGTCGAGCTGTATACGTTCGTTAACATTATACAGACCGTATATCTCAGTCTCCTCCGGCGATCTGTTCACAAGACTTTCCCGCACTTTTTCCAGACGCTTTTCATCCATACCGGCACCGTTATCCTTTATCAGTATGGTAAAACCGTTTTCGGAATCAAAAGCGCTTATATCTATGCTTCCGCCGCCGCGCCTGTTTTTGATACCGTGGTAAATGGCATTTTCCACTAACGGCTGCAGCGTTATCTTGGGTATCAGGCAATCCATATATTTATCATCTATCTTTATACTGTACTTAAGTATATCCTGGTAGCGTATCTGCTGGATCAGAAGATACGAGCTGACGTGAACCAGCTCATCCCTAATGCTTATATCATCCTTGCCTTTACTTAAAGACGCCCTGAAGAAATCCGAAAGAGACCGTGTCATACGGATGACCTGATCCTCATCCTTCGATTCCGCCGACCATACGATCGCATCCAAAGTATTATACAGAAAGTGAGGATTGATCTGCGCCTGCAGTAATTCAAATTCCGCACGCCTGAGCCTCTCCTGTTCGGCACGTACCTGCTCCTCTATCGGGCGGGCGATCGCTTCGGGAGCAAAAGCGGATATTACCAGAGCCATACCCACTACTATGGCCAGCAATATCGCCGATATCTGCAGATATATATCATTCAGCCGCTTGTTCTCTTCCTGCTCGCTCTGCAGCTGGCGGTTTTCCTCGTAGATATAGGCATCCACCGTATCTTCGATAAGGCTGGTGATTATCTGGACATCGTTTTCCCATATGAGTATATTGCTGTCATAGCGGTCCTCATATCCTAAGTTCTCCGTTATGCTGTCTACATATGATGAAAGATTGTTAAGATACTTGCTGCAGTCGGACAGGCGCTTAAGATTGCTTTTATCATCCGTAAGCTCCGTCAGATCCTCTATTACTGAACGCGCATCATCCAGTAACCGTGATAATGAGGAATCCTGCGGTTTGACATTACCGGCGATCAGAAGATATGTCTCTAAGTCAAACTCTTTTTTAAACTCCGTATTAAAACTGCCGGCAGCGGCAACACTGCCCAGCATTTTTTCGTAACGCAGATTGACACGGTGATTGTGTATAAGAAAAAAACCGAGTGTTATAAGATATGGGATTATCAGGATAAGATAAGTAAGACGTATCCTGCCTGAGAGGGAACGTTTCTTCATAACTTCTTATCCCTGTACTGTGACGGAGTCATACCGGTCTGTTTTTTAAATACCGAAGAAAAATAGTGCGGGTCCGGATATCCCACCAGTTCGGCTATCTCGCTGCTTCTTTTTTTGCTGGTATCCAAAAGATTCTTTGCTGTCTTGATCCTGTGATCGGTAAGATATTTCGTAAATGAACGTCCGGTCTCTTCTTTAAAGACCGCACTCAGATGATTGGGGCTTAAACCTATATGCTCAGCCGCTTTTGAAAGACTTAAGTCTTCCTCGGCATAATGCTCTTCTATATATTCAATAACGCTGCAGATCACTTCGCGGTACTGTGCAGCCGAAGTCTCATCCTCTTTACCTTTATATCTGGACGAAATATCCGAAAGTATCTTTGACAGTTCTTCGCGGCTGATGGGCTTGGTAAGATAGCGCACTACGCCTATATCGATAGCTTTGCGGGCATATTCAAATTCTTCGTAGCCTGTGAGAAGTATGATATGTATATCGGGAAAAAGTTCCTTGGCTTTACTGCAGAATTCCAGCCCGTCCATAAAGGGCATACGGATATCACTGATGATCAGATCCGGCTTAAGCTCTGTTACCTTCTCAAGCGCAGTCTCACCATCTGCAGCCTCGCCGCAGAATTCACACCCCACTGCTTCCCAGTCTATATTCTTTTTGATGCCTTCGCGGATGACATATTCATCCTCGGCAAGAAAGACCCGCAGCATATATCTTCACCCCACAGGGATTATAACAAAACCCGGCAGCTTCTTCAAGCCGCCGGGTCAACCGTTAACTTAGCGTATCTTTTGCTGCTGTTCACAGCCCCGCGGCTGTGACAGTAACATGTGCTTACTTTCTGCGGCCCATGATCCTTAACAGACGCAGGAAGATGTTTATGAAATCAAGGTAGAGCTCGAATGCTCCGGAAAGAGCCAGTGTAGCAGCCATATCAGGTGATGCATAAGCTGCACGCTTGCGGATCTTCTGGGTATCATATGCGGTGAGTGCTACAAAGATCGCTACGCCGATATATGAGATCACCAGATCGAAACCTTCACTCTTAAGGAAGATCATGTTTACCAGAGATGCGATGATGATACCGATCACGCCCATGATGCAGATGCTTCCTATGGAAGAAAGATCCTTCTTTGTTACCAGACCGTATACAGCCATTGCCCCGAACATCGCGGCCGTCATCAGGAATACCGCTCCGACAGATCCAAGATCGTATGCCCAGAAGATGATGCCAAGGGTAGCTCCGGTAATGAATGAATATGCTGTAAAAAGTATTGCCGTAAGTACTGCGTTGTTTTTCTTTATAGCGATGTTTGAAACGATCACTATAGCCAGTTCCAGTATAAAGAGCAGATAGATAGCCGAAGGATTGGCCATCAGTATCTTAGCCATAGCTGAAGGTGCCGCAAATGCCGCTACCGCGGTAACGCCCAAAGCCGCTACCATATACAGGAAGGACTTTGCTATCACTTCTTCATGCATAAGGGTATTGACCTGCTGGAAAACGCCCCCTTCTCCGGCATTGTTATAATATCCCGGATCAGCCTGATACTGCCCCTGTGCATAGTACTGGTTCTGCTGGTACTGATTTTGCTGATTGAAATTCTGCTGGTTAAAATTCTGTTCCATAATCTTTTACCTCCTTTTCGCATTATAAGATAGCACAAAACCGGCGGCTTGTACAGCCGCCGGTGTGTGAAATATTTATGTCGCGGTCGCGGCCGGTGCAGCCGCCGGTGTGTGAAAGGCTTATATCCGGTCGCGGCCGGTACAGCCGCCGGTGTGTGAAAGGCTTATATCCGGTCGCGGCCGGTGCAGCCGCCGGTGTATGAAATGTTTATGTCTGGTCGGCGGCTTCAGTGCTGCCTATTTATCTGCTTACGATCATACGCCTCCGCCGGCAGGACACTTATGCGGCATGGCCGGACCGTACTGACATCTGGGGCAGTTATAACACTTTGAAAAAGCTTTATCCTCAAGTACGGCTTTACAGAAAGCCGGATCCGCAAGCACTGCCCTGGCCAGATCCACGGTGTCTGTCAGATCGTTCTCTATCAGATAACGCACGATAGAAGGATCGTTTATACCGTTTACACAGGATACGGGAATGCGTCCCTTAAAATGGTCATAAAACCTTACGCCAAGGGAACAGAATCTATTATAATGTTCTGTATCTTCCACAGTGGGATCCTCCCACTCTATTCCCGTTGATACCTGAAGATAGTCGCAGCCGGCTTTGACATACTCTTCTGCAATATTTTCAGCAGTTGCTACATCGGGTTCTATCCCGGTAGTCCTTACCGATATGATAAAGTCTTTTCCGCAGCTTTCACGGATCTTCTTTATGATCTCTGCCGCAAAGCGCGCCCTGTTCTCATCACTGCCGCCGTATTCATCCGTCCTTAAGTTGGTTTTCTTAGATACAAACTGGTTTATCAGATAACCGTGACAGCCATGAAGCTGAACACCGTCGTAACCTGCTTTCGCAGCACGCACGGCAGCGCTCACAAAGCTTTCCTGCATTTCATGTATCTCATCAATGCTCATTTCTTTTGAAAGTACTTTGGGATCTCTTGTGGGTACAGCCGAAGGCCCTATGGCGGGACCGCAATCCGGATTGGCTGTGATACCGGTATGATTAAGCTGTATTATCACAACCGCATCATTATCATGACAGGATGCGGTTATCGCTTTATGCCCTTCGATCTGTTCGTCTTCCCATAAACCAAGATGGTTCTTTGCAAACCTGCCACCCGGAGTCACTGCGGTAGCTTCAACGCATATCAGTCCGCAGCCGCCTTCCGCACGTTTTCTGTAATGCTCTGTATGTTTGAGAGTAACCCTGCCGTCTTCTCCTGCGTAGTCAAATTTGACGGTAGGCGCCATGGTAAGACGGTTTTTGACCACGGTTTTATTTATGGTTATCGGATCATTAACATGTGCCATCCTGATACCTCCGTATTTTTATCCTTCCTGCCCGTTCACGTTAAAGCGTCACATTAGGGGCATCCGTTATATTAAACTTAAACGTACTGCTGCCGCCATACTTAAATGTGCCGTTTTTTACGTTATACGCGAGTTTAATGGTTATGCTGCCTTTTTTCTTACCTGATGTTACATTATAATTGTAATACAGTCTGACATCATCAGCACTCAGTTCTGTCCCGTCCGACAATCTGACGCTCACAACCGACGGCCATATCGGCGAACCTGCATAGACTATATCGGGTATATCCTTTGCGCTGATCGTATACTCGGAATCGTTATATGTGATAACTGCCGATTCGATCGTTGCCTTACTGTCATACAGAGCATAATAACCGTTAACTCTTACATTTTCTCCTATTTCGATCCCGGTTATCAGCGGATTTCCGTTTTGCTCAAGCAGGATTTCTACCGCATTTTCATCATATTTCCTACCGGCTATAGCTTTGTACTGATCGGGTTTTAACGGAGCAAGACTCACCCTGTTATTATCTCTGTCACTTACATTTTTATAATACCCCTGATACAGTTTAACCTTCGGCCTGTCAAGAGTGGCTCCTTTTTTCCCTTTTTCATCCTCACACAATACAGCGTATATATTTCCCCTCAGCGCATTTATATAGCCGGTTTTTTTGCCGTTAAGATACAGATAGAAAGAATCATCTATCGCCGGGATCATCGTGTCGTTGCCTATCACAAACGGGATCACGGAGTAGCCCAGTTTAGCTCCGGATGCGTTTTTCTTTGCCTTTCCTCCAAAGACTCCGCTTCCTTTTATGATCACCTTTGCACCGGCACCGGCCTTTTTATTGTTCGAAAAATGGAACGTAAGTTTTTGGGGTTTGTAGGTTGCACTGTAGGTATTTCCCAGGGCTATCTGTATATCTACTTTATAATCATTGTATTCCGGATGTACTGTGTAAGAGGTTTTTTCGTAAGTATACTTTAATGTACTACTGTTATATGTGTATTTAGGATATGTAATGGTGATAGTCTCCGGAAGGGCTCCGCCGGCATTATATTTCCCGTCGGTAAAGGATACGCCTATTATCCCTCTCTTGATGGCCCCCTGTATACTCATACGGCCACGCTTCCAGTATCTTACTATATTACGCTCGTGATCTACTCCGTCGCCCAATGCATATATGCCGCAGTAATGCTTTCCGGGTGTCATATTGTATGAATCATAGTAAAATCCCACCGAATAATTGCTTCCGGAATTCGATGTCAAGCCCGCACGTACGCCGGCTAATGTCAGCATCATCCTTGGATGGCTGTTTGAATCCAGATAATCCAGCGAAGATCTGTCTATTGTAAAATAATTAGGCCTTAATCTTATACCGCTTATCTTTAAACTCTTTTTTGACTTTTTAACGCCGAAATATCCGCTGCCTTCTATCGCCGATATGGTAAAGTCATACCTGTTGGCTTTCCTGAATGTATCTCCGGTCTGCAGATGATCGCTCTTTCTTCCTACCCAGATATTGTTATTCTTATCGGTATATCTGTAACTGTACTCGGCGCTGGTGTAATTTATCCTGTAATGTACACCTTCGATAAGCTTGACCTTGTTCTTTCCCTTTCCTATGGATACGCTCACTCCGAAAGATGATGCATCGTGATACTTTCCGTCAAACCTTATGCTGCGCTTTTTGATCTTTATCTCTGCTCTTTCCAGATTCCAGTAATCATCCCCGTTTGTAACGCGGAACTGATAGGAATCCGGTATGTAGCTGCCGTCAAAGTCTTCATGCGCCGGGTTTGCATAACCGTTTTCCTTACCGTCATTGAACAGACCGTTTTCCGCGGCAGAGTAAACTCCGCCGCAGTAGTTTCCGGTACCTCTTATCATATAGAGGTAATCGCCTGCAAGCAATATCATGTTAGGATCGGAAAAACTCTGCTCCTCCCAGTATCCCTCATCATTCCAGCGGTACAGGGAAGGTATATAATCCTTTTTTTCCTTAAGCTGGACTTTATATTTCTTTTGTTTGGACTTATAATAGTAATAAGTATTTGTTACTTTTATATCGACTTTCTTAGAAAGCTTTCCCTTCGTATCGATATAATAACTGTTCGAAAGTCCGCTTATCTTTGTATCTGTATAGTAATAATATTCTGATCCCGAGAGGTTTTGGGGCAGTATCTCAAAATAAACATCAGCGGAAAAACCCTTATATACACCTTTTCCTTTGATACTGATAAGCGGCCGCCGGCTGTTATCCGTATACAGCGGCTGATATACGCCTTCTTCATCCAAACGCATCGAAGCATTCGTGTTATTTTTATATGTTACCGTAAAGTCCTTTCCGGCGATAAGCCGCTTATGATCCCTTGTATATATGTACAGATCGATGTCTGCGACTTTTTTCTTATCGCTTGATCCCTGTCCCTCGGATAAAACATGTGCTCTTGCGCTGTAATAAACATTCGTCTCTATGCTGACATACATACCGTCAGCCAGCAGTTTTGCAATTTCCGCACCCAGATAATAATCTGTTCCGGGATTTAATACCTGATATTGGGATTGTGAAGTATCGCTGAAATCATGATCGAGCCGGTATTCCCGATCCATACCGTCTATACGCATTGTCCATCCTGTTATCTCGCAATCGCTGTCGGGAAGTATGAGTCCGTCCATTGTATTTACTGTCTCCAGTGCACCGATGGATGATAGAAATGCAGGTATGGTAACAGGCGCGGATTCTTTTGGTATCTCATATGTAAGAAGTTTTGACTGTCCGTTATTCTGTGCCCTGAATGTTATATAATAATGCGCCTTAAGCGTATATACGTTACCGAATATGTTTCCGACTATCTCAAAGTTTTCGTCAAATCCCGGATCGGGAGTATACTCCATTGGTATCTCCATCCAGGCATCCTCATCTACTTCGATATCAGACAGGTCAAATACTATCTCCGCATCATTCTCTGAAGCACTTAAGATCCTGTTCGCATTTTCCAGCGCTTCTTTTGTCATGCTGCCTTCCATGCTTTCGATCGCAAAGCTTCCGCATTCGGATACGTTTTGTGATACCGTATAAAGGCCGTTGTCGCTTACGGCTTTACTGTCCAGTTTAAAACCGGGATCTGCTTCAAATCTTAAACTTACTTTTCTCTTCGCGATCGTTACGCTGTTTACGGAAACGATATCTTTTGTTATTTTTGCTAAGGCTTTCTCACTTACCGGCTCGAGCAGTGCCACTGCATACAGATCTGTCCCTGCATTTACCGTATCAAGCACAATGCCGTCAAGCGCATCAAAATCCTCTGCATTATTCACAGATACCGTATCAATGCTTTCAGCCTCGTTTGCGGAAACGAATTTGTATCTGACTTTATAATCACCGCTGCCGTCTGTCACATCATACAGATCATATAATTCATCATCTATAAACAAAACAGGATTAAAGACAGCATCAAGATTACCGTCAGCATTGCTGCCGTCTTCACCATACATCAAAGCCGAAGGATACAGATTAAATCCGGCAACATATTCTGCAGCCGCATTTTCAGATGCTGTGTTTTCGGATGCGGATGCCTCATTTTCGGAAACCGCTGCTTCGTTTTCTGAGACAGCCGCCTCATTTTCGGAAACCGCCGCTTCGTTTTCAGATGCAGAGTCTTCTTCCGGTTTCTCTGCTCCGTTTTCGGAAACCGTTGCTTCATTCTCCGATACAGCAGTTTCGTTTTCGGAAACTGCCGGCTCATTTTCGGAAACAGATATTTCGTCTTCCGATACGACCGTTTCGTTTCCGCCCTCAAAGCCCGGTGTGTCTCCGGCCAGTGCTTCCATTCCGGGTTCAAAGATCATCAATGCAGTAAGTATCCCGGCGATAATCCGTTTCAGCTTCATGCTTTTTTTCATATGTTTTCTCCTTTCGGTTTATATACAAAATATCAAACCGATATTTTTGCCGTTTTCATAATGCCGGAAGGCAGGGTATTACCCCTGCCTTCCGTATTACATACTTATACGTTCACTGATAATAATTCTTCCTTTACTGCCTTGTATACCTTATCAAAGTCGTAATCAGGATAGTATTCTTTCGCCATTTCACAGATAAGCTTAACCCTAACTATATCTTCCTCCAGCTCATCTGCAATCTGCTCAACATCCTTACCGCGACGGAGCTTTTTGCAGATCTGTTCTACCAGATGACGGTCTTCTCCTTGTTCTATTCCCTGTTCAATTCCCTGCTCTATTCCTTTTTCCCAATAAATATCTATTGCCGATCTCATGGTCTTTATCCCTCCTTCTTCCCCATTCCTGTCAAATTCCCCGATTGCACTTGTAAATCTGTCATCACCCGTAAGCTGCGACATCAATTGCAATACCTCACGAACATGCTTCATCTCATCATTTGAGCCGATATATGTCCCTGTCATACGCATCTGAACAAAATAATCGGCCACATATCGAAAGTCACTCTTAAACTCTTTTACCTGATCAGGAGTCAACCATGCGATCTCAAATATATTGATCTTGTAATCAGAGACAAACGGCTTGAGCTCCGCTAACAGCTTGTCACCAAGTGCCTCATGTAGTGTTTTTGCTTTATTCCATTTTTCCGTATATCCAAAGTACAAAACCAGAGTTACTACAGGACAGGCATCAACCGATTTTTTCCTAAGGCCTTTGCTATCTTTTTCATATCTTATCTGATCCCTGTAAGAAGCACCATCATAACCTATAATACGTAACGGTATATCGTTTTCCGCTTTAGACTGATTCTCTATACCTATCAATGATATCCTGATATCATTATCAAGCCAGTTCTTTGCTACATCTCTTTCCAATTCACGAAATGCTTTGTTACCATGGTAAGCACTATGTACAGTTGCATTCTCCAAAGAATCTTCAGATATTCTGCATGTACCGTTAAATACCAGTGTATTAACTATATCCGCAAAAACATCATTAAATGCACAGAGCGATTTTTCAAGTATATCCCTTTCGCCCATATCTTACACCTCCTACATAGATATTGATTCACATCGATGTAAGATACATGGTAGAACATATGTTCGTGTTTGTCAATGTGGTTTATGACCAAGTTTTAAACAAATTTTTAACCATCGGCCTCACTGCTACAATAGCACAAAGACCAGTGCACTACAAGCGGATTATACGTATAAGGGCGGCTTTACAAGATATCTATGTGTTCTCCGGCAAGCGCCTTGTTCATACTCCTTACCGCGCAGAACTTACCGCACATGGAACAGGTATCTTCATGCTCGGGTGCACGGCTGTCGCGGATCGACTTTGCAGTCTGCGGGTCAATGGAGCACTCCCACTGTTTCTCCCAGTCGAACACTCTTCTGGCGTCTGCCATCCTGTCATCTATATCCCTGGCATGCGGGATCTTTTTAGCTATATCTGCAGCATGTGCTGCTATACGCGAAGCTATTATACCCTGCTTTACATCCTCCACATTGGGCAATGCCAGATGCTCGGCAGGTGTCACGTAACAAAGAAACGCCGCACCGGATGCCGCCGCAATGGCGCCGCCTATAGCGGAGGTGATATGATCGTATCCCGGAGCGATATCCGTGACCAGCGGACCCAGTACATAGAAAGGTGCTCCCATACAGATGGTCTGCTGCAGTTTCATATTTGCCTCTATCTGATCCATTGGCATATGTCCCGGCCCTTCGACCATTACCTGCACATCTTTTTCCCACGCACGCTTTGTCAGCTCACCAAGCCGCACCAGCTCCTCTATCTGACACACATCGCTCGCATCTGCCAGGCACCCGGGACGGCAGGCATCACCCAGCGAAATGGTCACGTCATATTCACGGCAGATATCCAATATCTCATCATAGTATTCATAGAAAGGATTCTCCTCACCCGTCATGCTCATCCATGCAAATACCAGAGACCCGCCGCGGGCTACGATGTTCATCTTTCTCTTATGCTTCTTTATCTGTTCGATAGTCTTGCGTGTGATACCGCAATGAAGGGTTACAAAATCCACTCCATCCTCTGCATGCAGCCTTACCACATCGATAAAATCCTTTGCTGTCAATGTGTCCAGATCACGCTGATAATGTATCACACTGTCATATACAGGCACGGTACCGATCATAGCGGGACATTCCGATGTCAGTTTCCTGCGGAACGGCTGTGTATTTCCGTGTGAAGAAAGATCCATGATCGCTTCCGCTCCCATATCGACAGCAGCCATTACCTTTTGCATCTCAATATCGTAATCCTTGCAGTCCTTTGATACACCCAGATTTACATTGATCTTTGTACGCAGCATCGATCCCACGCCGTTTGGCTCGATGCAGGTATGCAGCCTGTTTGCGCAGATCGCCACCTGCCCTTTTGCCACAAGCTCACGTATCTCTTCCTCGCTTCGGTATTCCTTAGCAGCCACCGCCTTCATCTGCGGAGTGATGATGCCGCGCTTCGCAGCATCCATCTGTGTTGTATAATCTCTCATAGTTTTCTTCCTTTCTTAGATCATTTATCATCTTGCGGCAGAGCAGATATCGAAACCATTGATCTCCTGCTTTGCTTTTCGTCCATTATTATTCCGTTAATAGATATCCGTGATGCAGGGGCCCTGATCCGCTTCCCAGATCCAGCATTGCCTCAAGCGCACCGGATATATATTCCTTTGCTCTTTTAACAGACTGCGTAAGCGTATATCCCTTAGCCAGATTCGAAGCTATCGCACTCGATAAGGTACATCCCGTCCCGTGAGTATTTGGATTATCTATACGCCTTCCCTCAAACCAGTGCAGCTCACCGTCTGCATATAGCAGATCATTGGCGTCATTAATGCTGTGGCCGCCTTTTAAGAGGACTGCACAGTTATGATCATCAGCTATCTTCTTTGCCGCGCTGATCATATCTTCCTTTGATACTATCCCCATTCCGGATAAAACCTGAGCCTCGGGTATATTGGGCGTGACCACGCTTGCCAGCGGCAGAAGCTCTCCCATCAGTACTTTGACGGCATCGTTTTTTAACAGCGCGGAGCCTGATGTCGCTACCATGACAGGATCCACCACCACATTCTTTGCGTTATAAAAACGCAGTCTGTCTGCGATCACACGTATCAGTTCTGCAGATGACACCATACCCGTCTTTACCGCATCGGGATAGATGTCCTCAAATACGGCATCTATCTGCTGTCTTAGAAAATCAGGATCCACTTCCTGTATGGCCCTGACCCCGGTCGTGTTCTGCGCTGTAAGCGCAGTAACGGCACTCATCCCGTATACGCCGTTCATTATCATTGTCTTAAGATCCGCCTGTATACCGGCTCCGCCGCTGCTGTCGCTGCCTGCTATCGTAAGTGCTGTTTTTATCTTCATGCTGTGATCTCCTCCGACATACTCCTTAAGATCCGGCATTCCCGCTCTATATCATCAGCCGCAAAAACAGCGCTGACAAGCGCTACGCCGCTGATCCCCGTTCCGGAAAGCTTTGTCATATTATCCTTATTTATCCCGCCTATCGCCACCACGGGAATATCTACAGCCGTGCAGATACTCTTAAGCACTTCATAGCTCATTGCGGTCACGTTTGTTTTAGTCGATGTTGAAAAGACCGCTCCGACACCCAGATAATCCGCGCCTCCCCTTACGGCAGTGAGCGCTTCTTCCACACTGTGTGCGGATACGCCTATGATCAGATCATTTCCGGCAATACTGCGCACTTTGTCAACAGACATATCATCCTGTCCCACATGTACGCCGTCTGCTCCGCAGCGCAGTGCTATATCTACATCATCATTTATTATAAAAGGGACTTTATACTGTCTGCACAGTACAGCCATTTCTACAGCCTCTTTAAGAAACGCTTCTTTATCAAGCTGCTTTTCACGAAGCTGCACACAGCTCACTCCGCCTTTTAATGCTGATTCCACCTGCTCTATCAGACTCTGTTTTCCGACCCAGGATCTGTCCGTTACTGCATAAAGTATCATATTTTTCTTATCGCATTTCATATACGGCTCCTTTATCAAGTTCCTGCGCACTCATATTAAAGACTGCATCTATTATGCGGTCGCGGTATGCGGCGTTTCCGTCTGTTTCGGCCAGTCTCTTATATGCCGTTTCACCTGCATATCCCATAGCACATACCGCAGCCACAGCTGCTGAAAGTTTATCCTCCTGACCTGCCGTGATATATGCCGCAAGCAATGCCGACAGCTGACAGCCCGTACCACTCACCATCCTCATCATAGGATGCCCGTTTCTTATGCAATAAGCTGTCTTATCATCTGCAACGATATCTATAGCGCCGGTCACGACTATGACAGCCTTTGTCTCTTTTGACAGGTCTTTCGCCATCGCTGCGATATCGTCTATCTCCGCTTCCGTGACCCTGTCGGCAGTACCGGCATCAACGCCTTTTGTATTCCCGCTGCCGCAAGCAATGGTGCGTATCTCCGATAAGTTGCCGCGTATCGCACAAAAGCTTATCCCGGAAAGCAGCTGCTTTACACTCTGTCTTCTGAGCGCAGATACTCCGACACCCACAGGATCTAAAACCACGGGATGTCCCAGCTCATTAGCCTTCCTGCCGGCCGTGAGCATGGAAGATACTTTCCGGTTGCTTAACATTCCCATGTTTAGATACAGCCCATCGCAGGAAGATGTTACTTCCGCCGCTTCTTCTTCATCATCAGCCATTATGGGAGATGCTCCGCATGCAAGCAGTATATTCGCGCAGTCGTTTATCGAAACATAATTCGTGATACAGTGTATCATCGGATTTTTGTTTCTGACATTATCAAGCAGATGTCCCAGCATATGTCCTCCTTAGTGACTGATAGCTTCCTGCATGTTGTGCAGTGTCTTTGTCTTCTGCAGGCTGAAAAGTATTACCGAAGATATCAGTGCGCCCGCTGCGGTAGATATCAGAAACGGGATAACATATGCGTAGAAGGCCAGCTCTGCAGCACTCTTTCCCATAAAGAGTATCGCTACCGGATATGCGCAAAGCCCGCCGATCACGGCAGTACCGAAAACTTCTCCTATAACGGTAGCTATCAGGTTCTTACTCTTTGAGTAGATGATGCCGCATAACAATGCGCCGAACATGCTTCCCGGAAAAGCCAAAAGACTTCCCAGTCCCAAAAGGTTACGCAGAAACGATGCAACAAAGGCTGCACCCACGCCGTAGAAGGGTCCCAGTAACACAGCACACAGTATGTTCACCATATGCTGCACAGGCGCACATTTGCTTCCGAAAACCGGAAACGAGAACATGCTCCCCACTACCGCAACCGCGCATAACACTCCGGATAATGCCAGTTTTTTAATGTTTGCTTTTTTCATGATAAGTTCTCCTCGTATAATATCTTTTAGATACATTAAATGTACCTTGATTACTTAATAATTATTTGTTCAATAGGCTTAGTAAAGCCCATGGTATAATTGATCCTTAGTGTCAATCAGGTATCAGTTCTGCATTCTCCTGTTGAACCAGTAATGGTTGCTTCATCAAAAGTCTGTTCCCCTGACACGGATGTTAGCTTCAAACCGGCTGGCTGTTTGCTTAAGTTCATGGACTGCCTCTTAGCAGTGGGGTTCGCATCAGTCCATCTTAGGCCGGATTCTTATATGCGAGGGTGTCGATGCTCCGTGATCATGGGTTTTACCAAGCCGATTGAACACTCAAATCCAACATAGAAAGAAGGTGATAACATGAACC
>JAEEGL010862141.1_pt1 | contig 14483 bp, 17 predicted proteins | sample 9134231 | NCBI WGS metagenome assembly JAEEGL01 (sample SAMN16246548, study PRJNA631951) | gut metagenome | biome: gut microbiome; feature: rumen; material: fiber-attached | host: Bos | place: Iran: Karaj | collected 2018-10
CGTTATTGATGTCGATGTAGTCACCTGGAATGTATGAAACAGTACCACCGCCGCCACCGATTACGTGGAGTTTGTTGGTCTGCTCGTCAACCTTGATGGTTGTGCCGTCAACAAGGACATTGAGTGTTCCGTTCGTCAGTGACAAACCAGCGCCCGGCTCGAAAGCGTCCTGCTTTGCTGCGATGGTCTCTGACATTGCGGTAAGTGCATTACCCATGTCTTCGAACTCCTGTGCACTTGGTACGTCGTCCATGGCATCGCTGATTGCCGTCTCAAGCTCAGCGGAAGTGACAAAGCCAGCGGTTGAGGCCGTAAGTTCGTCCTTGGTGGCAAGACCGTCGGTAGCATCCTGAACATCCTGTTTCGTGGCGTAATTGTCGAGGGACTGATGCTCTTTCAAGAATCCCTGATTGTTGACCCATTCCTCAGTAGCGAAACCAGAGGTTGAGGCTGTGAGTTCGTCCTTGGTTGCGAGACCATCGGTGGCATCCTGAACATCCTGTTTCGTGGCGTAATTGTCAAGAGACTGGTGCTCTTTAAGGAAGCCCTGCTCATTAACCCATTGCTGGGTAGCCATATCTGTTACTGCGGAGGCTACATAATCCTTGGTTGCATAGTCGTCAAGTGACTGGTGTTCCTTGATGAAACCCTGTTGGTTGACCCACTCTTCGGTTGCCACGCCAGTGACTGCGCTGGAGACAGCTTCGTCAACTTCGTCCTTGGTGTAAGTTTCGGATTTCTTGTAGTAGTTGGTGAGGTCATCAGCATCCTTGGTGATGTAGCCGGAAAGGTCAGGTTTGTTAGCGATGAAAGCGTCGGTTCCTTCCTGTGCGTTCCAGTCGGCATTCACATTCTTTTCGGCGCCTTCCTCAATTCCATCGAGCTTACCCTGGATTGCGCTGATTGCGTCAGCCACGGTGTTAGCACTCGTGAAACCGCTACCGATACTGTCAATGACCTCCTGGATTTCCTCAGAACTACCGCCATTGTCCTTTTTGACCCACTGGCGACCGTCCCACATATAATCATGTGGAACGCCTGAGCCGTCATCCAATACAACAACTGACATTCCTTTGAACACCTCAAGGGTGTCTGTAGGTAGTGCGGCTAAATTTGCGACCGGCTGCAACTTTGGGTCCAAATAGCCTCTACCACCCCATTTTACTTGGTTTGAGTTTGTTACTATCATGATGTTATTATTGTTTTTTATGTGCTTTTATTCAACGTACTTCAAATCGAAATCGTACTCAATTTCCTGATTGTACCTTGGGACAAACTGGACGTCATCGTAGGTGAGCTTCAACACTGCGTACGATGTGGTTCCGAGTACAAGTTCTTTGTATTTGACAAACTCCGTCGGTGACTGGAACGTATGTTCGAGCAGGCTGTATTTTCCTTCATCATACACTGACTTAGGCATAGCGACGACGAGTCCGCACTTCAAAGTCTCAATATCATCGTCGGTGATTTCGAGCGTGTCTCTTGAAGGAATGAGGAATTTGAGTAGCATACCTTCTGCGTCAATCATATCGACGTTCATGCTGGTCAGTATGTCACCAGTAAGGCCGTCAAGCTGTGATTGGTACATAACGCCATAGTATGCCTTGAACTTATCCGTGATAACCTCCGGAAGTACGACCTGATAGGTGTAGTTTTCATCCTTTACCGGGCTTACCGAAGGATTGCTTGTCGAAGGTTTAGGCTCCGATGATTGACGGGTAAGGGTCCTTCTTCCCGTAACACTTCCCGCTGGAACCACAACTGAAACCGGACCAGGTTCGTCGGCCACGGTGACAGTCACTGTGATTTCGGTATCACTTGGATATTCCATTGTTGCGACAATCTCATAGTTCGCACCGCTATTGTCATAGCTCAATGTTACTGCATTGGTGACAATCGTTGGCGTACTGCCGGTACTTCCACCGCCACCACCGGATGTCTGGAAAATTGTCTTGGTGTATTCATCGAATGGTAACTCGGAGAGGTCAAGCAAAGCACCATTCCATTTCCATTTCAACGTTTCGTCGAACTCTGGTATGATTGGATGCTCTGCAATAGCATTGTAGTTGTATCCGTCTGCCATTTTCTTACAATTTTGTTAATGATTCTTTATTTTCTTATAAATAGTGTTTTACGGCGAAAAGGGGACTAAAAAACCGCCCTTGACTGGCAAGGACGGTAAAAACACAAATAACAATAAACACATGATTACTTTTTAAGAACAATTTTCTTCTCGTAAACTTTATCCCATATCTTTGTGTGGTAAGTAATGTCGTAAGAATCTTCCAATTCAACTATATTACTATCAAGCACGGTGGCCTGTTCAATGCCGTGATGATTTATGTTGATATATGCCAGCGCACACACCAATGAATCACAGGCATCATAGTTTTCCTTCTTCAATTCACCCTTCTTATTGTATATCCATTCGATGTCGTCATAGACCTCGTTCACCTTGTTCATCATCACGGTTTTCTTGTCAATGTCGAACGGGTACGCACCGAACAAAACAATGTTGTTGTTGGCCAGTGCCGACTTGATGTGCTTCAACGGATATTCCTCCCCCTTCTTGTTGTACTTTCTGATGGATACCAGGTCCGGGAACGAGTACATTCTTGCATCGTACGATGAAATGAACTGCGGGACAATCTTCAATTCACGATAGATTGACTCGGAAATCATTCCATTGAATCGCAGTAACGTCGCAACCGTATTAACGTTGTTTGACGACAGAAGCGGTTCTTCGATTACCACGTCTGTGATACCATAGTCTTTCAATGTTGAAATAAACTGGGTGTCGAACAATTCCTTCCTGAGGAACAAAGCCTCGATACCTTTTATCTTGTTGTTGACCTTTGGTGATACATGGGTCAACTTCAGAATTTTTGGCTGGTTTACACCATCATCCAACACAATTGATGCGCCTATGCAGGCCGTACTAATATCAAGTCCAAGTACAACTCTTGGGTAAACATTTTCGTCCATTTTGGTCACTTTTTACTAAAACTTATTAAGAAATCTCACAAAGTAAACTTGTTTGCTAATAAAAATGTTTGTAACTTTGAACAAAATATAATAGATGGACGATAACAAGCACAACGTATCAATATCAGCCAAACTATACAAGGAAATCAAAGACTACTGTACCTTGAACGAACTCAAGGTTAATGTTTTCGTTGAGGAATTGTTGCGCAAGGCTTTCAACGTTGAGAAGTTTGGCGATGCGCCCTTTATTAAGTTCCGTGAGGAAGAACCCGTAAGTGACCAGGCGCCACCTAAACAGCCTAAAATCACAGACGAATACGCCGAAATCATTGACTCGAAAAAGCATGAAATGCCAGATGAGCCAATAAATGAGCTCAATGATGAGCCGAATCATGAGCCCAATGAGCCGGTAACGGAACCCAAACCGAAAAAAACAAAAAAGATAACAAGACTGAACTAATATGGCTGAAACGAAAGTAGCGATTGGACAAAGAGCGTCAGTAGAAATAGTGTGGAATGTGCTATCAGTAAACTACTCGGACGATAAAGAAAAGAGTATCAAGCAACTGTTCGCTGACAAATACGGAATACCGGTGTCACACGTTAAAGTGACCCCTAACTTCATCACATTATCAGACAATGGTGAAGTGTCACTAAACAGTGAGAACATCAAAAACGTTCATGACCCTAAATTTCAACAGGCACTATTCCCTGAGTGTTTGAAAGAACACAAAATCGAGGACTACGACCTTGATGCGCTCATTAAGATTGATAGTCAAATGAACAGTCAAATCGACTATGACTCATACGAGAAGGGTAGGAAGTACACCTTGAAGTGGCTCGATTGGTCTAATTTCCTTTCATACGGCCCGGACAACCATGTTGACTTCACTGACCTTCATGGCCTTATTCTGTTGAATAGTATGCCAGCGAACCAGGGCGGTAAGTCAACTTTCGCCTATGACTTGTTGCACTTCCTGTTCTTTGGCCGAACCACGTCAGGAAAGGCCAAGACACTGGAAAACCTGTTCAACAACCACCTACCGAAAGAAACCGAACTGAAAGTAGAGGGTTGCATTAACATTGATGGTGAAGACTATATTATTAGAAGAACACTCACCAGACCGGCGGCTACAAGAAAGAACAGGCCGGTAACCCAGAAAATCGAATACTTCAGGCTTCTCCCAGACGGTTCGACTATTGAACTCGAAGACAACGAAAATCTCAACGAGGCAAACAACGTCAAGACCACCCAGGCAATTAAGGAAGCCATTGGTAATGAACGTGACTTCGACCTCGTTATTTCGGCCAATTCAGATAACCTTAAAGAGCTTATATCCCTCAAGGAAACCGACCGTGGGCGCCTTCTGTCAAGGTGGATTGGTTTATTACCGCTCGAAGACAAAGACATCAAGGCGAGAGAAACCTGGAACCGTGTCATCAGTGTCAATCGTTACGTTGACCGGTACAACACACAGGCCCTTAAGAACGAAATCGAGTCACTGAAAGCCCAGATTGAGGACGCCGAAGAACAGATTACCAGAAACACGGAAATAGCCGCCGAAGCTGAAAAGAAAATCGCCGACTACAACACGACCAAGGAAACCTTGCTTGCATCCAAGAAAGAAGTCAGGGAGGAATTGTTCAAGGTCGATGTTACTACGCTTGAGACGGCGATTGAACGTCTCATCGGTTACGGCAAAATGCGGGCCGAGGAAAAGAAGCGCTACGAAGATAAAGTTGCTGAAATCGGTGATGTCAACTTCTCAGAGGAAGTGTATAAGAAGGCAGTAAAAGACAAGGAGCCGCTAATCACCCGTATTGCCAACATAAAGAACGAAATCAGCAATCTTAAAACAACCAACAAGAACTTGAAGGAAGGTGAATATTGCCCTCTATGTAAAAGAAAGTTCGATAACGTGGACAACACGGGTGCCATCAAAGAAAACGAAGACAAAATCCAGGCTTTGATTTCCGAGGGCATAACCGTAAACCAGTTGAAGGTTGACCTGGAGGAAAAGATTTCCAAGATGGACATCGAACGTTCCACGTTCAATGAGAAAACCAGACTTGAACTACTTATTTCCAAGCTGGATGCTGAAATTGCAAACAAGCGTGCCGAATTCAAAGAGAAGAAACAACTGCTCAAGGAAATCAACGATAACAAAGCCGCTATTCAGGAAAACAACCGAATCGACGCTTCCTTGAACATTGTTAACCAGAACATAAAGACCGAAGAGTCAATCAGATACACAGCCAACGAAAGGGTCGTTTCATTCAAAAAGGACATCGAGCGTTGCAAGTCTGACATCATTGACAAAGAGGTTATTATTAAGAAAATTGAGGAAGAACTTGAAACTGAGAAGAACTGGAAGACGTATCTAATGTTGATAGGTAAGGACGGTATCTCAAAGATGGTTCTCCGTAACGCACTGCCAATCATCAACAGCGAACTGAAACGCTTCCTTGACGGTGTGTGCGACTTCGACGTTGAGGTTGAAATCAATGAAAAGAACGACGTTGATTTCATCCACATCTGTAAGGACGATGGAGTTCGTCAGAGACTTGCTGCCGGTTCCGGTTTCGAACAAACGGCTGCTGCCCTGGCACTCCGTGTCGTCCTCGGCAACATGTCATCCCTATCAAAGCCACCATTCCTGTTCCTCGACGAGGTTCTTGGTAACGTGGCCGACGAGAATTACGATAGTCTGAAACTCCTGTACGACAAGATTGCACAGAACTTCGCATTTGTTCTACAGGTCACCCACAACAAGCAAATTTACGAGTGGCACAACAAGACGATTACGGTCGTCAAAAAGAACCACGTCAGTAAGATTGAAGTGAAACAATAATAAAGCACAAATACCATGACACACAATGTCTGTACAAAAAAAGAAAGTAGTTGATGACTTCGATAGAAGTGCCCAACTATACTACAAGGAATTAGCAAAGCTGAATCCATTACCACGATTAGAGGAACTTGACCTCTGGAAAAAATACAAGTATTCAAACGATATTTCGGCCAGGAATCGAATCCTGGAATCAAACCTGAAATTCGTTGCGTCAATTGCCAAACATTATAAAGGTAGGGGCCTGTCCTATCAGGAACTTGTTTCTGAAGGGAACATGGGATTGTTGAAGGCCCTGGACAAATTCGACGAAAAGAGGGGTAACAAAATCATCAGTTACTCGGTTTGGTGGATACGTCAAAGTATCCTCGACGCAATCAACAAGTCTAAATCAAACAATACCGACGAATACCCAGCGGACTATGAAGAGCCGCTGGAGAACGAAGTGACAAACGAGAAGTTCGTCCAGTATCCAACGCCAATGACAGAGGAAGATATGGACCAGAACGAAGTCAACGATGTCATCTTCAACTTGGTTGATGGTCTTGGTGAGAGAGAAAAACAAATCATTGTCAAATATTTCGGCCTTAACGGAAAGAAGCCGAAAACGCTTGAACGCATCGGTGAAGACCTCGGCCTTACCAAGGAAAGAATACGTCAGATTGTAGAGAAGGCCCTGAAGAAGATGCGCTCGTCTGCGCTATGTAATTCAGCATTAGACACTATTTATAATTAACATAAAACGTTTATCAAATGGCAGAAAAGAAACAAACTAAGAACGAGACCGGCGAAAAGAAAACCAGAAAAGCAAAGGCGGTCGAAGCACAGGAAGAGCAGGTGCCACAGGTGACGGAACTGGAAGAAAAGGTTGAAGAAACCGTTGAACCAGAGGTCACTACCGATACGCCGATGTTTGAGGAAGAGGCGAAGGCTGAAGAAGTGGAGCCGGAAGTTCCTGAGGAAATTAAAGAAGAAGTTGAGGTAATCGCTGAAACGTCGGCACAACTGGAGCAGTCCAAGGCTGAACTGAACGACAAACTCGACAAGGCTGAGACCGAAGAGGAAGCCAAGGAAATCATCAACGATGAAATCAAGAAGGTTGAAGGTCTCAAGAAAAACGTTGAGAAAATTATAAGAAAGTATTCCAACGGCCAGGTTAGCAACAGTTGGAATGGCATGATTCAAGATTGGTAATATATCATGGAACAGGATAGCTCACTTATCACCAGACAAATCCTGAACACTATCAGGAACATTCAGGAGAACAAGACCGTTACTCCAAGAAAGAAAATCATCAAGGAAGATGGTTCCGATAAGGAACTCAATGCAATCGCAATCACCGACGACCCACGTTTCGGACAAGGCGTTCTTTCCAGCCAGAAGGAACAGTTCAGAAGTGCGGTTGAAAGTGGTGCGCAATTCTCTGAACCAAACGAAGAAAACGTGGCCGACAGCCCACTTATCTACATGCCGGAGACTGGCAACCTTGTCTTTGGTGGTATTATCCCATGCCTTAACAACATGAAGTGGCAGTTCGTCCTTAAAACGAACACCGGAAATGGTTGTTTCGTATGGTCTGATGGGCTTATCCTGAACAAAGAAAACATGCAAATTCTCAACAAACTCTACGGCTTCTACCTTAACTGGAGAGATAGCTGGAACGCTGAGTCTGCCGACCTCGAACGAATGGGGAAAGCAATGTCTCAGTAAACTGACAAACATGGGATTTTGGTGCCATCCGTCCAAACGGGTGGCACTTTTCTTTTGCACCTTCTGGGGCTATATTTTTAAGCAGGATTGACTATTTATAGCAAGAATATAAGTAGATTATGCCAAGAAAAATAATCATAACCGAGGAACAGCTAAAGAGCGTCATTAACGAGGACAACATGTCGAAAGGCGATGTTGAAAAAATCGTTAAGACGGTCATCAGGCAGGACCAAGAAATCGAGAGAAGGGTTAAGAACATCGCAGCCGATGTTGTCAAAAACCTTTTCAGGACACTTTGGCAGAAAAACGGTTTATACGACAAGGACATCAGACAGTAATGGGCTACTTTGGTGATGAAATGACAAGGGGTGGCTTTGTGTCACACATGACGAAATATATTGAGCAGTTGATGAAGAACCCGTCAAGTGCTAAGGTTGACGACTACCTTGCAAATCACGGTATCACCACGGAGAAAGCACTTGAAATGCTGCTCAAGAAGCCTGACAAAAACAACGAGGAAAGTGCAATCCTTATCAGAAAGGAACGTATCAGGACGGGCGAAGACGGAAAAGACGTGTTCTCTGTTACGTACAAACTACCGGAGAGAGACAAGTTCCGTCAAAAAATGAGGAACCTGTACATCAACGTGTTCGAAAGTAACATAATCCCAGGATGCCCCATTAACGAATTGAATCAGTACGAAATGCCACTTTCGGCAACACCAAGCCCATTCAAAAGCGGTGTTAAAGTGGTGTCCCAATGTCCTCCGGGTTCTACTGGTGACAGGTGGGCTAAATACGTGAACGACAATGATAATGTCTATACACCAAAAATGTTCACTGATGAAGATAAAATGGTAAAAGATATTGAAGAAATGGACAAAGACGGAAAATATGCAAAATGTGGCGGTCTTAACAAGAAGCCGGTCAATGAAACCGATTGTGCTGGCGCCTTACAGGATGGTGGTGACAACTTCGAAGCTGGTGAGTTATCATTGCCGGTAAACAAGAAACCAATCACCAGAACCTTCAACGAAGGTAAGAAAAGGACTGTTTTCATGACCGAGGACCAAGTTCGTTATATTAAAAAGGTGATGGATGAGGCAACCGCAAGCGTATCAGACACAACGCCCGCAAGCGAACTTGCCTATCCGGTTTTCACTGGTGATAAGAACTTCGCCGGGAAAACACTCGACCACAGCAACATCTGTGCGGACCCGGAACTAATGAAAGGCGCAAAGGAGAAATAACATGGCAAACCAATACACATCAGTCTCACCATTGAACAGTGAGGTTATTAAAGATGTAATCGACCTCAACAAGAAGATTGAGGAAGAAAAGCAGAAGGACGAACCGGACGCTAAAGAACTTGAAAAGCTGTACATGCAACAGCTTTACAGGGGTATGCAAATAAACACGGGGTTCTACGGAACCTCAAGATTCAATAGACCATATTAGTATTATGACAGATTTTTATTCAGAAGTAGACCAGAATGGTAAAACTGGCCAGCCTGGACAGGTAAAGTCCTATGAGTGTGGCTATATTAGCAAATCAAACGCAGAACTTGAGGCAAAAGAAGCTGGGTATGGTTCGCTGGAGGATTATCTAAAATCATGGTGGGACGAGGTAAGCGTGGAACTACCATTTACCTGGGAAACGATGGGTAGCGGATACGGCTACAATGGTACGACAATTTTCACTAACGAGGAACCTGACGGTGGAACTCTCCGCTGTAAGGATATTTTTGGCCAAATCATGTTTGATGTATATCCACCACAGGAACAACCGCAGCCTGACCAGCCAATCCAAATTACCGGCGCTGACATACAAGAAATGATTTATCGTGGTGCGATGAAGATTCTTGAATCAATTGATGAGATTAAAAGGACCGGTACCAGTTATGGTGACTGTTCCTGGTGCCCGTTCTCACCTGAAGACCCTATCTGCGCAGAGAGAGGTCTAACCGATGAGGTTGCCGAACAACTCGCAGCAAATGGTGTTATACCGGCAGGACTTGTAAACCGTGACTTCGACATCCAGGCAAGCTGTGACTGCACACGTGGAACAGACCCCGACTCTGGCCCATTCAGCAACTGCGGTAACAAGTCTTACTATGGCGAATACGACGAGGCTGTATCACTAATTAACCAAGTAACCGACGAAAGCGTTAAACAAACACTAATGGACTCACTTAACAGTGCCTGCGAGGGTATTGAGTGTGAAAGATTTGAGGACTACGAGCCGGACCCTGACGAGAAATACGAAACCATGAGGGACATGGGTGAGGGTACTGACCGTTATGTGAAGCCACCATTCGAATATCCTCAGCCAACCGAACCCGCAAAACAGTGGGGAGGTCTATACGAAGGTCGTGAGTACGACACGTGGCTTGGCCATAGTGACATCCCAGGTTCTGACGGAAGGTTCTTCAACATTGTTTTCTATCTTGACCAGAACGGTCAAATAAACTATAGGTGCAATGGTGACAGCAACCAGACAAACCCTGAACCATACATGCCTACACCGGGTGGATGGCTTGACAAGCAAATTCGTGAGTACATGGCGTCTCACATTGGTGAAATAAAAGCTAACCTTTTCATTTGATTTTACCCGAATGAGTAACTATTTATAAGCAAATAACCAACAATACAAAATGGAAACAACTTACACAGTAGGCGAATTAAAATCCCTAATCAGAGAGGCAAGTTCCAACCAGGAGTTCAAGCCTAAGCTTGGCCCAGAAGTTGAAAGCAAAAACAAGGAGATTAACGACAAGGCTTACAAGGATGCAGAAAAGATTTCCAAAGAACACTACGGAAAAAATTTAGAAGCACCGGAAATCTCCAAGTACGAAAAGCACGATTGGAACAAGACAACGCTCGACGCTGACTTCGATTTCGAACCAAGCAAAGAATGGAAAGAAAATCAGAAGGCACACGTCGAAGGCTACTCATCAAAGGATGAGAAGGACAACGGTCTGGAAAAGACCGGTGACCGTGACAGTAACAAGGACTTCTACGAAGCTTCTAAGGAAACTGACGACAAGGCAAAAAAGAACAAGGAGATTATGAACTCCACCGGCCTCAAGAGTAACAACATCTACAACCGTCCAGGTGGCAAGGAATATTTCGAACGCCACGGCGGTTACGTGAAGGAGGCCAGGATGCCGGTCAGAACAATCTACGAAAAGGTAAAGAACAACTCTTACTCCCTTAGGGAAGCGGCTATCGCACTCTATCAGGAAGGATACTTTAAGTATGTTCCTAACGAGTCACAGGTCAAAGAGGTGTTCCGTAAAATCCAATCAAAAATTGTCAGCGAATCAACCGAGAAGAAGGTCAAGACCGTATTCTTCAAGAAAACCGTGTTCCTCACCGAGGGTCACATGATTTCCAGAATTCCTGACGAATTCAAGAACGAGGGATGCACCTTCAAGATGAAAGACAAGACCGGAAACGAATACCTGGTCGAGTGGTCTGATAATAGGGCTAACATCCTTGAGCACGAGGACAAGAAGAAGTTCAACGAGTCCATTGACAGGATGAAGAACCTGTTCAACTATAATTCGGGTGAATATTTCAAGGGAACTACCGGTGCTGAAAGGCTTAACGAGAGTAATGATGGTTTCACCAACACCCTCGACAGTGCAAGAAAAATAATCAAATAATAACATTACCCAATGGCGTACGACGAAGAAAAAATTCCAACTGGCTCAAATAACTCCGGTAATGTTATCGGGTGGTTAGAGCGTTTACTTAAGCTAAAGAAAGACTACGGGCTTGGCAACATCTTGACCAGCATTATGATTCTGTTCATCACAATCGTTATGGGTGTTGTGGCCTTCAAGCCGAGTGTCATCGTGGAAGAAGTTCAGAAAATACAGACCGAACAACACAACAGGGCCGTTGATAAGCGTATCAAAGCCGACCCACAAATCCGTGAGGCTCTGACTGACCTTCGACTCGAACTTGGTGCTGATAGAACCTTCATAGTCGAAGCTCATAATGGTGGCAGTAATCTAACTTCACTTCCATTCCTATATGTTGACATGACATACGAATCAACCAGGAATGGCGTGTTTGAACTCGAAGAGGAATATAAGAACCTAAGATTGCAACGCTACAACTTCTGTACCTTCATATATCAAAACAACTATTGGTACGGAAACACCGAAGAACTGATGGAAATTGACCCGTCATTCGCATATAGGATTGAGGGTGATGGTATCAAATATATTGGTTTGTTGGCCATATATGGGCAATACACGATAATTGGTGCTATTGGAATTGAATATGGTGATTCTGAACCAGCCGACCCTAACACTGTTAGAATTATCATGCACAAATACGGAAGTAAGTTCGCTATTCTTCTGAACAATGAAACAAGCCTTAAGGCAACAAAGAAAAGTCAGAAATAAAAAGAATTGATTTTAACCAGCATAACCGCTATCTTTAAGAAACGTTTGAACTATGTTACTTAAGATAGCGGTTTTCTTATTGATATTCGCCATCCTGTTCATTATCAGGGAGGCTCTGATGTTCGGTATTGCACTATTCAACAACCCGGAAAAATATAAGCCATCGACAACCAAGCTGATACTAATCGGCGTGGCGTTGTCATACATCTTTACAATAATCTTCACTGGACTTACGTTATGACCGACATAAAAGACAGAATAAAGAAATTGGGTTCCTATTTCAATGAAATGAAAGTAGGTACCGGTAGTAACGGGGAAGAGTACATCTACGTGACTACCGTGTTTCCACGTGAATGGGTACTTGATGGTAGAACCATCGAGAAATTCGGTGTAAGCAGTTCTCAGGAAAACGGACTGACGTATTTCTGGGCCGATATGAACACGGATTTCTCAACCATCTTTGACGCCATTGACTTCAATGTTAAGGTCAATCTTGATGCACAGGAGAAGGTCGTGCTGTTCAACGAGAAAATCAACGAACTTCGTGAGATTTTCGCAGACGAGAACAACACCATCGAGAAACTGAAAACCCTGGTCTTCACGTTTGGTCAGGAACAGAAAAGTTCGCTCCCATTCAGTGTTGACCCGGAATCAACCAAGAAGGTAAAAAATAAGGTACCACGAGAAGAAAAAGCAAAGTTAGATGAGTAACGCCTTAATCATTTTCTGTTATTGTATTGCTGCCTATGGGTTAAGCAATATGGTTGTGTTTGGCAGCGGACCATTCAAGATTTTCGAGTGGCTTCGCTATTTAACCAACAGGGTTAGCGACCATTTTGGTACGCTGTTTACCTGTATGATGTGCTTTCCAGCGAACGTGGGTCTGTTCTCGTCGTTGATTAACTGGTTCTTCATACCAGTTGCACTTACGCCGTTCAATATCATGCTTGCGGGGCATGCTGGCCTGTGGTGGCTCGCCGCCCTGTGTGACTGCGCCTTCACATCGGGCATCGTATGGTTCATACACCATATTGAGGAATATTTCGAAAAGAAGGCCGAGGAAGGTGAAGTCCAAGTTGAAGAAGTTGAACATCCGGATTCAATAATCGTCGATGATATACGACAATACCAAGAAAATTTAGATAACGAATATGGCAGGAACAGTGAAAAGAAGGGCAATTGAGGAATTGCAAGGTGAGATTGAGTTGAAGGAAAACGTGGTTAAAGCTTATCAACAAATGTTTGCAAAATCTTTGAAGGACGGCATGGGTGAAGAAATGAAAAAGTCACTACCCAAACCGCCCCAAAAAACTAAACAAAACTTCTGGACAAAACTCAAGGAAAACTTCATCAAAATACTTTCATAATCCTTTTTTCCCCGCCTCTGAGCGGGGTTTTCTTTTGGACAGCCAGGGCTGCTTTTTTGGGGTAATAACTATTTATAAGAAAATAGTATAGAAAGATGGCTGAAAACAAAATTATCATCAATAAACATTTCAGAGACCCATCTGCCATCACTGAATCTGTGTTCAGCCGTCAGGTTAGTCAAAACAAGTACGGTCTTGGCAAACACGAGTTCTTCCGTGAGGGCGAAATCATCGTGTGTAACGACGTTCAGAAACCCGGCCTGTATATCTCGGTCGGTGGCACTGAGCCGAACGATAGCTTCGATGTAATCAATATTACAAGCGGAGAGCACGCAAAGCTAATTGGGTACCATGTTCCCGATACACCGGCAGACCAGATTGAGTTGTCAGAAGATGATACCGTTTCCGAGGCTTTTGGAAAAGTAGTTAAGTTAATTGACGACGTTCGTGAGAATTCAATGCCCGCAACGGGCGCTGGTCTCGAAGTGGTGAACAAAACACTCAACGTTAAGGTTGACGATTACACCATCAAGGTCGATAACAACAACAGAATTTATGTTGACACAAGCGTTGTTAGTGGCGGTGGTGGTGGTGAAGTCTACCGCCCTGGTGACTATATTGCAATAGACAACACAAACACCATCAGCGTGACGGGTATCACCCCGGACAGTTATGCAACGAAGGAGTATGTGGACGAAAAGAGCAGGATGGGTATTGTCGGAACTATGGTGACCACGGCCACCGAGAGTTTCATTATTGACGGTCAAACCTATGAACCCGGAACATACCTTGTTATCATTTCCGGCACTAAAGGCGATGAAACAACCTATGAATACTCATACAGCAACATCAGCCCAATCATCAATGCCGGTAAGGAATACTTGACCGAGGCCCAATACGAAACGCTCATCGAAGAGGGTGAGGTTGAAGTGGATGGAAGGACCATCGTATTTGACAGTAACGTTGATTATTATACTTACGAAGATTAACCATGAGGTACAGAGACCAAAAAGAAACTACTGGTGTGTACCGTGGTAGCAGGGTTATTTCCGCAATCTATCACGGCGCAAGACTCGTATGGGAACTGATTAGCTCATGCTTCGGTAAGGGTTACTGGATTAACAATGCACCGTTTGTGAACGAAGACGGATGGAG
>JAEEGL013854300.1_pt1 | contig 14483 bp, 1 predicted proteins | sample 9134231 | NCBI WGS metagenome assembly JAEEGL01 (sample SAMN16246548, study PRJNA631951) | gut metagenome | biome: gut microbiome; feature: rumen; material: fiber-attached | host: Bos | place: Iran: Karaj | collected 2018-10
TAATAAATATTAAATATTTAATTATTTAAATAAATATTTATTATTAAAATTAATAATATTATTAAAATTAATAATTAATATATTTGTTTGATAAAAATTCCTCTAAATAATAATAATTATTTTATTATTTAATAAAATATTGTTTAATACTAAAAATGAATATTTAATTATTATTTTTAATTTGATCAATTTCAGCATTTACCTTTTGATATTCATTTTCTAATTTATCTAAATTTTCTTTTAATTTCTCATTTTGCATTTCCATATTTCTACATTTTCTTTGAATTTCTTCAATTTCATTTTCTAATCCACCTACTTCTTTCAATTCTTCATCTTCTTCATTATATCCAGGGTTTTTAGAATAAACAATTCCTATTAAATTATCTCCAAGAGATTGTCCAAATACATCAGTTTGCATTTGTTTAAATTCTTCTTTTTGTTGTTTTAATAATTCAATTTTATGCAAATTGTCATGATATTTACCTCTATATCTCATTACTCTGCTAAATATATAAAATACAATTAATCCTATAAATAATAATGCAAAAGCCAAAATTAATATAAATTTAAAGTTATCTTTTATAATATTCTTGGATTCTGTCGAATAATCAGTTTTATTTCTTAGTGGATTTAATATAATAGCATAAACACCAAAATTATCAAGTTTAAATTCTTTTTGATAATCTCTTTCTTGTCTTTGGACACATTCCCATACACTATTTCCTTTATAATTTATTATATTATTAATCATATCATAACAAGTTAATTTAGCTAAACAATAATCATAATAATAAAATCCGGATGAAGTATAAGTATTGTGTTCTAAAACTAATAAAGCTGGGATATTAAATTTAATTTCAGATAATTCTTCACTGAAAAATTTGAAAATTGGAGACATTATAGCATTTTCGAAATTTAATACTCCTTCACTACCTTCTATTCCATTTGATATATTGTATAAAAATTCTGGTGTATTATTGTATAAGGAATCGTTTAAGACTAAGGAGGTTGAAAATTCTTCAACATTAATTTTTGAATATTGTTTATTGAAATTGATGCCTTTACTTGGTATAATTAATTTTCCAATACTTCTTCCTTTTGGATCAAAGGCAAAATCAAATTCTATTTTATTATCTTTATTAAATGAATAAGATATATTTTTAATACTACTTAATTTTTCTACTTCTGGACATAATGATATATCACTTTTACATTCTCCATTAATACATCGATAAGGAACTGATGGATCTTCACACATAGAATATCCTGCACAAGAAACTTCTGACTTTACACACATTCCATTAGAGCATAAATATTCTCCAACTAAGCATCCTTGATATGCCACTTCATCACAATTTTTATGGCAAAGGCCATCAGGACATTTTTGCTCTCCTTCTTCACATGTATATTCATCATCAACAATACATTTATTTTTGCTATAAGCACAACCTCCATTTTCACATCTATATTGTCCAACTTTACAAGTTGGAACAATGGGGCATTTCTCATTATTTTCAGCTATTGTACCATCATAACATACATTTTCAGACATTTTTGCAAACAAAAACTTATTATTATTATTTTTTTTATAATTTATTAAACATTCTGATTTTTTTGAAACACATTTTCCCAATCTTACACAATAAAATTGACCTTCATTACAAGACACTTGTTTAAAACTTTCTGGGCATTTTAATATATTAGTTGTGCAAGAACCAGATGGACATCTTATTGGATTACTTTGAGGACAGTAATCTTTATATAATTCACATTCTTTTTCATTTTCAACACAATATCCATTAAAACATCTGGAATATCCTTCTGGGCAAGGGATTGTCAATTTACAAAAAGTATAATCACTTTCACAAGAATAATCACTACATAAATATGGTTTAGAAGAATCACATATAGTATTTAATACAATTTTATTTTCATTTTCCGAAGTTATTTCACATTTTCTTTGGCTTGAAACACATTCTCCATTAGAACATCTGTATGGTTTATATAAAGGACATCCTATTTCATTTGTACAATTTTTTTTATAACTTTCTTCATTATCTTCAACACATCTTCCATTATAACATCTTATAAAACCTTCACTACATTGTTCTTCCTCATTACAATATTTCAAATCAGAAACACACTTTCCATTATTACATAAAAATGGTTGGTTATTATCAGGACAAGCTCTACTTGATAAAATACAATCTAATTCAGAATTCATACAACGACCATCATCACACCTAGTTTTATTTTCAGGACAACCTGTTTGATTTAAGGGATTATCTGGGCATTTTTTATTTGTTCCAGTGGGAATACATTCTCCTGTTGATTCACATTTTGATGTATTATAAGGACAATATAAATATGAATTTGCTCCATTATATTTAGAACAAAATTCATTTTCATTATCACTTGTTCTATAAGGCCTTTCTTTTGGACATTGTATATTTTCTGGGCAATATTCTTTGCTTAATCTACATGTATTATCTAGGCATTTTTTATATGGTTCAACGCATTCAAAAATAGGCCTACAATAATCATAGCTTGGAACTTTTCTTCCATCTAAACACATTATAGAACCATCTTCCATAATATCTTCATTATTAGTTGTTGATTGGCAATCACTAGATCTTACAACACATAATCCATTTAAACATTTAATTGGCTTATTTCTTGGGCAATATACTGGAGGACAATTAGATAAAGAGCTATTGATACAAGTACCATCTGCACATTTTAGATCTTTATCTTTAGGACATCCATTTTTTAAAGGACATTCATTATTTTCTTGTTTACTTTTATATGAACCATCTTCACAAAACTGAGCCAAAATTGTATCATCATATTTTTTACACAAATTTTCATCATTAACACATGTTCCATCTGGACATTTATGTCTTGCATTATATGGGCAGCCAGATTTAGGATCATCACAATATGATTCATCAAGTACACAAACACCTTCAGGACATCTATATGGAATATTAGATGGGCAAACATTTTCTTCACATAAAGAAGACATTATCTTACAGTCACCATTTGAACATTTTACATACCCTACAGGACATTGTCTATTATTTGGGCAATTACTTAAAGCATCTGTACAAATATTCATTTCACATCTTATTGGAGTTTTTGCTTCACATGCACTGAAGAATTTGCAATATTGTCTGGAAGTCACACAAGAACCATTCGGACATTGGACTAATTTATTTCCACAAGAAGGGGGAACTGGACATTCTTCTAATTGAGCTCTACAAGAACCGTCATAGCATAAAAATGGCTTGGTTGAATCACAGGTAACTATAGTATTGCATTCATCAAAACTTTTTGCACAAGTTCCGTCTGGACAATTAACTTTGTTAATTCCACAAGAATGATATTCAGGACATTCTTCTATTGTTGCTCGGCATGAATTATCAAAACATTTTACTGGTAATGAATTAGGACAAACTGATATTGTGGAACAAGAATTTATATTTTTTCTACAAGTACCATCAGGACACCTGTAAGGTAAGGGGTCAGTACAAGGAGGGAGAGAATCTGAAGATAAACAATTTGATATTGAATCAACACAAGCTCCATTCCAACATTTTACTTTTCCTTTTCCACAATAACTATAAGTTGGGCATAATTCTAATGAATAAACACAGGTTCCATCGAAGCATCGTATTTTGTTTTCATCTATTTTTCTATCTTTTTTACATAAAACATAATTTTCTTCATTTTTTTCAATACAATTATTAATTGAACTAACACAAAGGCCATTTGTGCATAATAATGGGGAATTTTCTGGACATTGAATTTCAGTGGGACATTCATCGAATGATTTTCTACATTCATTATTCCAACATTGATAAGGTTTATGCGGAGGACAAATTGGATAATTTTTTTTACATTGACTAAAGGTTGAAACACATTCATAATCAGGACATAAAATAGGTTTATTTTTTGGACAAACTAAATTTTCATATCCTTGAATAAATTTACAACTTTCTTGAGTTTGAGCACAACCTCCTTTCGGACATTTAATCCATGTACTTGGACATTGCATTTCAGTAGGACAAAGTTGACTATTTTCAACATATTTTCCATTTGAGCATTTATATTTTTTATGTGTTTTTGCTTTACATTGTTCACTACAAATATCATCTTCACATAAACTTTGTCCAATTGGACATACTTTATTTTTATGGCAATCATCTTTATCTGTAACGCAATTAAAATCAGGGCATTGATGAAGGTTATAATTTTTACATTTTCTTGAAATTGGTTGGGGGCAATGACCTGAATTTTGGCAAGTTCCATCAGGACATAAAACTTTTCCATTTGGACAACTTTTTCTAGTGGGACACATTGAGTAGTAATTTGCACAACTATAATCCCAACATAAAACTTCATCTTCTTTACATTCATTATTTAATTCACATTTTTCATTTAATAAAATACATGCATTGCCACAAGATTTAAATCCTAAAGGACATTCAAATATAGTATTACAATCTTCTTCATTTAATCTACAAGAACCATCTTTACATTGAAAAGCATCAATTCCTTGTGCTTTTAAAATATTTAAACAATTTACTTTATTTTTATTTTTCTCAACTAAATCATATGGCCCATTTTCGTTTGGATAACAATATCCATTAATATTTGTAAAACCTTCATCACAATCACAATAACCAGTATTATTTGTACAAACTGGATTTCCGTTTATTTTACAAATAAAAGCTTTTCCTTCCCCTTTATCATTTTCATCACCACAAGTGTTTTCATTTCCTTCTATTTCTATAATTAAATCTGTATAATTATAATTAGTTGTAGAATCACATTCTTTTAAGTCTACAACTTGTCTTTTATTCATACACATGAATAAATTTTCATTGAATTTTTCTACTCTAATTTTTATAGAATCAGAATATTTTTTACCATTTAATAATATTTGAATTTCATAATCTCCATCATTTTCGGTTGTAAAAATTATTTTATGAATTTGATCAAATTTATTTTCATATGTAATTAAATTTCCATTATTATTAATTGTTGCCTTGAAATTTTCAGACCCTGATTTTGTTATTAAATTTCCATATATATCTGAACAATATATATTAATTTCAACATCTTCTCCAGAATAGAATACATCATTTCTATGGTCAATTTCCGTTATACTTAATTTCGGTTCATTGAAAGAGCATTCTCTATGATTAATGGTAAGTGTATTGTCACCAGTTAAGGTCAATTTTTTACCATTATAATAAACTTTAATTTCATATCTACCACTTTCTATGACAGTCATTGTAATTTCAATTTTTTTATTTAGAGAAACTTGAATTTTTTGATATTTGATAGAATCTTCTTGAATAATATCATTTGTTCCATAATAAAATAATTTAATTTCAAAATGTTCCACAATATCATAATAATTGGGTTCATTTTCATATTCATCTTTAGTAGTAAAAGTTAAGTAAAATGTTTCTCCTGCATATATATTCTTTTGTTCAGATAATTTAATATTTCCTTTCATAATTTCCCCAGGAGATATATACATTTGTACTTGGAATGTTTGAGAAGTTATTTTATGCAAATTATCTGTTATTTCAATATCGTATAATCCAGCAATTGTTATTTCTGAATCTGCAACAAATTTATAAATATATTCACATCCTGGAACATCATCTAATTTCATACTTGAATTTATCTTGAAATGAATTGTTTTAGTTTCTTTTAATTCACCGGAAATACTTTCTAAATTACTAACTCTTTTATCATCTCCATAATAACAGGCAAAATAATAATCTTTTACTATTAAATAGAAATATGGTTGATCACCAGCTTTTAAATTCGTTGGTACTTGAGCATTATATTTAAAATCTGTTTCGGAATAAGAATAAGAATTTTGTTTTACATTTAGACTTACTAAATCCATTTCTTTTTCATTGTCCAAATTTCCTCTGCCATAAGTAACTTTAATATACTTTTTTCTTTCAAGAGTATTGGAAAATAGTTCAGATTTAATGCTTATTGCTCCTTCATTTGATATAGAATAAGTATATTCACTTTTAGTCAATTTTTGTCCGTTTAAATAAACTGAGAAAAATTTTGAATTTTCAATATTTAGTTTTGAACCACTATTTAATATATCAAATTTATATGAATAAGATAAATTTCCTTGAGCTATCTCTTCCTCCTTATTATTAAGGAGATTGAAATCCAAAGATGAAGGTAAAGATGAAAGAGTTATTGTATTTAAAAAAAAATTTTTATAATCATATGTGATTAATAAAACTCTATTTCCTTTTTTTGTTCCTATTTTAATACAACCTCTATAAGAATTTATAATTTCTATATCTTCACATTTTTGATAATTTTCTTCACATCCTATTTTATTTGGATTTATGTTACCATTATATAGCAATCCCTTAGAATTAACTAAACAATAAATTTCACTATTAGGCTCACTTTCTATAACATAGAATAATTGTTCATTTTCATATTCATTTGCAAAATAATATTCTCCATTTAATAATTCTTTTGGACTATCATAACCTTTTCTACTTACTCTTGGATGTAAATTATTTTCATTTTTACTATCTAATAATACATAATAATATATACTTTCATATTTAAAGCAGAAAAGGAATTTGTTATTTGAATTTTTTGTTTCCATATGTATGAAATTGTCTATAATGCTACTATTTGATTCAATAATAAATTCATAATCATCTTTCAGTTTTACTTCTAAATCTAAATTATAAGAAACTTCATTATCATCATCAGAAACAATAGAAACAGATAATTTACCTCTTTCAGCCTTTACTGAAGAACCATACTTATCAACTAATTTTAAAGATATTTTAAAAGGATATTTTACACTTATTTTTTCAGTTGTTTTATTATTTGTAGATATAATATCACTAATTGATGTCCATAAATTATCTTGATATAAATTAACTTTAAAATTATCTATAATTTCATCTTGATTTCTTATATTACTAATAAAAATTGGCTCTTCAATATTATTATTTGAAATTGAACCTATAAATAAATATGTGCCTAAATTATTTAATTTAAATTGGGAACTAGTTAAAATATATTGTGAAGCATATAATCCATTAATATTTTGTTTTAATTCATAACTTGTAGAAGTTACATATCTTATAGATTTTATTCCTTTATTTACTGGCATTTCATCTTCAGAAAATGATAAATCATCTGATGAACGTTCATTAAATGATATATTTAATTCTAATGTTTCATTGTCACTTTTAATTATATTTTTATTTATATTTATTTTTGAATAATGGGGATTTATATTATATATACTATTATCGCTATTTGTTAATTCTGATAAGAATCCATTTCCTAAATTTGTTATTATTTTAATATCTCCAATAAATTTAATATATAATTTGCATGAATTAATTGTTAATTCATTACTATTATCATTATCAACAATATCTCCTTTTATAAATTTAACATTACTTTTGGGTTCAATATATATATTTAATCTTTCATCACAAATTAACTCAGAATTATCATTTTCTCCTATTAAATCATATTTTATCATATTTTTATATAGCATTTTTTTATTATTTAATAAAATTATATTTGGAAAAGCACCTAATGAGTGGTATACTATTGAATTTAAATTATTATTTGGACTTACTGGATTTTTCCTTGAAAAATTAATGGTGTATTTTCCATTAATTAATTTATTTCTTGGAATTATTACTAAAAATGTACCATTTATTTCAGTTTGGAAAATATTCAAATATTCAATAAGAGTTTTATTTTCAACATTTCCAGATAATAAATTTGAAGTATATTCGTTTGAAATATAAACAGGCTTTAAATTAACACTATTTCTTATATCAACATAAAAGTATAAATCTAATAATTTTCCATTATTTCCAGAAATAAATGAAATATAATTATAAAAATATTTTTCCATTAAAATATTCATTTCTTCTGTATAAGTTTCAAACTCATCATTTTGGTTAAATTTTTTAAATTTAATGTTTAAATTTTTGTTTACATTTTTAATATTGATTGTTATATCTTCCTTTTCATTCTTTTCTAATCCAAAAATATAATATTTATTATTATCTTTAATAGTCATTTCTGTAACAATATCTGGAGTAGATGAAATTTGCATATCAATATTAGAGAAATAAATAAATATTGGATATTCATAATTTTTTTGTAAATATATATCTTTATTTATATTATGAGGATAATATAAATTATTATGAATTGAATGAAGATAAGAATTATTAGTATTTTTTTGAATACAATTATAGCATATTTGTGGAAATCCTGATATAATTGGAATAAAAGAATATGAATTATATATTGGAACATCTTCATCTAATACTAATATAATTTCTTTTTTATCTTCATTATAAGTTAAATCTTTTGATGATATTTTAATAGAATAAAATTCTTGTGTGGGATAATTTTCTGTAATATAAATAAAGGATAAATTATCTTTTGAAAAATGATGAATTAAACCAATTTGTTTATAAAAGTCATCTAAGAAATTAATTGTAAAACTATAATTTTTATAATTATTTTCTTTCATATTAAAATTAAAATTATGATAAATTTGTGATTCATTTATATATAAATTTGTTATTTCATTAACAATTTTATTTTCTATTTTAATATTACCATTTCCATTAATAGGTATTTCAACTCTAAACATTTCTTTTTCATCATCATAAGATAATTTATAAGGTAAATTATAATCATTAGAATCTTTGATATCTAAAATATTAATATCATTGAAAAATAAGTTTCTTCCAAAATTGGTTATATTATTTCCATTTCTATCTTTTAATTGCATTAATATATAAGCATATTTATAGTTAGTATTTGGCTCACCTAATACTTCATCTTTAAATAATTCAATTGATTTAATGGTATATTCGGGAAGAACAGAAAGTTGGAAACTTTCACTTTTACCCTTATGGTATTTTATATTTACTGTTATTGGATTAATAATTGTTTTTGAATATTTCATAAATAATATGTAATTTCCATAAGTATCAGCTGGTATAGCTTCAGAAGCAGTTTCTCCATTTATTTCCAATTTTAAATTTGATGGGTCAAATTGATTTATAAGTTCTGAACATCCATCTAAATATATTTCTATTTCTTTAGTTTCATCTGCTCTTAATATATAACTTGGTTGTAAATCGACAATTATTGGCTGTGCACCTAAATTACATTTTTCGTAATTTGATTCATTTGGAGAATAATTATCAAATAATAAATATTCTAATTTTTTTTCAACATTATTTAATTTAATTGATAAATGAAGTATTCCTTTTTCACTTATTTGAAGATATTTTTTTATTTGGTTTTGTTCTAAATAAAAATACACATTTCCATTATATTCATTTGCTTTTTTTGATAAAATTAAATCTATAGTACCCGCATATAAAGATAATTTAAAATTAGACAAATCAGTAGAAGTTACTTTAACTAATTCATTATCTTTTGTCATGAAATTTACTTTAAAGAAAGGGAAACTAGTTTTATATATATAATTTGTCAAATTTTCTTTTCCTTCTAAATATCTATTATATCCACTTTTTAAGAAAACTCTTGAATTTTTTAGAGAAATTTTTTCAACATTATTTTCTACTTTTATATGGCAATTACCACAAGGGACAGTTTCTCCATTTAAATATACTACAAAAAAGTAATCCCCAGGACCTTTTATATCATCATAATAATTGAATCCTTTTAAATTATTATCAAATTCATATTCTCTTAATACTGTTGTTTCATCATTTAGATATTTTAAAATACTTAAAGTTAAAACATCATTATCACTTAATTCAAATTCAATATCAGAATATGGTTCATAATTTTTTTTTAACATTTTTAATTTGACTTGCTTTTCAGTTTCATTTAAATATACATAAAGATATTCTCTATTTAATTTTTCTTTACTTAATTGACTTTGATTAATTTTTAAATCTAGTTTAAACAGTTCAGATTTTAATATAATATCATTATTTATTTTACTATCTATTAAAACAGAAAAAACACCAGTTAAATGATTATAGTATTTAGTAGTAGGATAATATATATCTTTATCACTATTTTTGGCGTATATTAAATTTTGTATATATTCCTCATTATTAAAAATATTCCACGAATTATTACTTGTTTGGTCGCAAATTTGTCCATTTATATCTGATATATTGAAATATAAATAAGTACCTATATCATTAAAATATTTTGGCTCTTCTATATTTTGTAAATAATTTATTGTTCCGCACGATATATTTATGGTTATATTTCTTGTAGAAATTTGTTCCCCATTATAGTTTATTTCTAAATTATATTGCCCTATTTCCTTAAAATTTAAAATAAGTGTAAATAATCCGTCATCTGGTCCTAAAACTTTTTTTTCATTATAAGAGTTTGAATCAAGAACTTTTCCTCCTATTTTTATATTTATATTATTTAATATATTTTCATTTAAATTAATTCTCATATTATTTTTATTTCTTAAATCAACAATTAAACTTACAACACTATCTGTTGTTCCATAAATTTCATTTTCATATTGATGATATATTGCTCTAGTTGGTGTAGAGTCTGTTGAATCAGTTTCTTGATTACTTACATAAAATGAAAAAATTTTTCCATTTACTTCGATTTTATATTCTCCATTTTCTAATTCTGAAAATTTTTCCATTTGGTCACTACATACATGATAAAATTGTTTTCCCTCTAATTTAGAATTTCCATAATTACATAATTTGACACTTTTATCATTTTTTTTCTCTGAATATAGAGTTAAAGAATATTGAGTACTAACGGCAATTTCATTAAATAATGAATCGTAAAATTGTAAATTTATTATGAAATTTTTTTTATTTAATAAAAATTGTCTACTTTCTTCATTTTCACTAAAAACTGGTATTTTTCTTTTATTACCTATTATATATAATCTAGTGTTTTGATAATCTATTAATTTGTTAGATGAAACTACAAAATGACATGCTTTACATGATACATGAATATTATTATAAAATATTTTGATTTCATATTCTCCTACAGAAATTATTCTTGAATTAAAATTCATAATATTATAATCACCAACCTTATGATTTAAAGAAATAAATTTTTTTTTATTACCAAATTTTTCAATCGCATAAATACTAAATTTTTGTATTTCATCATCAGGTAAATCTTTACTTGTTATATTATTTCCATAATTATCAAGCAAAAATACATTAACTGATATACTTGTATTAGCTACAATGGAAGTATTCGTATCTAATAAACCATAAATTTTATGTGGATTTATTGTTTGAGCGAATGCTGTTTCTGTTTTAATAACTTCATAAATTTTTCCTGAAGGTAAAACAAGTTTAACAGAAGCTCCTCCTCCATAATTATTTTCATTATAAATATTTATTTTTCCATTTATATTTATCTTAGCTTTTAATCCATTTGATATTATTTCTATTTGACTGAATGCTAAAATAGCTTTATTATCTTTTATTCTATTATCATATTGATCATATAATAATAAAGATTTATAATCTCCATTCATGTAAATCTTATCATTATCAGAATTTATATTATTTTCATCTAATATTTTTTTTACTTCTCCACAAGGAACAACTTTTATTGTAATATCTTTTAAAATTTCTATACCATTATTAGACAAAGTAATGTAATAATTTCCTTCTTTTTTTAATTTGTCAGTATAAATTAAGACTGAATAATCTTTTTCAACCAAAATAAACTCCTCAAATATATCTTGTTCTGACCTTATTTTCATTTTAAGATTTGAACTTTGTAATTTTTGCTTCATTAAATAATTAGTTTCACTATTTAAACCATAAACTTCATATAATAAAATATTTTCACTAGCCTCTATTGTATAACTTTCTTGTTGATATAAAGCAAAAATACTATATGTCGTAGATTCTCCGTACATATTATTTAATATATTATCTACTGAAACAAATTTTATATAATTTTCAAAAATTGATGATTGAGTATCTTTTGATATTATTATAGTTAATTTTATTTTTTTGGTGATATCAAAAATAGTCCTTAATTCATCGTTTTTAAATATAAGAGCTATTGAATATCCTATTTTTACTGGGTTTAAATCTATTTGTGTATTATCTGAATAAGTAATGTAACTAGTTATGGTATATCCTTTTGGATCGACCAAAGGATAATCAGATGAATCTAATAAATTAATTTCTGTTAATTTTTTATTGTTGTATTCATCTAAAGAAATTAATAAATCTGGATTAGAGGCCTCATTTATAGAATAAATATAATCATTCGAATAATCACTATATAATCTTATTTTTTTTAAATTTACATTATTATTTCCACTATTTACATAAAATGTGCATTTATCATATATACTATTTTCATCATCTTCAGTCTCACTACATTTTAAAGTTAAATTATATTCATCTCCTTCACAAAAAATTTTTGGAACAAAAGTATATTTTCCTACATTTATCGTTTCAAATGAATAAATTAAATAAATAATATCATTTTCTATATATTCTACTTTTATATCAGAGGAATCAAAGGTAGGATTATCTACATAACTTCCATTAAAATCACAATTCATTTCTTTTATAACTCTATTAGGTATATCTCTTCCAAATTCATCTCTTAATTTTAGTCTTAAAGTCACACTTTTAGTTTTATCAGGATCTATTAAATGTTTTCCATATAAAATAGTAGCATCTGAATTTTCAGGACTGATTCTATTGACACTTAAGTTATAAAATCTTCGGGGATTTTGTTTGAAACTTTCATTGAAAAGCTCATATTGACCGAAAGTTGAAATTGGAATTTTATAATCAATTTTTTGGTCATAAATATCAAAAAATAAATCAGTATTTCCTGTATAAAAATTAGGATATAAAATTTTTAATAAATTTTGGGCACCTACTTTATTAATTTCTCTTGAATTATTATATTGATCATAAGAACATATAGGTACAATGAACTTTTCTTTATCTTGTTCCAAATTAGAATTAATATAAATGCCATCCGATAATGTTTCCTTTTCGTTACAAACTTCAAATCTTTGAACTTGACCGGGGACTACTTTGAATTGAACAGGGGAAGAATAATTATCATTGAATTTAACTAAAGCAGTATATGTTCCTGATTTTACTCTTGTAATATCCAATTTTAATTGAGTTGTAGTATCATTGAAATTAAATACAATTTGTGAAGGTTCTTCTTCAACATTATTTATTATTAAAAGAAAATTAGTAGTGTTATTTTCATTAGAAGGGGTATACTCATTTGGGTAAATTTTTAATAATTTACCACATGTTGATTTTATTGCAAAAGTCATAGAAATAGTATCACCAGCAGTAAAAATGGTATTACTTAGGACCAATTCCCCCTTCTCCATCATTGAAATTTCAGATAAAGAAAAATCATTTATTGTGACTTTTTTATTTTGGTTCATTGAGGCTGTTATCCCAAGAAAAACTTCTTCTTGTTCTAAAAGTAGAGAAAAGGCCTCAAATACCGAGACTTCAATTAAAGTTTTTGTATTTGTTTTAACAGATAACTTTTTTCCAATAATTTCAATTTCAAATATCATATTTTTTTTATAATCATCAATTGTATTATCATAAAAATTTGGTAAAATTATATTGCAAATATCTTTACAATTTGAATCACTTTTAGAAGAAATTTCTCCTGTAATATTATAATGGATAGATAAATGAGGCTTTTTATAATCTTCTTTATCTGATTGTCTAATAAAATCAAATTCAAAAGCGATACCATTATTTATTCCATCATATCCAAGTCCACTACCTTTATTTCCTATTAAGTTAGATGTTGAACTCGAAGTGAGTACAATTGCAAAACCTTGGGGATATTTCACATTTCCAAAGTATGCAGTATCTACTATAATTGAAGGTTTAAAAGTAATTCTGATACCTCTTTTACCTACTAAATTATATGAATTCCAAACTGCACCTCCTAAGTTTATTATTTCATCTGAAGAGGTATCAGATGGAGCGAATTGAATTGAGTAAGAATTTGATGAGGACTTATCATCTAGAATTGATACATCACCAACTGTACTCCAACTTGTTTTTTCTAGATTTAATTGGGTCCATTGTTCAGTACATGTTGTTTCTGGTGAAATTAAGGAGATTTTGCTTATTATAAGAATTATTAGAAATAAATTTATTATAAAAGCTATATTCATAAATAATATGGAAAAATTCAATTAATAATTATATGACTCACTTTTCCTTTTGTTGTTGTTCATAGGATTAATTTTTAATGACATATTATTTTAATTATGATATAATTATTAATTTTGAGATTTATAATAAAATATTCAAAATTTTTTATATTAATGATTTTTAAATATAATTAATATATTTAATTAATAAATATTTAATTAATAAATAATTAGTTAATTAAAATAATATATTTATAAA
>JAEEGL015577751.1_pt1 | contig 14483 bp, 7 predicted proteins | sample 9134231 | NCBI WGS metagenome assembly JAEEGL01 (sample SAMN16246548, study PRJNA631951) | gut metagenome | biome: gut microbiome; feature: rumen; material: fiber-attached | host: Bos | place: Iran: Karaj | collected 2018-10
GAAAAAAGACTCAGTGAAAACTGAGTCTTTTTTTTCGGCCCTTTGCTTCGGCCCTTCGACAAGCTCACCAACCGAGCTCAGGGACCTTACAGTTTGTCAAACCACAGTGCGGGCCAGGGCCCAATTTTTTTCACTTTTTTTAGCGCCATTCATTTCCAAAATCAAAATTTTATACTAAATTTGCGCTATTCCGCTAAGGACCACGCGGTCGTGGTGGAATTGGTAGACACGCTAGCTTGAGGTGCTAGTGGGAGCGATCCCATGACAGTTCAAGTCTGTCCGACCGCAGAAAAAAGACTCAGTGAAAACTGAGTCTTTTTTTTTCAACCCTTTGCTTCGACTACGCTCAGCACAGGTTTAAGCTCTGGGACCTTACAGCTTGTCGAACCTCAGTGCTGCCCAAGGACCTATTTTTTACTTAGAAAGGGCCTTCACGGCATCCGTCAGGCGATTGATCGCCTGGATGAGTTCATCCATCTTAGCTTCGCTCACGCCACCCTGCACAACGGCGGCGGCATTAGCGGCTGTCGCAGCAGCAGAAGCCAAGGTCCCTGAGCCTGCCGAAGGGACAGATTCCTTTACAGGAACCTTGCCGAGCCAGATGTCCGGCCAACGGTCATTACCGGTATGGTAGGTAACACGAGTTGCCGATTCGACCGGTTCACCAATCTTCCAGATGTACAGTTCGTAGTCGAACAAGTCGTGGTCATGGCCCTTGTCGGTTGCACCCCAGACAAGCCACTTGCCATCGGGAGAAAGGCGCGGGAAGTATTCGTGGCTACGACGACCGGGCAAGTCCATCAGTTTCACGTTCTTGGGAATTCCAAAGAAACCGACCTTTTCAATCTGCTTGCCATCCTTGGCGCTGAACCAGAGGATTTCACTCGGAGCAGCCGTGCCACCGTTCCCCGTCGGGTTCACGCGGTAAAGCTTGGATCCGTCAAAATTCCAGTCAATCTGGCAACCGTCGCCGGACTTGGTCCATACGTTCTTAGCCAAATCCCACACGCCCGTTTCGCGCATGGAACCGCGGAGCGTGATCGCCAAATGCTTGCCATCGGGGCTCATGTTCGGTTCCTGCAGAATCACTCCGGACTTGTTAAAAGCCTTTTCACCATCGAGCACAAGGGTCTCTTTCTTGCTTGCAAGGTCCATCGTGAACACCTTGCCAGCGCGACTAAACACAATCGACTTACCGTCGGGTCTCCAGGTACCCCACGTAGCGTTGTCCGCCACCTTACGAGCGTTTTCGCCCGAAATGTCGACCATCCACAAGTCCCACTTTTCCGGGTAATTGGCATCGTTTTCGGGAACCCAGCCGCCCTTGCTACGGTTAAAGAGCACCGTAGAACCATCGGGAGAAATGCGCGGGAACCAGTCCACGTTGTCGCCACTCGTAAGCGCATGCGGATTGGTACCGTCTGCGTTCATCATCCAGATATCGTGATGCGAATTTGCACGACTCGTCGCCCACACAATGGCGCCTTCCAGCTTTCCCTTGAGAGCGTCAAGCGCTTTCTGTTCATCGCCCGTCGGATCTACAGCGGCTCCCGTGGGAGCCCCCTGTTGCGCAAATACAGTCGAAAAACCCAATAGGGCGGGAATTGCAAATTTCATCAATTTCATATATACCTCAAAAGGGTTCGTTCCTGGGGAAACGGACCGTTTATCCGCAATCTAGTAAATTCCCCTCCAAAATAAGGAACAGAAAGCCCCAAAAACATAATCCAAGTCACACTTTACACGCGCGTAAACAAAAAAGAAGCTCTTTTTTAATCTTTTTTCGGTATTAAAACTTATTTTCAGAAAAAAAAGGATGACCACAATGAAAAGAATCTCAAAACTCGCCATTCTTTCTTCTTTAGCGTTCAGTTCCACTTTCGCAGTGGCCCAGGACATCACCCCCACCCGCGTAGGGCCTGTGAGCCAGTACGGTCAGCTGATGACCGGCAAGAACTCGCAGGGCAAAGGCCGCATCTACGGCAGCTGCGAAGGCGTCAAGGACGGAGCCGAAGTCCAGGTACGCGGCATGAGCCTTTACTGGAGCCTTTTACCCAAGGCAACTGAATTCTGGACATCCGAAGGCATTTCCACTATGGTCCGCGATATGAACATTCAAGTCGTGCGCGCCGCCATGGCAACAACAACCGATGACTGGTGGGGCTGTAAAGACGGCACGGAAAGCTGCGGCGACGACAAGTCGAAGCACATCACCGGCTACGCATCCGACTCTGAATTCCAGACGAACCTCATGAACACTGTCGTACAAGCCGCTATCGAAAACGACATTTACGTCATTATAGACTGGCATTCTCACCAGGCACACACTGAAGTTGACAACGCCACTAAGTTCTTTACCGAAATGGCCCAAAAATGGGGCAAGTACGATCATGTCATCTTTGAACTTTATAACGAGCCCATATCTACATCTTGGAGCGAGATCAAGACTTATGCCGAAAAAATCGTGCCCGTTATCCGTCAATATTCCGACAACCTGATTCTTGTCGGCAACAGGCAGTACGACCAGAATCCGCAAGAAGCCATCGGCAATACGGTTTCTGGCGAAAACATCGCCTATACTTTCCACTATTACGCCAATTCCCACTGCTGGAGCGGGCAGACCACCTGGGGATCAGCTTGCGAAGGCGCCAACGCACAGCAGGCAATCGATGCCGGTCTTTCCGTGTTCGTTTCCGAATGGGGCACGGGTAACGCCGATGGCGGTGGCACTCCCGATCAGAGCAAGAACACGGGCTGGCAAAACTGGATTGACGGCAACAAGCTTTCCTGGGCGAACTGGTCCGCCTCCAAAATTGACGAAGGAACCGCAGCATTCCAGGGTTCTTCGAACAAGACTTCGCTCCAGTACACCACTTCTGGCAACCTCGTAAAGAGCTATCTTGCCACCAATCCCACGAGCTATACCAAGTGCGGTGGCAGCGAAACCCCAACCTTTGCCAAGGCTACACACAAATTCAACACCAGCTTTGACGGCAAGGCATTGCATATTGCAGGCACGTCTGCAACCGTTGAAATCTATACCCTTAAGGGCGACAAGCTGATGAAAGTCGACCATGTGAGCGGAACACTTTCGCTTGCAAGCCTCCCTGCAGGCAAGTACATCGCAAAGATTCAGGGAAACGCAACAAACATGGTGCGCGTATTCCAGGTAAAATAAATTCGTTTAATCAACGAGAGAGAAAGGGAGGCGTGGCTTTGGCTGCGCCTCTCTTTTTATTTCTTATCGAATACAACAAAGTAGTCGTCACGATACGCAAGGCGCCAACGCGGGGTCTTTTCAAGAGCGTGAAGCAGGGAATCCCAACGGGCATAATAACGCAGCGGAAAAACGGCACGGTCGATGTTCAATGAATCGGCATCGGCAAGGAACAGCGCCGGATTATTTGCATATTCCAGATACCGCTCAAAGAAATCGGCTGTTTTCAGAATAAACCTTCCATCAATGTAGATGGAGTCTGTCGGATTCATAAAAGCAAAGTAGCCGCCCGCACGGTCGTCGTTGAAAAGCCTACCGGCATGCAGGTGTTGCAGCATCCAGTTCGCCGCACCGACAGGAACACGCTGATAAGCGACCATCGAAGAATCGTAAGCAGAAAGGGAGCGCCCCCAGAGACCAAGGAGGAACGCTGCACAGACGAGAGAAAATTTCGGAATTCGGACAAACGCTTCTGTCGAGTGTACATCCTCGACCAAGTGTAACGAGGGAGGGAAACCAAAGAAGCTTTTCGAATGGATCCTGCTAAAGAAAACGGGCAAGAACAGCACGAAGTTGCGTTCGGCGACAAGGGCGAGGATTGCGGTTACAAGGAGGGCTGCGTTTTGCACCATTCTTCTAGAGATTGCTTCGCTCCCTAGAGGTCCTTCGACTACGAGCTTCGCACGGAGTTTACCCTGAGCTTGTCGAATGGGCTCAGGATGGCACATAAAAAAGAACCTTGTGCACCAAATAATTCCTGCCACGCAAAGCGCAATCATCAACACACACTCTAGCGTATTCTCCCCCGCCATCAGAAGCGTAATGGGAGAACGGTTCTCGGCGATTTCACTGGCGAAAACGGCAGCGGACGGAGAAAGTCCCAATAGGCGGTCCAACAGCCCGAACGGATACAGGAACAGGTTCAGCCCTTCACGGTGCAAGAACGGCATGGCAAACAACGCAAGGACAAAAGCAATACGCCACGCAAAAGACTTTAGCGAAACATTCTCCCCCGCTCTGCGAGAATCCCAAATAAAGGCAACCAAAACAAGCAACGCAAAAAGTGGTCCTAAAATGTAAAGCCCCTGGCATTTGCACCAGAACCACTGAATGGCAAGGACTAAAGTTACAGTACCGCAACTAGAGATTGCCACGCCCCTGCGGGGCTCGCAATGACGTTTTTCATTTTCAAACAAAGTGCGACCAATGTTCCCGAGGAAAACACTCGGCAAGACATTCCAATAGATTCCAAGGAACAATAGCGAAAATAGCACCGGGCGCAATTCAAGATGGTAACGGAATATGAAAAGGAGAAAAACCGCAATGACATTCTTTGGCGGTTCGCAGGAACGCAAGAAAAGTGCAAATACGATTCCCCATAACATCGCCTTGAACGCCACCAACAAAGGAGCGCCACCCAGGCCGTAGACAAAGCTCACGACCATTTGAAAGTACTCGTGAACATTCACCACAGGTGTGCGCACAGGCGTCCATGTCGTCACCCATTCACGGGCACACGCCAAATGCCACCAGATATCGGTATCGGTCAGCGGGAAAATCGAAAACAGCGCGGCAAACGCAGCAATGAGTAAAGCCGTCCTGTTCACTGACAAACGCATCTGTTACCTTTCAAGCGTCTTAAGTAAAGAATCCAGACGCTGCGTAATCTGCGCCGCCCCAAGAGCACTCAGGTGATCCGTATTCAGCGCCATCTCGTCGGAATAATCGTGCTTTCCGTTCTTATTTTCATCCATCAAGGTGAAAACCCGATGATGTTTCTGCATTTTTTTCAACGAATCCAGTACCTCGGCCGCCACGGAACGCCTTGGCCCGTAACGTCCCCACGCCCCTGTTTCTTGGTAACGGGGATTCTGTGGAAAAATCACCCCCACGACACGGATGTTCAAGGAATCCATTCGACCGAGAAAATCGTCCAACCGAGCAAGGTTCCACGGAATCTGTTCGGTGCGTTCATCAGTCCAGTTCGAATCGGATTCCACTAGCGGCAAGCCCCATTCCACTTCGCCATTGGCAGAAAATCCGCGAGACGCTTCGTACGCCATTTTCGATGCGGAATAATTTGCCGCGGCATCGACCGCATTCACAAAATCCTTGGGCAGTTCCTCTTTCCAGAAAAAGTGGTTTGCGTCATAGACGTAGCCCGGTGCATTCCGGAAATGTTCATCCGTATACTCTACCGTTGTCTGCCACAGGTCTAGATCAAGTGAAACGACAACCGTCTTTAACTTACTCAAATGGTTTACGCCATAATTTTCAGCAACATATAAAGAGGCATTCAATTCATTACCGGGATGTCCCATATTCAGCGCAAAGCCGGATGTCATCTGCGTTACGGCAATACCGTCCTCGACTCTGGAACTTCCTACGCAAAGGATTTCGACATCATCCTTATACTTCCAGAGCATCGTCATCTTGAAGCCGAGCGCTTCGTGCATCCAGTCCTGCCCACTTACAAAATAAATTCCCGCACTATCCAAATCCAAAAGCGACGTTTCCTTTTCGGCGGTCTCGGTTTTCTTGAACCACAGACACGGATGCCAAAGTTCCTCACCTTCGGCAAGGTCAATCAGAGAAGAATCCTTCAAATTAATCAGGACCATTTTCTGGTGCGCCCCATTTACATTCGCAAGGGAAGCCACCACGAGATTTTCAGAGCCAATCACCCATTCGCTATGGTCAAAAGAATTTCCCGCCGGAGCCCCCACAGACTGAATCAATTCACCCGATGCATCGGCCACAAGCAAACGCTTATGCGTACCATATTTTTCCCCTGCAAAATTTTGCCCTGTCGCTCCGCCAAAATCGAGGAATAAAGTCCGTTTGCTACTATCCTTTGCAAGCGAGACATTGCATGCCTGCAAACGATTGTACCACACAAAATCCTCCGCCTTTTCCGTTACAGAGGAATGCATTTTTGCCACACGCGCACGCAAGAGTTTCGACCCCGAAACGGCGAGGGTATTATCTTCGCTAATGCCTCCATGATAGGCACCGTCAAACAACTTCTGAGGCTTACCAAACTTGCCTTTCTTAAAAGGAACCTGCCACGTAGATTTTTTTCTGAAATCGGCGTCTTCGGTATTGTCTCCGGCATCGGTCACATAAACAATCACCGTATCCCCATTTTCAAGCACTCGCCACCGCGGAATCGCAGCCGATTCCACATTGAGCTTGACCAAGTTTTTCTCTTTACCTTCAAGACTGCGAACATAAACCGTCGACTGTCCCGAAACCCCTTCGAGTCCGGTGCAGAAGGCGACCTTGCTTCCATCGGGAGAAATATCCGGATGGTAGGCATCGATGCCATCATCCATTTCTACCACAGACAAAGTCGCCCCGGAATAATCGATTACAGCCAAATTTCCCGTAAGGTCATTTCGGAAAACGAGTTTCATCTTGTATGTTCCCGACAATGCATGTAGCGTCGTAGAACTTGCAAGGGGAACAATGCGACTTTCTAAAGATTGTCCGTCGTTTCCAAGCCAAGTCGCATGAGGAACCGCACCGAAGGCAAGTCGAAAGCCCACATAGTCCGCACGCGTCGAAGAGGTGACCGTATAGACATCTCCCCGACTATACAAAGTCATGGATTCGGCCAAATTGCGGTAACTTCCGCCTTTCACGACACGCTGTCCCAAGGATCCTCCATCGGGGGCGCCCACGAAATTCAAGACTTCCGTATCGTGAAATTCGCCCAGCCAATCATTCACCCATTCCATCGCGTTTCCGGCCAAGTCGCAAAACTCGTTTGCAACATTCTTTCCACAAACCTTGTGCAGCTTGTAGTCCGAATTTTCGGCATTCCAGCTATTTTCGGGATTCCAGTCCATACTAGCGACGAGCACCCACTCCGCCTCGGTCGGCAAACGAAACGCCTCGACATCCGGGTGATAAGCAAATCCCTCCAAATTCGTGCAATGACGGTCAGAATCAAAAATAGCCGACACATACGTATAAGCCGTATCAAAGCCTTCGGCCTTGCTACGCTCATTGGCAAAAAGAACCGCATCATAATACGTCACGTGGGTCGCCGGAATTTGGGCGTCGGCACAATTCAGCGAAAGTCCCGTAGATCTTTCCATCAGGGAATCAAATTCACCACAGGTCACCTCATGCCTTGCAAGCGAAAAATCGTACCCGAAACGAACGCGCATTTGGGGGCGTTCATTCACCTTAGCCGAAGCCTCGTCTGTACCTAGAACCACCACTTCATCAGTCGCCTTGACAAGGATCATTCCTGCAAGGGAGTCCTCTTCGACAACCGTATCGGCCCCATCTTGCGACAAAGGGCGTTCCGAGTTGGAACAGGCGCCAAGCAAGAGCAAAAGCAATCCGAGCCAAGCAAATTTCATGATCGATTCCTGCTACTTTAACTTTTTCAGTTTGGCATTCAGCCTTAAGGTCAGCTGTTTTGCACCAAGATAACTCAAATGGTCCTTATTGGATGCCATCTCATCGGTATAATCATGGTCGCCCATCTGATTTTCATCCCAAAAGACAAAGTTCGGATATTCCTTGCTCAAGTCATTCAGTTCTTTCAGCAGTTTAGGCGCCTCACTGCGGCGAATTCCATAGCGGCCCAAAGCCCCTGTTTTCTTGTAGCCCGGACTCTGCGGGAAAATCACACCGATGACGTAGACATCTTTTTCCTTCGCCTGCGTCAAGATATTTTTCAGATGCTTCATGTTGGCGTAATAGTACGCAGATCGTTCCGACATCCAGGTACTATCGTTTTCGACCGACGGTTTCGATTCCCACGTACTGGGGTCAGCAGGATTAAATCCGCGAGTTTCGACAAAGTTGCTAAAATAGGATTCCGCCCCCATCGATTCCTCTGTCAGATACACCAACTCATCGGGAGCTCGAGGAACCCAGAATTTATGATCCCTATCATAAACATATCCGGGATAGTTCTTGTATTCCTTGTAAAAGAAATTTGATTCCGTTTTTTCACTGCGATACCACATGTCAATATCCAAAGAGATCACGACATATTTAAGATTTGTCACATGCGGGAATACATAGTTTGTCATCAAATAATCAGATGATGCCATCATATTGGGAACATGCGCCATATTCAAGGCAAAGAACTTTTTGTCAAGCAAACTCGGATTCACACCGTCCAACGGGCGCGAAGACCCCATAATGACGACATTTGCGGTATCCCAGTATTTCCACAATAATTCCATCTTGTAGCGAAGAATCGCAGCCGCCTCCCCGCCCCATTCGTTAAAATAGATTCCGGCACTGTCCAAGTCCAGTTTAATGCCATCCCTAACAAAATGCCTTGGTTTCACCCACAGACACGGGTGCCACAAGTCATCGCCTTCCATAAGTTCAACAATGGAACTATCGGCCAAGTGGACAAGAGCAATCTTTTGATGAGCGCCCTTCGTATTCGTAAGGGTCGCCACCACCAGGCCACTGTCCCCCGAAGCCCATTCGCTATGGTCGAACGTATACCCCTTAGGGGCGGCAACCGTCTGAATCAGGTCTCCACCGTTATCGGTAACGAGCAGGCGTTCATGCGTTCTGTATTTCTTTCCGACAAACTTCTGCCCTGTTTCGCCACCAAAGTCAAGGAACAAGGTTCGCTTGCTTTTATCCTTGGCAAGGGATACATTGCAAGCCTGTTCTCCGTTATACCAGACAAGTTCGTTGATATCCGAAGCGGTTCTCGCGCCCGGCCTTGCCGAACGCGCACGAAGCACCCTTGCTCCAGAAACCGCCAAGAGGTTATCATCACTGATTCCCCCATGATAGGCCCCGTCAAACAATTTTTGCGGTTTACCGAATTTTCCGTTTTCAAATTTCACCTGCCAAGTCGAGGCACCCTTAAATGAGCTTTCATCGGCATTATTGCCGGCATCCGTCACATACACGATTACCGTATCACCGCGTGACACTCGCCAACGCGGAATGGCGGCACTTTCGACATCCAGCTGCACCAAATTGGAACCCTCGACGTCCAGATTGCGGACATAGAGTTTCGATTTTCCCGAAATACCTTCAAGCCCCGTGCAAAAAGCGACCTTGCTTCCGTCGGGCGAAATATCGGGATGATAGGCATCAATCGTATCCACAATTTCAGTCACGGTCAAGTTCACCATGGAATAATCCACATAGGCGATATTGCCCGTCAGTTCATTGCGGAACGCAAGCTTTGCCTTATAGGTTCCAGCCAAAGAACGCAATTTTGTCGAGTGAACCAAGGGAACGACACGTGTCGTTGCGGCATTTCCATCGGCAGCAATCCACACGGCATTCGGAATGGAACCGTACGCAAGACGGAACCCCACGTAGTCGGCACGCGTCGAAGACGTCACCATATAAACGTCGCCACGGCCATACGACGTAATCGATTCCGACGTATTCTTATAGCTACCGCCTTTCACGACGCGCTGTCCAAACGAGCCTCCATCGGGGGCCCCCACATAGTTCACGACAGTCGTATCGCGGAAATATCCAAGCCAGTCATTCACCCATTCCATCGCATTTCCAAGCATATCGCATACAATGGTACTTGTGTCCGCCAAGCTGCATACCTTGTGCAGCTTGTAATCCGAATTGTCCGCCGTCCAAGCGAAAGCGGGGTCCCAGTTAGATCTTGCGACCAGCATCCATTCCGCTTCTGTCGGCAAACGGTATGCATTGACTTCGGGGTGGAAAGCGAATCCTTCTAGGCTGGTGCAATGTTTCTGGTTGTCAAAATAGGCATGGATGTAGGTGTAAGCCGTATCGAGATCTTCGGCCTTGCTGCGTTCGTTCGCAAAAAGGACCGCATCGTAAAAAGTCAAATCCGTCGCCGGGAAATTACTCCCGTCACAGTCCAGCACAAGCTTTGTTGCAGAATGCATCAGGGAATTGAATTCCTTGCAGGTCACCTCATGACGGCCTATGGAAAAAGAGTAATCCAGCGACACCTGCATTTGCGGGCGTTCATCGGATTTTGCATACCGGTCGTTTGTCCCTAACGAAATCGAGGCATTTTTCATTTGCACCCGAATCATGCCGTCAAGCGTATCCTGAGTAAAGTAGGCGTCCGAATCATTCGACGATGTGACTCGTTCAGAATTGGAACACCCTACACCCAAGAACAGGGAGGCGGCAATCAAAAAGAACAATACGACACGGTTCATTTTTTCTCCAATTTTTCAAGTAGCAGATTCAGGCGTTCCGTAAACTGTTCGGCACCCTTTTTACTCATGTGATCCTTATTGTTCGCCATGGAATCGTCATAATCATGGTCGCCCATCTGATTTTCGTCCCAGTAGACAAAATGAGGATACTCTTTTTCCAAATCCTGAAGTTCCTTCAAAAGTGCAGGTGCTTCGCTTCTACGAATTCCATAACGTCCAAAGGCTCCCGTTTTCTTAAAGTTCGGGCTTTGCGGGAAAACCACGCCAATGACATAGACACCCCGTTTTTCGGCCATCTTCAGGATATTTTCCAAATGGGCAAATGCAGCCCTGTAATTGGAAGAAAGGTAATCCATCCAGGTGCTGTCATATTCAACCGTCGGATTTTCCTCCCAGCTGATCGATTCCGCATAGCAATAGCCGGAATAATACCTGAACATCTCCGCGAGGTCATTTACCCCGTAAGACTCGGTCGTCATTTCGCTTAAACCTTCGGGAACCCCCGATTTCCAGAAGTCATGGTTTTCATCGTAGACATAGCCGGGATACTTCTTGTACTCGGAATAGAAGAAATTATAGTCGCTTGTTTCGTCATGATACCACAAGTCAATATCGAGCGAGATAACCAGGTATTTCAGATTCGACACGTGCGGCAAAACATAATTTTCGACAATGTATTCCGACGACGCCATCATATTGGGAACATTCGTCAGGTTCAGCGTCCTGAATTCAGGGCGCATCTTATTCGGCAAAATGGCCTGCTGCGGCCGCGAGGAGCCCACCACGATGACACTTGCCGAATCCCTGTAATTCCAAAGCAGTTCCATCTTGTACCTAAAGATCATCGCCGTAAGGTCCCCGTCTTCGGTCAGGTAAAATCCCGCACTGTCGGCGTCTAGCGAGACATTTTCCGACGACGCATTAAACCGTTTAATCCAAAGGCACGGATGCCACAGTTCGTCCCCTTCGGCAAGATCCACAATCGTAGAATCCGTCAAATTCACAAGTACAATTTTTTGATGCACCCCGTTTGCGTTCACCAGGGTCGCTACCGCAAGGTTTTTCCCACCTAAATCCCATTCGCTATGGTCAAAGGTGTAACCTGCCGGGACACCAACCGACTGCACCAATTTTCCCGACGCATTTACGACAAGCAGGCGCTCGTGAGTCCTGTAGTTTTCACCGACGAACTTTCGCCCCTTCTTTCCGCCAAAGTCAAGGAAAAGCGTCCGCTTGCTACTATCTTTTGCCATAGATACATTACAGGCCTGTTCTTCAGCGTACCATACCGTATCAAGTGAGGTTTCCGTCATTTTCGACTTCGCGGCCCCCGACTTCACCATGTGCGACCGCAAAAGTCGCGCCCCCGTGACGGCGAGCGTATTGTCTTCGCTAATTCCACCATGATAGGCACCGTCAAAAAGTTTTTGAGGCTTTCCGAACTTGCCTTTTGAAAATTTTACCTGCCAGGTCGATGATGCCATAAAAGCCGATTCATCGTTATTGACCCCTGCATCGTTCACATAGACAATAACAGTATCGCCGTTCGCCAATACACGCCAACGCGGGATAGCGGCACTTTCGACTTTCAGCTTTACAAGGTTCGAGCCCTCCGCATTCAGGTCGCGTACATAAAGTTCCGACTTGCCGCCCACTCCCTCGAACTTGGTACAGAAAGCCACTTTTTCACCATCGGGTGAAATATCTGGATGATACGCATCGATTGTGTCTACGATTTCAGTCACGGAAAGGATTCCGCCCGCATAGTCAATATAGGCGATATTTCCCGAAAGATCATTCCTGAAAGCAAGCTTCGCCTTGTACGTCCCCGTATGGGAGCGAAGCGTTACCGCATTTGCAAGGGGAACAATCCTGCTTGTCGTCGCCCGGCCATCATCCCCCATCCACACGGCATTCGGAACATCACCGAAGGCAAGTCGAAAACCTACATAATCGGCCCGAGTCGAAGACGTAACCGTATACACATCGCCACGCCCGTACAGCGTGATCGATTCGGCCATATTCTGAAAACTCCCCCCTTTCACGATACGCACACCCAGAGCACCCCCATCGGGCGCCCCCACAAAATTCACGACGGCAGTGTCGCGGAAATGTCCAAGCCAGTCATTCACCCATTCCATCGCATTTCCGACCATATCGCACACGGGTACATCTTCTGAAACCTTGCGGCATACAGAGTGCAACTTGTAATCGGAATTGTCGGCAGTCCAGCCCTCGGCTAAATTCCAGTACATTCCCGCCACGAGCACCCATTCCGCTTCGGTCGGCAGGCGGTAAGCTTTCGTTGCCGGGTGAAAGGCAAAGCCTTCCAGACTCGTGCAATGCTTTTCGGAATCAAAGACCGCAGAACGATAGGTGTAGGCCGTATCGAATTTTTCTTTCTTGCTGCGTTCGTTTGCAAAAAGAACCGCATCGTAATAGGTCAAGTTCGTTGCAGGAATACTGTCGTTTTCACATTCGAGGGAAAGTCCCGTCGATTTTTTCATCAGTGTATTGAACTCACCACAAGTCACCTCATGGCGGCCTATGGAAAAATCATAATCCAGGGACACCTGCATCCGGGGGCGTTCCTCGGAGCGAACCAAGGAATCATTCGTCCCTAAATAAAGCACCTGTTCGTTAGTCTTTACCCGAACCATACCCATAAGGGAATCTTCCACTACGGATATTTCGGAATCCGCACTGGACGACACGCTCCCTGAATCGGAACAGGAAACAAAAAAAAGCAAAAGCAATAGGAACAGAGCCTTCAGCATCGCTAAAAAATAGCAATTTAAGGAGGCTTACTTCATTTAAAGGTGGTCAGGCAAACGGCTTTTCGCGATTTCCTGATTCGCCTTGATTCCCGGATACTCCGGAAAGAACGTTTCGGCCATGCGGTACCACGTCAAGGCGCGCCGCAAGTCGGAATCCAGATAGAGGTTTCCCATGTTAAAGGCGGCAAGCCCCACAAACTGCGTCGACGACAAGGGCATGAATTCTAGCCCCGTCCAAGGGCCGTTCCGGTATTTTCCGCGATATTCTTCGTCGGTATAGTGGAAACCTTCGCGATTGGGTTCCAGATTTTGCACCGTCGAAGAATCTTCCCCATAACGAAGGAACACATGCCCCGGCAACATCACCACCGAAAGCGGAATATGCCTAGCCTCGGCCACCATCATTGCAAGCCACGAAAGCCCCATGCAACCGGATTTTTTAGTTTGCAAGACACGCATCGGAAGTATCGCATTTTCGGATACGGCAGGCTCCCCTGCGCCAGCGAATTCAAGTTTCCAATACTCCCACAAGAGTCGCTTCAGGCTCTGCAAGGTATCACCAGACGCCTTCAGCGAACTATCGTAAAAGGCAAGTCCCCCGCTCCACGCCGCCACGGAATCAAGGCAACCGGGCATACGGTCTTCAAATGAGCATGCCGCGTCGCGAAAGCCCATATTTTCGGCCCGGCCGCTCCAAAGCACAAGCGCCAGTGACGCCGCAAACACGATAATTAGCGTCGGCCAAAACAGGCGCTTCGCAAGACGGGATAACCTAGAGAACATCCTAAACTACAATCCATCCCATTCCATCGGAGATTGCCAGAAGTCGCGAGCAGTCATCATGTAAATCACGAGGCGCTTGCTCTGCATATCTTTCTTCATTTTCATCATGCGGTGATACACACCGGGGCCGCCCCCCCAGCTCGTAAGTACCTGCACGTCAAGTCCCGTCGCATAAGCGAGGAGCGAACCCGGACCACCACTTTTCTGATCGACCGATTCAAAGACGCCCGTAAACGAATCACCCATCAAAAGAATCGGGGCATTTTTTCCGCCCTTGTAAGGTTCAGAACCCTTGAAAATCTTCATCACAGACAAAGTATCCGCCGGATATTTAGCCTTTTCGGCATCGGGCAAATGAGCCACCAGGTCCCCTTCGCGAAGGGTAGTCGTCTCTTGCATATTGAACGACCCCGGCTGCGCCCCCGATTCAGCGTACCAGGAATACTGCGTGACACGGGCGGCAAGCTGTTCCATCGCGGCAAGCATTCCCGGAAGCGCCCAGTGCGTATCGTAACGTTGATAGCTATAGCGCGGAGGTTCGTCACC
>JAEEGL011314366.1_pt1 | contig 14482 bp, 15 predicted proteins | sample 9134231 | NCBI WGS metagenome assembly JAEEGL01 (sample SAMN16246548, study PRJNA631951) | gut metagenome | biome: gut microbiome; feature: rumen; material: fiber-attached | host: Bos | place: Iran: Karaj | collected 2018-10
CTTCCGTCCGTTATTTCCGTCGTAAAACCTATATCGACTTCGGGACGGACGTAATTGTTTTTTCTTGCGACGCTTGCAAAAGAAACAAGAACGTCGATTTCAGCAAGGATCTCTGCAGACTGCTGTATCCTTTTGATGTTTTCGCAAAGATGGTCTCTTATTTTATTGAATATTTCGTATTCGATAGCGTTGATCTTGTCGGAGGCGCCGAGAATCGTGCTCTCGAGCTTTTTCAGATCGTCGGTGATAAATCTCTCTCCGGTAGTAAGAGTCTGTTTTCTGACCCATTCCGGAGGAACGTCGGTCAAAGAGCCGTTCGACACTTCTATATAATAGCCGAACACTCTGTTGTATCCGATCTTCATGTTTTTGATATTCGTTTTATTCCGCTCAGTCTCTTCGAGTTCTTCAAGATATTTTTTGCTGTTGTTGAGAATATCTCTGAGCCTGTCGAGTTCTTCATTTACGCCCTGACGGATAAAACCTCCTTCGCGTACTGAAAACGGAGGATTGTCCACGACCGATTTTTCAAGAAGATCGTAAAGATCGCTGAGATCGTCAAATCTGGAATTCAGAACGGCCAGCCGTTCGCTCTGACAAACCGACAGTAGTTTTTTAACTTCGGGAAATACGGCGAGCGTATTTGCAATACCGCGAAGATCCTTGGCATTGGCATTGCCGTAAATCAGTCTTGTCATCAGCCTTTCAAGATCGAGTACCGATTTGAAAAGGTCTGCAAATCCGTCCCGCAAAGGCGCTTCATTGTATAGTTCCTCTACCGCACTGTGTCTTCTGTAAATTATCGCCGTATTCGTTTGCGGCTGTTCTATCCAGCTGTGCAGAAGTCTTGCTCCCATAGAAGTCCGTGTTTTATCAAGAACCCAAAGGAGCGTCCCCGACTTTTCTCCCGTCCGCATTGATTGACACAGTTCAAGAGACCTTCTTGTAGAACTGTCCATTTCAAGATATTGACCTGAAACGTAGATATCAAGTTTTTTTACGTAATCAAGCCCGATCTTCTGAGTTTCAGAGATATATCCTATAAGAGCGCCCGCGGCGCAGATAATCTCATAGTCCTGCTCTTTTATCCAGTCGGATTTATAGCCAAGAAGTTTAATCAGATTGTTTTTGCAGACTTCAGGCGCAAAACTGTCTTCGAGTTTATCACGAAGAGTTGCGCTGAACCGTTCGCGTACCGACTGATTTATCTCTTTTTCGGACAGCAGATCAAAATTGAAAAGAATCTCTTTAGGATTATAGACCGACAGCTCGTTTACCAGAGAGGTTTTGTAGTCCTCGAGCAGAGTCGCTTTAAATTCTCCTGTAGATACGTCGGCAATACATACGGCGGCTTTCGGCGTTGAAACGAAAACCGAAGCGATGAAATTGTTTTTTTCATCGGACAACTGAGTATTGTCGGTAACGGTACCCGGAGTTATTATTCTTACGACGTCGCGTTTAACCAGCCCTTTTGCTTTTGCAGGATCCTCGACCTGCTCGCAGATGACTACGCTGTAACCTTTGTTTATGAGTTTGGCGATATAACTGTCAGAAGAATGGTAAGGTATGCCGCACATAGGAGCGCGTTCAACGTCGCCGCACTGTTTCCCGGTAAGAACGAGGTCAAGCTCGCGTGAAACGAGCTTGGCGTCGTCGTAAAACATCTCGTAGAAATCACCGAGTCTGAAAAACAGTATGGCGTTCGGATATTGTTCTTTTGTATTCAAATACTGAACCATTACAGGTGACAGCGCCATTTTTATACCTCTTTCCGAATTATCCGATTATTTAGCTCCTCCGTAAGAGCCGCTGGTATCGGAAATTTCTGTGTTAACGTCAACTTTACGTCTTGACGTTGCGACGCGCTTCATAAGTTCGCTGTAGAACAGATCTTCGTCGAAAGGAAGTTCAACAGGCTTACCGAGCCATGAAGACAAATGCATAGCGTTGGAAATCGTAAGACCGCGTATTCCCTCTCTTCCGTCTGCAACGAGTTTTTCTCCTCTGAGAAGATGAGCGGCAAACGCATTAAAGACTCCTACGTGCTGAGGGGAAAGTCCGTCTGTTTCAATAATTTCTTTCGTGCATTTAGGAGCGGAGAAAGAAGACGGAGCGTTATTTCTGAATTCAGATTCAAATATTTCGTTTCTGTAGAGAACAAGTTTTCCGTCCTCGCAAACGAATTTACCGCCGTCACAGAGAATTTCGAGACGGTTGGTTCCGGGCGCGTCTCCGGTAGACGTAATGAAAACGCCCGTCGCTCCGTTAGCATATTCTACGTAAGCGGTAACGTCGTCTTCAACTTCTATATCGTGCCATTTGCCGTAATGCAGGTGAGCATCGACTTTGACCGGCATTCCGCATAGCCATTGCCAGAGGTCAAGCTGGTGCGGGCACTGATTCAAAAGAACTCCGCCGCCTTCGCCGGACCAAGTTGCGCGCCACGCGCCGCTGTCATAATATCTCTGAGGACGGTACCAGTTGGTGATAATCCAGTTGACTCTCTTCATCTGACCGAATTCGCCGCTTTCGAGGAGTTCTTTAAGTTTACGGTAAACGTGGTCTGTCCTCTGGTTGAACATCATGGCAAAAGTCGTTTCAGGATGTTCATCGGCGACTCTGTTCATTTCTTTAACAGCTTTCGTATAAACTCCTGCGGGTTTTTCACATACAACGTGAATTCCTCTCTCAAGGGCCGCGATAACATATCTCGGATGGTCATAGTGAGGAACTGCAACAGTGACTGCGTCAAGAAGTCCGCTGTCAAGCATTTCCATTGCGTCCGTAAAGGTTGCTATTTCACCTTTCAAGCCTCTTTTTTCCAGATTTGCAAGCGCATTCTTTTTCGCAGCTTCAGCTCTTTCGGGAATAATATCGCAGACTGCTACAAGAGTAAATTCAGGGCACTGCCCGTTTGTGAACATTCCAACGTGTCCAGAACCCATATTACCTACGCCGATTACACCTATTTTTACAGTATCCATATCAATTCTCCTATAAAATATTAGTAAAATAATTACTCGGTTCCCAAAATTCTTTTTGCAGCAGAAGCGGAAGCTGCAAAAGCGTCTCTGTTGCTTGGATAAGCAAACCTGCCGACAACGGATTTCTCATCGCCTTCAAGTTTGTCCAGCCCGTGGAAAACGCGAAGGTGAGGTTCAAGAGAAATAACCTTGCCGCCGAGACGGACAAAATCATTGATAATAAATTCGAGATTTCCGATCCCGCAGCCTGCGGGAACCACGCTTCCGTCTTCAAGAGCGTCCTTAACGTGGAGATATTCTGTCATTGGGGCAAGCGCTTCCCAGGCTTTCAGCGTATCAACACCGCACTGAACAAAATTAGCGGGATCAAAAACCGCTCTCATCGTCGGATTTGCTTCAAGGATACGAATGCAGTTTTCAGTATTCCAGCCGAAGATACCCTTCTCGTTCTCGTGGCATAGTTTAACGTTAGAACCTTCCGCAGCAACTACGAAACCGTTCAATCTTTCCAGAGCTTCGTTTTCTTTTTCGGGAGTGTCAACTCCGTAGAAACTGAAAAGTCTGATGCATTTAGCTCCGCAAACAACAGCCTTCTCGAGAAGTCTTTTGAAACGGTCGAGCTCGGAGCCAAAATCATCGGTGATTTTAATTTTACCGATCGGAGAACCGAGAGACCATACAGACAATCCGTAGTCTGCTAACAAGAGCGCGGCGGATCTTACTTCATCGAGAGTCATATCGGCAACGTTTCTGCTGTTTACTCCTCTCATCTCAAGATACTCAACACCGTTCTCGGTCATTGCAGAAATCTGTTCCTGAATAAGAGAAGACGCCTCATCCGCGAACGCGGAAATTTTAACTTTAGCCATACTACCCCCATTATTAAAAATATTTATAATATTTTATCATTGTATTTTCATTTTGTCAATATTAATACTTATATGGGGAAACACCTTTTATTGACTTTTACCGCGTAATATGGTAGTATTATGAATATCTGTTTTCAAATACTTAAGCAAAGGAGATAATCCGTAATGAAGGAGAGGATCCTTGCCGCAATGAGCGGAGGGGTGGACAGTTCGATTGCGGCATACATGATGAAAAAAGCAGGTTACGAGGTCATCGGAGTCACGATGCGGCTTATTTGTGATAACGCAGGCTGCACTGCGGAAAACAACGTCTCGGACGCACGTGAAGTTGCCGAAAAAATCGGAATCGAATACCGAACCGTAGATTTTTTCGATGATTTTGAAAGAAAAGTTATAAGACCTTTCGTAGAAGAATATAAACTCGGGCTTACCCCAAATCCCTGCATTGAATGCAACCGGAATATTAAATTCGAAGCACTCTTCAAAACTGCGGAAGAGTTCGGGTGCAAATACATAGCGACAGGACATTACGCAAGAAAAATTACAAAAAACGGTATCTCTTTTGTTGCAAAAGCAAAAGATCCGCAGAAAGATCAGAGTTACGTTCTTTCTTTCCTTGAAAACGACGTTCTGAATAAGATATTATTCCCTCTCGGAGAATACTCAAAAGCGGAGATACGCGAAATCGCAAAAGATCTCGGTCTTTCGGTTGCCGAAAAAAAAGAAAGTCAGGATATCTGCTTTATTCCGGACGGCAAATATTCAAAATTCATTGACAGTTATCTCGGCAAAGAAGACGAAAGCGGATTCTTTGTTGACGAAAAAGGAAATATCATTGGAAAACACAAGGGATTCTGCCGTTATACGATTGGTCAGAGAAAGCATCTCGGGATTCCGCTCGATCCACCGCTGACCGTAAGCAGGAAAAATCCGGCAGATCATTCGATTACTTTATCCCCGGAAGAAAATTTGTACAAAGACACCTTCACCGCAGAAAAGATTTGCGGTTACGTTAATAATTATCCTGAAAAGCAATTCCGATGCAAAGTGAAAATAAGATATAAGGCTCCCGAAGCCGAAGCAACCGTATTCAAAGAGGAAAACGGAAACATAACCGTTAAATTCGACGCTCCGCAGCGCGCGATAACTCCCGGTCAGGCGGCGGTGTTCTACCTTGACGACGCCGTGATAGGAGCCGGAAAAATAAAAAACTGCTGATTTGAAATCAGCAGTTTTTTTCGTTTACAACTTGTCCTGATATCTGAAAGCTTTTATAACTCCGTTATCTACGGAAAGTCTGCAAATTCTCGCGGTTCTCTTATCGCCTTTAATACGGTCATCGGGAACAACGTCTCTTCCGTGATAAACGCAGTAATATTCTCCCTGATAATAAATTACGCTGTTGTGACCGGTTCCCTCCTCAAAATCATTCTTAGATATCAGAGGAAGATAGGTGTTTTCGTCAGGCTGTTTGTGGAATTTGATTTTTGTAAGGTCGGTTTCTTTCGTATTTGCTACGGCGTATCCGAGATAATAATACGGGCTCTCGTAGCAGTTTCCGGAATAGATCAGATAATGCCAGTCATTTTTTCTGAAATAAAACGCGCCTTCGAGAGTGTGCCAGTGCTGGCCCTTTCTGAAGCGGTCTCTGGCAAATATTTCCTCGTCAATAGTCGGACGAACGACCGCCACCGGGTTACCGCTCGCTTTTGTCGGCGACAGAAGTCTGTCAACAAGGATATAAGTTCCCGCGCGCTTTGCCTCATAATCGTTTGAGGAGTAGAATATGAACATCCCGTTTTCGTTTTCTACTACGTGAGAATCAATTGAAAACGGTTCTATCAGTTTTCCGCAGTCGGTAAAAGGACCGTAAGGATAATCGGAAACGGCCGAGTGCATCGTCTGAAGATGAACGTCAGTATCCCCTTTCTGCATAAAAGAAACGTACATATAATATTTTCCGTGAGTATAAATAACGGAAGGCGCCCAGTACTCCTTACCGTCCGGAGATGAAAAAACGACTCCCAAATCTTCATACTCTCCCGTAAGAGAATCAGAACGAAACGCAACGACTCCGTCGCCTCCGGTCACGTACATATAAAAATAGCCGTCGTTTCCGAGAATAAGGAAAGGATCTGCCTGGGAATTATGCTTCCCTTCGCGAAAATGAGTAAGTTTCATAAATAATTCCTCCGTCAGTGATCTGTAATATGATTTTACAATAAAGACGTTTTTTTGTCAATACAAAAAGAAAGAAGACAGCCGGAACATCCGTGCTGTCTTTCTTTATCAGCCAATTTTCACGTCAACGTGTTTGCCTTCTGTATTGGCAACAGATTTCATGACAGTGCGAATCGCCTTGGCGATTCTACCGTTTCTGCCTATGACCTTACCCATATCGCTCTCTTCGACAACAAGCTGAAATCTGATTTCGTCGTCATCTTCGGAAAGGACATTAACAACCACCTGATCCGGATTGTCAACAAGAGCTTTGGCAATATCGGTAAGGACCTGTTTTAAATCAGTCATTTCGAACCTCCGATAAAACCAAATCCGAAATTACTTAATGATCTCTTGTTTTTTGAGTAATTCGCGAACCGTTTCAGTAGGCTGAGCGCCGTTCTTAAGCCATTCATTTGCTTTTTCGGCATCGATATGAACTTCCGCGGGGTTAACCATCGGATCATAAGTACCGATTTTCTCAATGAATTTACCGTCACGGGGTGAGCGGGAATCCGCAACAACTACGTGATAATAAGGAGCCTTTTTAGCGCCAACTCTTTTAAGTCTGATTTTTACCATAATTTCCTCCGAAATAATTATATTATAAATAATAAATTGTTCAAATTGTTTTTTCAAAAGCCGAACGGCATTTTTCAAAAGCCGAACGGCATTTTCATTTTACCGCCCTTTTTGTTCATCTTTGTGAACTGTTTCATCATCTTATCTGTCTGCTCAAACTGTCTCAGCAGCTTGTTTACCTCTTCGACGGAGGTTCCGCTTCCGCGGGCTATCCTCTTTTTTCTTGACGCCTGGATGATCTCGGGCTTTTCCCTTTCCTCACGCGTCATCGCGCAGATAATCGCCTCAGTCCTGGCAATTGCTTTTTCATCGACCTTGACGTCTTTCATCTGACCCCGGTTCATACCGGGAAGCATTCCGAGAAGCTGGTCAAAGCTTCCCATTTTTTTGATTTCGCGGAACTGATCCAGATAATCGTCAAGCGTGAATTTAGAACTGCGTATCTTGGCTTCGAGCTCGGCAGCCTTCTTTTCGTCGTACTGCTGCTCGGCCTTTTCGATAAGCGTGAGCACGTCGCCCATACCGAGTATTCTTGACGCCATCCTGTCAGGATAGAAGGGTTCAATCTGATCGAGTTTTTCTCCCGTTCCTATAAACTTGATAGGTTTGCCGGTGACGTAGCGGACGGAAAGCGCCGCGCCGCCTCTTGTGTCGCCGTCAAGTTTTGTGAGTATCACACCGGTAACGTCAAGCATATCGTTGAAGGTCTTTGCAACGTTGACCGCGTCCTGACCGAGCATAGAGTCGATTGTCAGGAGAATCTCCGTCGGTTTTACCGCTTTCTTTATATCTACAAGTTCCTTCATCATATCTTCATCAATGTGAAGGCGCCCCGCGGTGTCGATAAAGACCATATCGTAACCGTTCTTGTTTGCGTATTTAATACTTTCCTCGGCAATTCTGACAGGTTTTTCTTTACCGAGAGAGAAAAATCCGACTCCGACCTTTCCGGCAACGGTCTCCAGCTGGTCGATAGCTGCAGGTCTGTAAATATCGCATGCGACAAGAAGAGGATTCTTCCCTTTTGCCTTATAGTATCCGGCGAGTTTTCCCGCATGGGTCGTCTTACCTGCACCCTGCAGTCCGCACATCATAATTACCGTCGGAGGGGAGGAAGAAATCTCAAGTTTTGAAATCGTTGAGCCCATAAGAGCGGTAAGTTCTTCGTTAACTATTTTGACGATCTGCTGAGCAGGCATAAGGCTTTCAAGGACCTGAGTTCCTACGGCGCGCTCGCTGACCTTGTTTATAAAATCTTTTACGACCTTAAAGTTGACGTCTGCCTCAAGCAAAGCGAGCTTGATTTCTCTCATACCGGAACGAACGTCACTTTCGGTAAGTTTGCCTTTGCTTCGCAGTTTTTTGAAAGCTTCGCTTAATCTTTCTCCGAGACTTCCGAACATCAGAATCCTCCTTTCTTACTCACAGATCCTCTCAAGAAGAGTTTTTATCCTGTTGTTTTCATCAATGCCGATCTTACCGGAAAGACCGTTTAAAATCTCCGCGGCGGCAGACCTGTTTCTGATCTTTTTTTCATAAAGCCCGAGACAGGATTCGTATCTTTCAAGTTCTTCTTCAGCTTTTTTCATTGCGTCGCGAACACCCTGCCTCGTTATTCCGGTAATCTCGGATATCTCCGACAACGAAAGGTCTTCGTTTACGGAATAATTAACCGCCTCGTACTGCCTTTCAGAAAGAAGAGATCCGTAAAGGTCGAGAAGGACAGAATATCTTATACGGTCGTCAAGCATTGATTTGCTCCCTGTAAAGTAAAATGCTTTACAGATTATAGCATTGCAGAAACGTTTTGTCAAGAGTTTTTAAAAAAATATTGACTGTTCAAGTTACATAATATAAAATAAAACAAAAAAGGAGATCGATATGGTTCTATCAACAGACAGAATATTCCCTTCATTCGGGGAACCGGAGAAAATACTTGACAGAGTTTCTTCGGGAAAAGTAAGATTTCCCGCCATGCTGCTCGCTCTTTCCGCTCTTGAGGGACTTGTAAACAAAACCAAAATCAGGATGATAATAACAGACTCAAATGCGGGCGAAGGAGAAGACTGCTGGCCTTCAGAAGCCGGACTCACTCTCCGCGATTCAACGCCGGCAGAGCTGTTTGCGAAATATCGGAATGAATACAGCGGAGCAGTTCTTTACAGCGAAAAAAGGTCAAGACATTTCAGAAATCTTGCCGCAACGGCGGCGGGACTAAAAAACTCTATACCTGTCACTCCGGAGCTGATGCGTTTTTTCAGAGAAAACGGCATAGACCTGCCGGTCGTTGAAGATCTTACGGACCTGAGACTGTACAACGGAATAGAAGTATACGGTTTTCTTTACGATAATTACTGGCAGGACTGCTCGCACAGGATTCTTTTTTCACTTAATCCGGCAAATCCTTTTCAAATGAGAGACCTTGCGTCCGCCGTCTGCGGAGCAACGGTCTGGCTTGACTGCAGGAACAACCCGCTTGAAAAAGAAGTTTATGAAAAATTCCTTGCAGATATGGAACCCGGAAATTCGGTTTGTACGGGATGGTATACCGAGGAGCGCTCCGGAATAACCACCGCGACCAAGTACGGTCTGTCGACGATTCCATCGGACTATTTCATCGCCCCGACGGTTTACGCAAACGGCAGACAAATAAATCTCAGAAAAGAGCCTGAATACGGAAAACCGGAAAACAAGATATATGCGGCTTTATTCGTGTCAGACGGTGACAATATTCAATACTGTCAACATTACATGAGACAGTACTGGGACAAGAACGCCGAACTTCGGGGAAAAACGGCGGTAAACTGGACGATATCCCCTTCTCTGTGCGAAGTCGCTCCTGACATCATGAATTATTATTACAGGACCGCAACGGAAAAAGATTGCTTTGTTTCGGGACCTTCGGGATTCGGCTATTCTATGCCGAACAATACGCTCGATCAGGATATACCGAGCGGAAAATACATTCATGACAACGCTCTTCTCGGGAAATATGCAACGCTGTCAAACCGATATTTCGAAAAATGCGGACTGCGTGCAGTTACGGTATGGGACAATCTCGATGAAGAACAGCGCAAGGTTTACGCAGACAGTACTCCTTATCTCTACGGGCAGACGGTACAGCTTTTTACAGACGACCGCGAAAAAATCACGTCGGTCACAAACGGAAGGATCTTCAAGCAGTTCACCCCGTGCTACTGCACCACAAGGGAGCATCTTAAAAGAGTCCTTGAAAGAGAGACGGATTCCTGGGACGGAAAAAAGCCGAAATTCATTGCTTCGCAGTTTTCTGTATGGGGCAAAATAACTCTGAACGATATTGCCGAAATCGAAAAAGAACTGAATGAAAAAACGAACGGAAGATTTGAGTTCGTAAGAGCGGACGCGTTTTTCAAAACGTATGCGCAGACAATATAAAATAAAAAAAATATCCTGCCGCGAGGCAGGATATCTCTTTTTATGAAATACTATGAAATTTCAATTATTTATCCGGCGTTTTTAACCGTTACGTTAACTTTCTGCTGAGCCTGTTTTCCTTCGGGAATCATATCGCTGTTGACCGTTGCGAAGAATCCGTATTTTCCGGAGAATTCCGGATTGTAGTCCCAGCATTCCCAGGTAACGGGAAGTCTGACGGTTTCGGTATATCCGCCGAACTGCTCGTAATCCTCAGGGCCGAGAGTTCTCACGGTAAACTCAGTGCACTCGTAAAGTCCTGTCCAGGTTCTGAAGCCGACCGTACCGTTTTCAAAACCTTCAGTTTCGCCTTCATATATCTTCTCGCCGTTGAATTTAAGGATAAGCATGTTGTTGAATACAATGGCTTCAAGAGTATAGTCAACGTCCTGCTGATACTCATGAGGCATATCCATGACTACAGCAAAGTCGTGATTGTGTTTGTAAAGTCTTACAGCAGCATTGCCAACTCCGTAATAGAGAGCGTCGAAAGCGTTGTCGCCTTCAGGCTCAACTTCGCCTGCACGGAAGAGGATTCCCATAATGTTCGTCATAGTGGGCTGAGTTCCGTGAATAACGGCTTTTACGGCATAATTGGCATATCCGTGTCCTTCGCCGGTCTCGGGATCGTAATTCGACCACGGCTGATGTTTTACGTATGCTCTTGCAAGAGGGTCGGAAGCGACTACGCAGTATTTTCCGTCGTGAACTTCAGTAGAAGTCGGATTACCCTGAAGCACCCAGTCTTTCAAGAACGCTTCCATTGAAGAAAAATCAGCTTCAAATAAAACTTCTGAAGGTTTTGCGTTTGCCATATCAAACGGGATCTCAACGTCGAGTTCTTTCGGCAGCATTGCCAATACATCTTCGTATGAAGTTCCGAAATCTACCTTAAAATTATCAATGCTTTCAACAAGATAGTCGGAAACGGCTTTTGTAGAGGCAGAACTCTTTTTCTTGACTTCGGGAGCATTTGTAGTAACTACGGCAGCTTCAGTACCTTTCTGTCCTTCCTGACCGCTCGTTCCTGCAGGCTCATCGGTCTTTCCGCAGGAAAACAGAGTTAAAAGCATTGAAGCAGCAATCAATAAAACAATTATTTTTTTCATGTCGATTCTCCTTTACAATAATTTCAATTCAAGTATATTATTATTTTTCTCAGGCTGTCAATAATTCACAAATAAATGTATTGAAAAGTACCATAAATTGATTTTATTTTACCATTTTACGTCAGATCGGAGTAATCGAAATATTCGAGCATAACGGGGATAACGCAGCAAACAGCATTATCCTCTGAATTCAAACGTTTCAAATCAAATAAGATAATTGCCGCAGGGATTTTACCTGCGGCAATTACGTTTTGATGATCATAACGGAACAAAAGACAAAGAGGCTTCTCACGGGGCAGTTTCAATAAGTTCCTAACGGTGATGGGTAAGGAGATATTCCTCGAACTTAGGAGTCCACCATTCAAGATAGCCGGCACCGGTCGGATGAATACTGTCGCTCATATATTTATTCTTTTGAGCAGTTGTGAGTTTGCTGTCGGGATCGTTCCAAAAATCGAGTATTCCTATTCCCCACTTCTCCTGCAGTTCGAACAGACGCTCAACCATCTTTTTGTACGGAGCGCTGCTGTAAGGAGGATTGGTGTAAAAACTTACCGGGCAATCCCATTTGTTTTTGGCAAAGGCAATTATATATTCCATCGCGCCGGTAATGGTTTTTGTATCGAAATCCTTAAGGTCAAAGGAATCGCTGACGACGCCGAGCGGTTTATTCTGAGAAGCGTCGTTTGTAGAAAGCTGACAGATAAAGTGATCGCATTCGGCAGTTAGCCTTGCGGCTTTTTTAAGCCTTTGTACGTATGAGGTATCACCGTTATCGACAAGAGTCGTTCCGGAAACTGCGTACTTGACGCACGTGCATCCGTTTCTCTGCTCAATAAAATCGACGAAAGATACTCCGTTGTTTGCGGAACCGAAAGTCACAGAGGAGCCAAGAAAAACAAAGGTTTCACCGTCAAGGGTGTAATCGTCGGTGACGGAAGAAATATCTTCTGAGGACGTGGTAACCGTCTCAGACGATAAGGCGGGCTCGGTCTCTTTTACAGAAGTTGATTCAGGATCCGCTTCCTTACCGCACGCGGATAAAACAGGAAGCGCAAGAGCCACAGCAAGCGCAAAAGACAACAGACTTAAAAAGTATTTTTTCATTTATTTATCTCCAAATCGATAGTATACATTATTATAAGGTTTTAAATTTGCGCTGTCAATAGTCCCTTTTAAAGTGGAATGCAAAAAAATCCACGGATACCGCCCGGTATCCGTGGATTTTCAAAAGCCGATCATAAAATATAATTTGAAATAATAGCGCTGATGCGCTTGATGTCGACTTTCGTTCTGAAATCAAACTGCAGGACGCGTCCGTTACTGAAAGCAATGATAAGTTCGCTGTCAATGTCAATAAGACCGGCAGTCTCAATGCCAAAATACTGGATTTTCGAATACGGATATGAAAAATAAGATACTTTCTTTCCGGTAATTCCCTGCACGTTGATAACAAATATACGCTTTGTGGTAAAAATCACCTGGTCTCTGACGGTTTTAAATGCTGCCAGAATTTCTTCGTTCGTGACGAGAAGATTCATTACCTCGGGTCTTACTTCAGAGACGTTGATTTCCTTCAGGTTTAAAAATTGAGAATCAATATTGATTCCGGAACTGATTGCAGGCATAACTGTCCTCCCATGTGTTTTTTATTATTATAACATCTTCATTTCAATATGTCAATCATAAAAATAAACCACCCGTGAGGATGGTTTATCTGTCATTGTTGAGACGCTATTTTTCCGTATGCGTATCCGATAAACTCGTCGCCGAACCGACGGCCGTTATACCAGATATGATAAATTCCGTTTTCATCGCGGATAACTGTCGGCTTATAGCAGGAATGTTCGTCCCAGGTCCCTTCAGTAGGAGTTACAAGGGGATTTTCGGGTATTCTCTTCCAGTCGCTTATGGCGTCTTTTGAGCGGGCGGCGCACACGCACGCCGTATCTATATCACGATATCCGATATAGAACATAATATATCCGTTTTCTTCTTTCAGCAGCTGAACCGCTCCAACGCGTTCCTGCTCGTATTCATTCGAAGGATCAGCCTTGAAAACCGGGTTCTGCGGATATTTATTCCAATGAATTCCGTCTTCAGATTCCGCATAGCAGATCACGTTCGGCTCGTAAGTTTCTCCTGCAGCGTACCAGATGCGGTATTTTCCGTCTTCGTACATTACAAAAGGATTCATAACCGCTTTATATTCAAAGTCTGTTTCGGGCACGAGGACAGGGTCGTCCTGATATCTCTTGAAATGAATTCCGTCTTCAGAATTTGCAAAACCGATTTTGAACAATCCCTTGACCGGGTCCCATCCGGTGTACCACATCAGATATCCGCTGCCGTTCGGATTTTTAATAACGCAGTCGCGGTTAAGATCCTGCTCCCAATCCTTTGCATCTTCAAGTCCGAGTGTGATCTGAGGCTCATCCCAGTGGATACCGTCATCTGAAAAAGTCACTGCAAGAGATTTTTTCGGTCTCCAGGAAACGTCCATACGAAGTCTTCCGCGGTCTCTCCAGATATATGCGTCAAACATTGTGCCTGTTTCACGGTTTCCGAAAACCGGGCCGCCGTTATATTTTTCAAAAGAACTTTTAAATTTATTCATATCATAATTCCCCTGCCTGTTTATTAATAGCAGCCTTAACTCTTTCCCGTCTGTTCATATTATTCCTCCAAATAAAATCAACGAAATATTAAAATCTATTTTTATATCAGCGCCGTCATTCTTTTTATATTTTGTTGTTCCGTCAACGGTAACGCAGAGCCCGTCCGACCGGTCCCATCTGACCGAAACGTCGCGCCCGTGATATTTAACGCCTTCAAGATTGAAGAATTCAAGCGATCTGCCAAGCGGAGCAACGGTCAGCTTATCATCGGCAGAAGGACATATCCCGCAGACACCTGTAATAACCAAATCAACGAAAGTTCCCTGAAATGATGTAACGCAGCGCAGTTTATGGTATTGTAAATGCCTGCCCACGGAACGTCTTTAAGAAATTCGGTCACGACGTGTCCGGAAGGTACAGACTTGATATGCTTATTAAAAAGTTCGCATCTGTAATCGTACGTCAGATCAAGTTCACGGTCTGATGAAGAAAACGACGAGAAAAGGCCGCTCATAAAACCTCCAAAAAGCGCTATCAGATGACAATCGTCGGATCATATTGCAAATAATCGACAAAAATATAATTTAGCACTTGTTTTTTTGTCATTTTTTAATATAATATAATTAAAACAGATTAAAAAAATC
>JAEEGL012134305.1_pt1 | contig 14482 bp, 13 predicted proteins | sample 9134231 | NCBI WGS metagenome assembly JAEEGL01 (sample SAMN16246548, study PRJNA631951) | gut metagenome | biome: gut microbiome; feature: rumen; material: fiber-attached | host: Bos | place: Iran: Karaj | collected 2018-10
TCTTTCTTACTTTCAGAAGGTTATATGAAAGATAAAACCACCCTGTTAGGGATGGTTTTAAGTGGAGCAGGGATCGTGATGTCTTACTCCTGAAGCGGTGTCAATTAAGTCCTGCAACCTCGGGATTCTGCCCGGATAGTCAAAACGATTGTTTTGACGCTGCAAAGATAAGAAGTTTTTCTTTACCCACCAAATGTTTTGGCATTTTTCTTTTAATGCGCCTTCATTTTTCTTCTTTTTCGCACTCTTCTTGCGTGCACTCGGCTCTGCCGCTTGCTACTGAAAGGACACTAAAATGATGGCTCGATTCGCGTTGACACGTGGGCCAGGAGAAACGTCCCTGCGATTCCCTGCATAAACGTTGTCATCAGCCCATCTTGTTCAGGTCTGCCATAACCAACCGGATTATATTGCGTTTAGTGCCTTGAGGGCATCTATTCTTTACCTGATTCAATGTAGCGCCCTTGGGCAATTTTTGAACTACATTTGATATTTCATTGTATACAATACGGTCTACATAGTCAAACACATCCAGATGTCCGATTTGGATAAGTTCTGAAAGGTGTTTCGAAATGGTCAACCCCGACAGCCTACGCTTCCAAGCTATCGCTTCGAAAGTATATCCTTGTTTGGCAAGTTCAAGAGTGGCTCGTACTGTTTCTGAGATAGGTTTGCTTATTGTTCTCTTCTTTGCCATTCTTGCCGTAGGCGCATTATTTGTTGGCTTAGTTTTCTTGATAACGCGCTCATGATAATTTGGCTTAAAAACATTTGGCGTTTGAGAAGAGTTATCCCACTTTTTAGAAGCTTTTTTGTAGGATTCCCGTTTAGATATGAATACTCTTTTTTCTTTGTTGCTTAAGATTTCGTAAGATAAAGCTTTGTTGTCGAGCTTGATTTTAGTACCGTCATATAGCTCAATGATGACTTTTTGTTTTCCTTTTCCAAAGCTATCAAAACCTACGACAATGCCTTCTTCTCCTGTCGGTATCCATCGAATGACATCTCCAAATTTTGCCTCGGCTGGTTCTTGTTCTGACAGTTCTTTGTGAGCAGATGCTTTCTTGGGATCTTTTTTCAAGGACTCCTTTGTCTCTTCTGAAATCATAGCATACAAGTCCGGCCTTAGTTTCTTCAAGTCCTGTATACTGATGTCTTCGATATTCATAGCTCTTTTTGCTTATTCTTTTACCCTGTGATTCCGCTATCCTTTGAACACAGTCGCTCTGTGATAATCCAAATATTTAGTTCGTTCATCGTTGATGGGAAGGAACTGAAAAAACTGGTTTTCCTTGATGCCTATGCGCTCTTTGACCTGACGAGAGAGCCAGTTTGAGATTGAAACACGCTTGTCATCGGAGAATGTGATGTAGCCACGGTCGAAAAGTTTATCGTACAGAGGCGAAAGGATGAAACCATTGTTGGGGTCAATACGCTCTTTGTTGTCCGATACTGCCCACGGCTTGATATGGCTGGCGATGAGTAGTGACTCTTCGTTTATCATGGTAATAGGACAGAACGGGCATTCCTCCAACAACTTCTTCCGATATTCGTCCTGACCTTCACGCCCGTAACGGACAGCAGCAACTTTCGTAGCATGTTCTTCTTCACGGACTCCATAAAACGGTTCTTCTTCCTGCCTGATGGCTGCGCCATAGTTCTCGATGAACGCTTTGCGCTTCTCAATTTCATCAAAGTCTGCGAACAACTTCCAATAGTACATTGGTTGGCCTTGATAATCGAGCTGCATGGCAGATATATATGACACAAGCGGCAAGGATATTTCGCGTATCAGTTCGTATGCTTTGTCAATGGAGTTCACGTAGCCACGTGGACCGAGAATCTGTGACTGCTCACGGACGGTGAAGATGACCATTTCGTCGAGAGCCTCAATCTTCTTCATACGCTCTTGCCAAAGAGACCGCATCATTTCCTTGCCACGATATTCCTGCGAGGGATTAAAGTATTCCTCACGGATGGCATTCATATAGGCTTTCAAATCCTGCCGCAAAATAAAGCAAGTGGCAGTGAATTGCTGACCGCCAAAGAACTTCTCCATCAAATCGCGGTTGCCGACATAAAGCTTTGCCTCGCCATTACCACCTCCAAGCTTGTTCTTCGGCTTCACCCAACTGTCTGCAACAGCAATAGGCGTTTCAATGGTGTCAACAAACGTGAACTTCTCGCCACCGATAATCATAACCTCACTCCGTATTTCGTAATGTCAACCTGTTTAAGAAGAGCTATCAGCACATCAACAACGATGCTGTTGCCTGCCTGCTGATACATTGAGGTGTCAGACACGACAATCTTGAACGAATCTTTGAATCCCATCAGCCGCAAGCACTCGCGGGGCGTGAGCTTACGGATGCGTCCTTTGTGCGTCACGTAGTTGTCAACCCCAGCGCGATGCATTTTGTGCATCGATTGCAGAAGTGGACGTGCCACGTCAAGGTCGGTTTCCGTCGAGGTCTTGAAATTCTTCGTGCCACCTGCCAAAACATAGCGTGCCACCTTGTCGGAAAGATAATACTTTTCCTCCACGTCGCGTACGTCGAAGATAAATTCATCGAAAGCCTCATCTGTCGGTGTCAGTTCTGAGTCGGGATGATAAACAAAGTCTCCGTGCCAGTTGAATTGTTGGTTACGTTTCTGGCAGAGTTGGATATCGCCGTTTATCTGCGTGTAAAATTTGTCGTGGTTCTTGTGGCTGGTCACGAATTTGATACCCTTCTCTTTCAGGAAATACTTCGTGTCGATATAGTCCTCCAAGAAGTCGTACATCTTGTATTCCAGTTCGATGGGCGCAGGAAACTCAAACTTCGTCTTCTTCTTGAAGCCGAAGCAATAGACGCGCTCACGGTGCTGGGGGATACCATAGTCGCAACTGTTCAGCACGCGGAACTTCACATCGTAGCCAAGTTCCTCAAAGATGTCGTGCATCACATGCCAAGTCCTACCCTTGTCGTGGTTCAGCAATCCGCGTACATTCTCAAACAAGAATAGTTTCGGCTGTGTCTCCTTCACAACGCGGGCGAATTCGTAGAACAGCGTACCGCGTGCATCCTCAAACCCCAGGCGATGGCCAACCATCGAGAACGCCTGACAGGGAGCACCACCAATGACGAAATCCACCTTGCCATTATATTTTGTGGCATCAAAGTCTCTAATATCCGAGAACCAGTCATCTTCATTTAGTTCATAATTGGCAAAATAGCTTTTTTTGCAATTAGGCTCTATATCGCCAGCAAACATTATTTGATGCTTCAAGCCTAATCTTTGAAAGGCATGTTCTATCGCACCTATTCCACTAAAAACAGTTCCAATACGGACTGTTCTGTTGGGGTACGAAAACTCTAAGTCCTTCCATGAAGGTCCTTCTGAGATGGGTGTCTCAACTAAGTCAACATCTCTCAGTTCTTCGGCTCTTTTCTTAACAAGCTTCTTAACCTTGATTATCTTTTCAGATTCTTCTTTTATGTCTTTTTCTACTGTTGCCATTTCTTCCTTTTTCGTTTGGGCTACGAAAAGCCCCCTTTTTGTTATTTCGAAAAGGAGGCGTGGAAGATTGAGGAAAGCAAGGCTTAGCACGGCCTACATCAGACAACAACCTTTTAGTCCACGCCCCGTTTTCCTAGAGCGTAAACATCCGTTGCCTTGTCTGACTGATGTGTTCGTGAAGTGCTAATTCTGCTTTCTCAGCCTAATCAAGGATGTCAGAGAATCTTTTTGTCTTATCGTTATTTCATTTTTGTTTATTTGTTAATAAATTCTTTCTAGCTTATCGTTAATTTGATATATGGGGTCGTTCTCTCTATTTTGTACTTCAGCAATCCCCTCAATGAATGGGCCAATGAAGAAGTACTTGGGTTTAACCTTGACTGTTCCGTTCTTTAGCATTATGCCCCATTTCCCATTCTGCTTAAACGGTATATAGCCATTGCAATAAGGATGCATATCCTCATATACAGGAGGAACCAAGGTGCGATTGTTGTGGTCACACACACCATAATGCCCATTCTTGCGGAAGATATTGTATTCTCCCAGTGCAACAGCATTGTTAGCATCCTCAGTTCTTACCTGCTTGCCACCAGTAGTGTGCTCCACCACAACCATGTCTTCGTTACCCTCGCTATAGTCGGGAACGCGCTCCTGTGGATCGAAGACGATGTCACGAGTAATGCTAGACCCATCATTGAACCCTTCACCTTCATCATGACCAATGAAGTGATAATGCCAGCGACGATTAGCCATCGGAGTGCCAAAACGATTGTAAAGTCCTACGTTATCGAGAATGATGGAACCGGTTTTGTTGGGGGAAATACGCAAAGCGCGACCCACTTGCTGTAAGTAGAGAGCCAGCGATTTTGTGGGCCGTGCAAGCTGAACAAACTCAATGTCAGGACAGTCGAATCCCTCTGAGAATATGTTTACATTGACAATTACCTCTATCTCACCAGCCTTGAAAGAGTCAATTAACTCTTTGCGTTCATTCGCTGGAGTAGTACCGTCAATCATGCACGCTTTGACTCCATTTACAGAATATAATTCTGCGATGTTGGCTGCATGCTTGCGGTCGATGGCATAAATGATACCCTTCTTTCCCTTGGCGTACTGCTTATAACTCTTGTAGAGTTCTGCACGAATCTTGTCTTTATCAAACAGATTGCTCAATTCTGCCTCTAAATAATCTCCATCAGCACCATATCGTTCAATCGAGTTAATCTCATGTTGAATCTCAGAATTACGAGCAATGGAGATATATTCATAGTTTGAGAGGTAGCTATTGTTGACAAACCATTCGATACTACGTGAAAGTACAATGTCACCAAATAGTGTAGTGAACCCAGTATGACTCATTCGCCACGGCGTAGCTGTAACACCTAATTTTTTGCTGTTTGGGAACATGTCCCATAGCTTCTGATACCCAGGAGCCATAGAGTGGTGTGCTTCATCTATAATGATGAAGTCGAAGCGCTGGCGTCGCATGGATTCATAATTCCTGCGGCTCATGAAGGTTTGAATGGAGGCAACCTGTATGGGAAGTACCAATTGTTGTGGTTTGCCACTTTGAATAATACCATGAGGCATAATCCCCAACTTATTACTGGCTTGTTCTATCAACTCCTTACGATGGGCTATAATGAGTATCTTTGACTCCTTGCTGTTGCGCTGGCACCACTTACGGATGTCGCGCACAATGGAAGTAAAGACGATGGTCTTTCCCGTGCCTGTAGGCATTTGGAGCATCACATTATCTATCCTGTCCCAAAGGTCGTAAATCTGCTGCTTCATTTCTGACTGATAGGAACGCAAACCGTCATTGTTCGCTTCTATGTGCGAGAAGCGAATTGCTGGACGCTCGAATGGCTTCACCTCGTCCACATCTTGGTCCAAATACGATTCGTGTGTCAGACGTTTCAGCATTATTCCTCCCATCCTGCTTCCTTGGCTTTGTCATATATATCCAAAGCCCATTTTGACTGTTTGTAAGTTAAAGATCTATTGCGTCTTACATTCCATGCAACCTGGCCTATAAATGCCTGTTCCTTTGGTGTCAGTTCTCCAGGGTTTTCTTTTGACCAAGCGTTTATGCTAAACCATGTTTCAGCATCAATCTCAGTCGCTTCATTGATGTATTTCAGCTGACCTTCAGTGACCTCAATATCCATATCTCCCGCTGCTGAGCAGAGGCTTTGTGGGATGTTAATACTTGTACCCAGATTTGAAACTTTGATTTTAAGAGAGTCCCAGCATTGGGGTTTCTTCGTCCATTCGTTAATATTCTCACCTTCATTGACCTCAATGATATGACTATAAACAATGGGCTCTATTTTCTTTACATGTTGAAGCACTCGATAAAGCATTGTTTGCTTTATTTTCTCAAGATCTTCGGTTGGTATGCTTTTGGGAACGTAACGATTCTTGCGCTTGCCGTCGGTAGTAGAGTATGTTTCCTTCACTTTGTAGGTAACGTGTTCGGCCCCATTAAGTAATTTAGCATAGACATTGTAGATGTCTATGGTCAATTCATTATAGACACTTGGCGAAATGACACATTGCTCTTTCCAAAGAGTATCTAAGTCAAGCGATTTGGCTGAGAGGTGTGAGAGCAATGATACTGTATATGCCACCATGTTCGACTTGTACCCAGGCAAGGCTAGACCGTCTTTACCATAATAAGTGTCAATGGCCTTGAAGAGTATTGCCTTAGCGATGGTTCGATGATAGCGTGTGCTGTCAAAATGAATTGCCTGTTGCTTCATTCGAGTGAAGAAAACGCCATAATTGTTCTCGCCACCCTTACAAACACTGGCGGGATTCTGGTCCCATGCCATCATGAACTTTGAGAGCATCGCCTTGTCGAACATTTGGTTTTTAGGGTATTCAGCATAAAACTCCTTCTCTGCACGGGCATTTCCTTGACGCTTGGCTTTTTCCAAGTACTGACCACGTGCGCGTTCGAAGAACCATTTTGAGACGGGCTTTCCTAATGAATTAAGCACCCATTCTTCTCGCGACCGTTGCTCCAGTTCAACCAAGAACTGCTCATTAATGTTAAAGTCTGACTTCTTGACTGCTGACTGTGTGTTGGCAAAGCGTGATATTCTCGGAACGATATAGGGAATGTTATCCTTATCCTTGATGACAGAGATTTTCATGGCTACATATACGTTAGTCAATTCTGTGATGTCAACATCCTTCATACCCATTACTGCATGGATGGCTGCTGTGGTCTGACCTCCGTTCACTATCTGCCAAGATTTGATACAGGTTATTGCGTTCCCCTCTTCGTTTAGCCTCACTTCGGAAGCTGTTGCGGAAATACCGTTGTTATAGGAAAAGAACATGTCAGGTTCAGCTTCCGAATCCTCAACGCCCTTTCTTCTTTCTGCAGGTGTCGCCTTATGACCAATAAGCGTGTTGCGTATGCCTCTGTTCGAAGCTCCCTTGAACTGAAGGAAGGTTCTAACGTTCATCTCCAATATCTGCTGATGATACTTATGGTAAACCTGCGACAAAACAATTCCAGGAATAATGCATAGATAGCAGGTGACATTGTTTGAGACATCTGGCATCTTGATGCAGGGAAGCGTGCAGTTGTAGTCTCCCTCGAAATTAACCACAATAGGATTCTTGCCAGACATGATATGGTCTTGCTGCATGACACGCTTGGCATCCCAAACATAGAATTCGCAACTTGTACCCGACTCTAACTCTTCATTTGGCTTGTCATAGTTGAAGGGCATGATGGCATTGGTCATTAAAAACAGACGGATCCTGTCTATAGAGGGGGTCTTATTGATAAGCAAGGCAACTTGATACAGGTCGCTTTTGTTGTCACTAATCTTCGAGAATATTTTTCCTTCTTTCGACTGCTTGAAAAAGTTAATGAGCCAGTTAAAATGGCTATTCAACTTGTCTGTCAATTTTTCAATCTTCTCACTTGGGTCAAAATACAGCGTGAGGAAAAGATCGATAGTAGTAGATTCGTCATCGCCATTGAATCCCCAGGCGTCAATACCCATTCCTCTTTTCGCACGATAGGAACAGATGTTCACCTGATTTACGTCACCGGCACCTTGAATGTATTCGATAATCAATTCGGTAAGCTTTTCCTGTGGGGTGTCGCCCATCAAAATGATGTCATCAATAGACTCCTCTTTGAACAGCTCAACTTCGGTCTGCTCCTTTTCAAACACCCGGCCAATTGCTTCGTTTACGTATGTTGCAGCCTCTGGCACCTTAAAATCATCAAACTGGTCGTTATTGGGTTTCATATCCATAGTATTTATAGTTTCACTTGTTAGGTTTTCAACCTTCTTCCTACTTTATTTGTAACCTCTCAAACAAAAGTTTACTGCCAATCTCATACACCTGATCATCATCGCAAACCTCGAAGCACTCGTCCATCAGACGATTGTAAAGCTCGGCCTGCTCATCATCCATAGCCCTCTCGCCTGTTTCATAACTGACATAATCCTTGAAGTCATCACCAGGATGGAAGTTGATGTCAAGGTCATAGACGATGTGGTGGAAGAAAGCTTTGACTTCCTCTACCGTCGTGATATGAGACTCTTGTGTGTACTTCGCCATCACATTCAAGAGCTGTTCGCAAACACCCAAAGCGAACGGGTTCAACATCCTGTGATGACTACAAACGAAAAAACGTGGGTGTTTACATCTGCCTGTTCGATATTCGAGGCTTAGCACGGCCCACAGTAAATAAACAGACAGAGAAACACCCACGCAGGAGTATATAGATACACCGTAAAGTGTGCCATTGAGGGTTTCCCCTCGCGGCACACTACGGAGATGCTAATACACGCTCCGTGGCAGTTACCTCTACATTTGTCTTTGATTACTGTCCGGAAGTGCTAATTTCGAATATCCAAAAACAAAGCGCGATAACGCCTTTTCAATATGTAGTGCCCCACCCTATGGCTCCATCCTCCTCAAAGGACATCTTAACCGCGATAGGTAGAATGCAACTGCAAAGGTAGCAAAAAACTTTCAAACAGAAACACCTCTACGAAAAATTATACATCTTTTAATAGAATAATAGACAAAAAGAGATGCTTTACGAGAGACATTGAGAGAAAACGGCTTTGTCTGGTAGAGAAAACGGCTTTCTCTATAAGACAAAACGGCTTTCTCTGGTAGAGAAAATGGCTTTTTTTATGAAGATACCTCACTTACTCACTTTTCCTCTCGAAACGCCTTTAAATAAAGGGGATTCGAGATGTGAGGTATGTCTGAGATACCTCACTTGGAACGTCACTTGGAACCTTACTTGGAACCTCAATTGAGGTGAGTCATCAAGTGAGGTACGAGTGAGGTATCTTGGACATACCTCACCTCTGAAAACGCCTTTGTACAAAGGGGTTTTCAGAGATTTAGTGAGTAAGTGAGGTATAGTCATGAAAAAACGTTCATTGCACCTGGTTTTTCCTGCGAACTGCTTTATTGGCTAATGTTTATTGTTTATTGTGTAAGCCCAGATTTCCACGGAGTTGATGATGTTTTGCCAAAGCACGTAGCAGCCGGCACCAATGGAGGCTATAGGTGAGAGATACATGTAGGACACCCAAATGCTCAGGCCCGTGTTTTTCTGGAAAAGCGCTTGTCCGGCGTTAATCTTCTCGCCTAGCCGATGTCCTATGGCACGCCCGATTACAAACTGTACGACGCATAATAGCAGGGTACTCACGGCAATGGCAACCAGCAACGTAATCGTGGCCTCGCTGTGTACAATATTCTTTACTGTGATGCCCGTGGTGATGGACAGCGACACGGCCCAGGTATAGAAGCTCAGGTTGGGCATAGCTGTTATGTGCTTTGCTACGGCTGGGGCATAGTGTTGCGTCAGCCACCCCAACACCAACGGCAGGAGCAATACCAAAGCCACCTTATATAATATAATGAGGAACGCCGACAGGAAGTCCGTGTGCACCGTCTGCTCCAGCAACGGGAACACCAGCGGTATGAGCAAGGCCGAGACGAAGGCCGACAACAGCGTGTAGGTGGTCATGGTCGAGATGTTCCCGCCCAGCTTGCCTACCACCACCGGGGCGGCGGCTGCCGAAGGGCCGATGATGCACGTCAACAGTGCCTCCAGCAGCAGCTTGTAGGGGAACTCCCCATGCTGTTCACCTGCCTCTGTAGGGGCAGGCCCCGTGCCAGCCCGCCAACACACAACCGTCACCACGCCTACCAGCAACAGCTGCGCCACCAGCACTCCGGCGTGCCACCGGTGGGGCAGCATCTGATGGAAGTCTACCTTGCAGAACGTGATGAACAGCGTGAGAAAGACGAACAGCGGCAGCAACACGTCGAACACCGGCGCCAGTGCCGAGCCCGCAGCATCAAGCCCCGGAACGAAAAAGAACAGCAGATAACTAGCAGTGCCCACGGCGATGGCCACAGGCAGCGTCCACTCCTTCAGGAAACGAACCACGTAGTTGTATCCCGTCATAACCGTCATGACATTGATGCTGCAAAATTACTAAAATTGCACTAAAGTAGTGCAGAAAAGCAGAAAAATTGCACCGTCGTAGTGCAATTTCCCTCACTTCTACCCATTTCCACGCGGTCTGCTTGCCAAAATCACACCGGCGGAGGGGAACAATGCCTCGCGGGGGGCTTTCGAGTTGGGAAAGGATGCACAAGCAGTTCTAACGAACAGGACGCACCGAGTGACCGTAGAAGCGGTCGTTGTCGTACGTGTACACGCCTCCCGAATAGAAGTAGAGGTCGTAGGCGATGTACGGGTAGCTCTCGACGAGCGTCGACGACCAGAAGTAGCCGTATGAGCCCGCGCGGCCGAGGACCGAATACCAGCGGTGGCCTGCTGCGGGGAGGAATATAGTACCGCCGTTGGAACCCGTGAATTTTCTGCCCTTCACATCATTCTGTGTCGTCCACTCTGATGTGCAGTTGTTAAGCAGCTCTCGACACTGATCAATCGTCGGCATCCGCCACGGGGCCTTCCAGTTGGCCGTCGCGGCATCATATTTCGTACCGGCAATGTCGGAGCCTATATTATGACAAGACTCCATTGTGCCATCACAATGAATGTATGTCTCCCAGCTATACACATCCTTCGGCTCCGTCTCTCCCCAGGCAAAGTAGTCGCCGTATTCCTCCGGCTTGCTGGCACCCACGTTGCAGCACGCCCACTTCGTACCTGAGGGCAGACCCAGGTCGATGATGTGCGGGTGATGGTCGTCGGGGCAGGAGGTATAGACCTTCTCCTCAGGCTCGGTGTCCTTGCCAGCCATGATGTCGATGATGGTGGCGATGTCGGCCACGTCCACCTGCATGTCGTCGTTCACGTCGCCCTTCTTGCTGCGGTAGGTCATGGCCAGAATGCGGTTCTTGTCCAGCTCCACGCGTGTGTCGCCGCTCTCAATGATGAGCTTGTCGCCACTTGGCGAAACGGTGAACGTGGCTGGCAGGCCTACCGTCGACAGGCCGCCATCAGGAAGGTGGAGCACCAGGCTCTGGGCACTCAGCCCAAGGGCCACAAACACTAACGATAGAAGTAGAAAAATCTTGTTCTTCATAATAGTAGTGAATAAAATCCGATGCAAAAATACAAAGAAAACGTAAAAGGCCAAAGAAATGTGGGGAAAAATTTGCATGGAAAAGGGAAAACAACTACCTTTGCAGGAAAGAACTAAAAAAAACATATATGGCAGAAACAGTTTGCACATACAAGAAGAGACAGAAGCATACTCCTATGCCCATCCGTACACAGAGGCATACTTCCGATGATAACAGTTTGACAGTAGACTATGATTTTGGCGACACAGATTTTGGATATGCAAAATCTGTGGAAGAGCTGAATGTAGCCCTTGACCATGCTGATGCTGTGCGTAACGACTCTTCACATTGGCGCACATTCCCTGAATTTGTAAAGGACTTCAAACAGGAGCACAAGGGATGGTTCGAATAATATGGCAGGATATCGCTCTCGAACAGTTGAAGAAGCATCTTGAGTATTCTGCCACAGAGTTTAGCATAAAAACCATGAACAAATTCATCAAAGAGGTGGAGTATTTCGAAGAACGCCTCAAGATGATGCCTGAGTCATATACTCCTGTACAAGAATTAAAAGACAGAAAGCACATATATCGAGGATGTATCATAATGCGCAACTTCAAACTGATTCATTTTTATGATTCAGAGCAAGATACAGTGTTCGTGGACTACATCTGGGATACGCGAATGAACCCTGTGAAATTGGTCAGATTGTATAAGAACAAATAACTTATGCTATTTCTAAAAAACGTATAAACGCGGAGGAATGATAGAGATTACCAACCTTAAGAAGTCGTTTGGCGAAACAGTAGCCTGCGACATAGAATCGTTCAAAGTAAACGACGGCGAGGTGCTCGGCCTCGTGGGGAACAACGGAGCGGGGAAGACGACGCTCTTCCGCCTGATGCTCGACTTGCTGAAGCCCGACGAAGGGCAAGTGAGCATCGACGGCATCGACCCGTCGGCCAGCGAGGCGTGGAAACAGACCACGGCGGCCTTCATCGACGAGGGATTCCTCATCGACTTCCTCACGCCCGAGGAGTATTTCGCGTTTATCGGAAAGATCAGCGGACTGCCGCAGGCCGTTGTCGACGAACGGCTGCAGCCATTAGAGCATTTCACCGGCGGCGAGGTGCTGGGGCAGAAGAAGCTCATCCGCAACCTCTCAGCGGGCAACAAACAGAAAGTGGGCATCATGGCCGCCCTGCTGCAACGGCCGCAGCTGCTGGTGCTCGACGAACCGTTCAACTTCCTCGACCCAACAAGTCAGGTGGTGCTCAAGCATACCCTGACAGAATATGCCCAGGAGACGGGCGCTACCGTGCTCCTGAGCAGCCATAACCTACAGCACACCGTGGACATCTCCACCCGCATAGCACTGTTGGAGAAAGGCCACATCATCAGCGACCTGCCCAACAACGACGGTTCGGCACGCGAACAGCTGGCCGACTACTTCGGCCAGTAGACAATCTCCTGAAATCCTAACAGACGCCACGACCGCTCACCAGTGCCACGATAATAGACGTAGGCCTGGTAGCGGTTTTCTGTTTGGAAAAACGAGCCCTCCTCGGGCAGGGGATGGGTGGTGCCATCGTAGTCCTCGAGCTGGAGCATGTAGTTGTAGTAGCCCAGCTTCTGCAGCACCGTGGCATTGTAGGTCTTTGTCTCCTCGTCGTACTCCATGACATACTGCTGGGAATCCTCCGTAGTCCACCGCCCGCCGATGATGACGTTTGCGTCTTTGTATTCACGTCGCGGTACGAGCTGGTAGTGAACGTAGACATATTCCGACGTGCGGTCAATCTCGTAGTTGTCGCTGTTGCGCTGCAGCGAGGCACCATTGGCATCCTCGTCGTAGACGTAGCTGCGGCGCTCCTCGACGGCCAGCGGCCAGACGTGCCAGGTGCGTGATGACTCGTCCCATCGGGTGATGTCGAGGCCCATGGTGGGGTGCGAGGGGTCGAGCACCTCAAACTTGTGGTACTCGTTGCCGGCATCGAAGATCAGGCTCTTGTTGTGCTCCCAGCGCAGCCCCTCCGCAGTGGTGAAGTCCGGACGCATATTCTCCTTCTGATTATCCTCGCGACCGTTCTGCTGCACGAACACCTGCAGCTGGTCGCTGGGGCGGGTGACGCGCACCGAGTTGTAGTTCACCGTAAGGGCCACCTGCTGGTAGCGACCGTTCAGCTCCAGGTCGGTATTCGTCGTCACGGAGAGACCCACGCTCATCAGCGGCTCCACCACGCGCAACTCGATGATGATGATGTCCTCGTCCTCATCATCATCCGTGATGTAGAGTCGGTAGTTGCCGCTCAGCTTGGGGCCGCAATTCCTGTTGGGGAACTGCAGGCGGTAGTGGGTATAGAGCGTCGTGGTGTTGATGGAGTTGTCGTAGTCCTCGATGGGCATCCCGTTGAATCCTCGCAGCCAGTCGCTCTCGAAGAGTCCCTCGGCGGGTGTCCAGTCTGGGTTGCACAACTCCAGCCTATACGTATAGCGGTGGTAGTTGTGCGACAGCTCGTCGAAGCCTATCGTCAGTACGTCGCTGCTACCCAGCTGAAGCACCGGCAAGTCCTCGAAGTCATCGTTCTTCACCACCTGAAGACCCTTCACCGTGGGCGACAACACCTGGTGCCAAGCCAGCGATGGCAAGGCCAAAGCGATAAGAAACAATACACCAAGTATCCTTTTCATCGATTATCGGTTATTGTTTAATGATTATCCGCAATTTGCCGATAACGGCCTGAAAGGCCAGTAAGCGCACAGCCCAGGGCATCGCCCTGGGTAACAGGAGACGTAACCCACGCCCTGTAAGGGCAAAAGCTCTAACGAGGAACCGCTCGACCAAAGGACGTTTGCATAGCAAAAAAGCTTTTGCCTTTTCAGGGCGAACGTTGTCTGCTTCATATACCCAGGGCGTTGCCCTGGGCTATTGGCTCGTTGGCCCTTCAGGCCGTCCATCGGATACATGCGGATAATCGTATCGTTTATTGTTCCTTGAAGAGGTCCTTGATGCCGCCAATGCTGCCGAGCAGATTAGTGGCCTCGTAGGGCAGGTAGACGGTCTTGGTCTTGTCGCCCTGAGCCAGCTCCTGCATCATCTGTATGTACTTCTGTGCCAGGAGGTAGTTGGCGGGATTCGTCGACTTGCCCACGGCCTCGGTGATGAGTTCGATGGCCTTTGCCTCGGCCTCGGCCTTGCGGATGCGAGCCTGAGCCTCACCCTCAGCGTGGAGGATGGCCTGCTGCTTGGCGGCCTCGGCACGGTTCACCGTAGCCGTCTTCTCACCCTCGGAAGCCAGAATCTCGGCGGCCTTCTCACCCTCGGAGGTCAGAATCTGGGCACGCTTGTTACGCTCAGCCTGCATCTGCTTCTCCATAGCGTTGAGCACGGTGGTGGGCGGGATGATGTCCTGCAGCTCCACACGGTTCACCTTCA
>JAEEGL012699549.1_pt1 | contig 14482 bp, 12 predicted proteins | sample 9134231 | NCBI WGS metagenome assembly JAEEGL01 (sample SAMN16246548, study PRJNA631951) | gut metagenome | biome: gut microbiome; feature: rumen; material: fiber-attached | host: Bos | place: Iran: Karaj | collected 2018-10
CCTTAACCTTCTTCAAAGCCTCGAGGAGGTCAGCCCATGTCCAATCCTTCTGAATTGAAACAACATCTACGCTTGCTGCATCCCAGATATCCTTTCTGATAACGAAAGAATAGTTGATGAGGTTGGATTCCTTCATGCCGGGGAGCTTATAGTACTTACCGTTAGCTCTTGTGATCGTCTGAATATCAGCAGAGAGATTGTAAGTATTATAGAAATCTGTGTAGTAAGGCATGTACTGAACATAGTCAGAGATAGGAACGATGGCACCACCGTCAACAAATGCGGAATCATCATAGATCTTAGGAATGATGTAAGCTGCGTTTCCTGCATTAATGTCGAGTGTGATGTTCTGCATGTAGTCGCCGCTATCATATGACTTGATGTCAAGTGTAACGTTTGTCATTTCCTCGATCTGCTTGAAAAGACCCTCCGACTTCCAAGTGTCGATCATCGGATACCATGAAGCATCACTGAAGAACATGGTGTAGGTTACAGGCTGATCAGCGTGGAAAGTCTCACCTAAGCCATATGTATAGCCAAGGTCATCTCCCTGATCTGCTGTTGTCTCGATCTGACTGGGGATCGTTGTAGTCTCAGAAGACTCGCCGGAGCCACCGCTGCAAGCAGCTAAACTGGAAAGCATTGAAACTGCAAGACCGACAGATGCTACTTTTGCAAGTTTTGTTGTCTTCATAACTGTTTCCTTTCTTTTTTACTTTTTTCTATTGCCGTGGGTTATCCCCTATAGCACAAAATTGTTACTCTTTTACGCCTCCGAGCATCATGCCCTGAACGTAGTATTTTTGAATGAACGGATATACACATATGATCGGAAGCACTGTGAGAACCATTGCGCATGACTTGATGTTGGCCGTCATGTTCTGCGCGTCCGGATCCGAAGCACCGGCACCTCTGATGATCGTCTGGAGGAAGTAAGCAACCGGCCACTTTACCTTATCCTGGAGGTAGAGTTTTGCGTTGAACCAGTTGTTCCAGTACATAACCGCATAGAACAGAGTCATTGTTGCTATGATAGGTGTTGACAAAGGCCTTGCGATATACCAGAAAACACCCCACTTGTTCAGACCGTCGATCTCACCTGCTTCTTCAAGATCTTTCGGAATGCTCATGAAGAATGATCTCATGAGGATTACGTAATATGTGCTGATGAGCATCGGGAGAATGAATCCCCACATTGAATTCTTGAGACCGAGTCTCAGGATCAATACGTAGTTTGCGATGAGACCGCCGCCGAAATACATCGTGAAGATGATGAACGGTGACATAACCTTATTGACCTTGAGATTGGGCTTTGACAGAGGGTACGCAAGGATCGAAGAAAAGAAGAGGGATAATACCGTTCCTACGATCGTGTAGAAGATCGTGTTCATGTAGTAAACGATGAACTCAGGGATCTTGAGATCAGGGAATACCTTCGGCCAGGGAGCTATCGGGTTGCGTGTGACAACGTAGATATAGGTATCAATATTAAACCCTTCGGGGATAAGTCCCGTATGTCCTGCATAAATTGCCTGATCCGAGGAGAATGACTGTGAGATGAGATAAAGGAAAGGATAAAGCGTTACAAATGCGATAAAGATCATTATGATCGTATTTACAACCGTAAATACCTTGTAACCCTTTGATTCTTTTATCTGGTTCTTCGGATTATGAACGTGTATCTTACCTGATGAATTATCAATAACACTCATGCTGCTGCCTCCTTACCAAAGACTTGTCTTTGCGACTTTGCGCGAAACGAAGTTGGCGCAAGTGAGAAGCACAAGATTTATCAAGCCTTCGAACAAACCTACCGCTGTAGCGAAGTTAATGCTTCCTGATTCGACACCCATACGGAAGACGTAAGTGGATACGATATCACTGGTTTCATATGTCATAGGGCTGTAAAGGAGGTATACCTTTTCGAAAGCTCCGCCGGAACCTACAAGTCCGCCGATATCAAGTATGAGAAGAGTAGCGATCGTGGGAAGGATGCAAGGGATGGTAACGTGTATTACCTGCTGGAAATGAGATGCGCCGTCAACCGTTGCAGCCTCATAAAGAGACGGGTTGATACCGGACATAGCAGCAAGGTAAAGTATCGTACCCCAACCTAAGCTCTGCCAGATTCCTGATGTTACGAAGATTGTCCTGAACCACTGTGCAAGTGAGATGAAGCTTATCTTCTCACCGCCGAGCTTGAAGATAAGGTCATTGATAGGACCGTGTGTCGAGAGCAGCTCTTTGAGCATGCCGCAGACAATAACTACTGAAATAAAGTGAGGGAGATAAGAAACGGTCTGGACGAATTTCTTCCAGTGAAGATTTCTGATCTCGTTTAAGAGTAACGCGAAGAGAAGGGTTAACGGGAATCTGAACAAAAGATACAGACCGTTAAGTATAAGCGTGTTGGAGAAAGCCTGCCAGAAGGGCTTTGCAGTAATAAACTGCTTGAAATACTTTAATGTCAAAGGGCCCTGACCGAAAATGCTTCCGCCCGCATTGTACTTACGGAAAGCAAGGATATTACCGAACATCGGTATATATCTGAAGATGATGTAATAGATAACGGGGATCAAGAACATTGCATAAAGCTGCCAGTTGATCCTGATATCCTTAGCCAGTCTTTCACGAGTAGTTAATTCTCTCGGAGACCACGCTATGATCTGTGAAACCTCTTCTTTCTTAGCCATTTTGGTTAACCTCTAGATCATTTAATGAAGTGAAATGCTAACTCGCCAATCGTCTTGTATACTTGCATGGAAGTTAACTTGTAATGAGATTATCACCACGTTTGTGATATGTCAATAGATTTCTACCATTCTAGTGTGCGTTTTTGTGTAATTCGAATAATGCCCGGTCTGCCAGTCATTCTCCCCTGCTGAAATCCAGAGAAGCCGCAGCCACATCTGCACCGATTCCGCTCTTGTTCTGGGGATGAAGCTCATATACCGGATCGGGACAAGGTGCCGTGACGACTTTAACATTCTCTATATAACCCGGAGCATCATCCTGAAGTTTCTGGATCATCTTCCAGCCTTCCGGGATCCTTGTGTCTCTCAAGGGATTAATATAGTCTGCTATCCTGATCATGATGACAGGAACCCCGCCGAACAATTCCCGCATCTTCTTAAACAAAAGTATCATTTTCTTATCATAGCCTTCAGGGAAATCGGCATTTGATTCTCCCTGATACCACCATATCTGTGACACTTTGATATTCTTAAGCGTCAATACACTTGCATAATAAAGAGATGACGGAATGTTCTGAGCCATCTTGTTAGGCACAAGCTTCTCAGTCATCTTTTCTATGACCATCTTCCATTCACCTGTAAGATCAATGTTTCCCGAAGGTGTCTCAAGCTGATAAGGATGTCCGGGAACGAATCCTCCTGCACCCTGTTCAATGATAAGTCTCGTCATGACCGTGTTCTTCCCTGCTTTTAACAATGAACCGTCAAAAGAATACTTCCTCGGCGGATACTGATACTCGGTCCTGCCAACTTCGACGCCGTTAACATATGTTACATCCGCATCTATAAGATCTCCCAATCTGAGCAGGCACTTGCCTTCCACCGCATTTTCAATGTTAAACTCCTTCACGAACCAGACGCTTCCGCAGAAGTCATCGGCAATGATGCATGGCAGCTTGATATTCACACCTTCATCCAAAGCTTCTTCAATTGAAAAATCTTTATCGATGGTGTTCTCACGCCATTTGGCTACTTTAATGTTTCCCTCATTTACATATTCTTTAAGGGCGCCTTTTCCTCTGTAAGGAGCGATCTCTTCCTCTTTTGTTCCGGTCGCGAAAAGATCCTCCTCACACATCCAGGATTCAATGTTCGAACCGCCCTGTGCGCTGAGTATCAATCCGATGGGAATATTCAGCTTTTCGAAAAGCCTCCTGGCTGCATAAAAACCAACTGCGCTGATCTCATACTTGCCGGTACCGGAAGCCCTTACCCAATCATTTTCAGGAAGCACGCATACCGGTTCTCCGCCCTTAACTGGAATCTCAAGATCCGGAGTTAACCTGTACTGCCTGACATAAGGATAGTCTCCGGCTTCGATCTCTTCTTTATTCAGATCAATAGTCCTTATAACAGGAAGTTCCATATTTGACTGGCCGGTCAGCATGAACACATCACCGATGCATACATCATTAACCGTTATAACCTCTGAGCCCTCAACTGTAAGAAAAGTATCGAACATGGCATCCATCGGCGGAAAAACAGCTTTGAACGTTCCGCCTTCAACAGATGCGGCAACCGTTTTTCCGGCCAGGGTAACGGTCACTTCGCTCTTTGCATTCTCTGATCCTTCAATGATTATTTCTTTATTTCTTTGAAGGACCATACCGTTTGAATAAATACCGAGAAGTTTTGTTGCAGCCATTGTCATTCACCTTCCTTTGAGGATATTCTATCCCTTGAAGGTTTTCTTGTCTACCATACTAGTTGACAACTTATCGTTTTTACTTTTATACTGACAAATAAGGAAATAAAAAGATATGGCAAAAAAGTCTCTAGACCGCATAACAAACAGTTGGATGTACAGAGCAAGCAAAGTTATCGGAGATGTCGTTATCATCTCAGTCCTTTTTCTGCTCTTCTGTCTTCCCGTAGTTACCATAGGAGCTTCCGTTACGGCTTTGTATTATACCGTTTACCGTAAATACCATAAGAGGATCGATAATATAAGTAAAGATTTTGTACGCGCGTTTAAAAGTAATCTTAAAAACGGGATAATCGTACATCTTATCTATCTGATATACAGCGCCCTTGCAGGATTCAATATCTATTTTGCGTTTTTCGGATGGGGCAACGTAAGACTTCCCGACTGGTATATGATCGTTTCCCTTCTGCCGCTTTTGCCTTTGATATTCTCATTGCCTTTTGTATATGCCCTGATGGCAAGGTTCAATAACAGCATTTTGGGAACATTAAAGAACAGTCTCACGCTCTGCATGATGAATTTCCCGAAATTCATCTTGATCTGGTTCATAATCATTCTTGCCCTGGCCATAAGCATCGGTTTTCCGCCGGCAGCCCTGGTCACTCCCGCTATCGCAACATATCTCTGTCAATACATAACCGAGAAAGCATTCTCACGTGCGATGGATGTTGAGAATGCCAGAGATAATACTGAGGATAAAAACGAGGAAGCGGATCCTGAAGAAGAAACTTCTGTAGAAGATACTGATGACGAAGAAAACGACGGGGAAAGCGCTGATGACTGACTATCTTAATTACATTCAAATAATCTCGGGGCTCCTTGCCGCAGGACTTATTTTCACAGGTATCTTCCTGAGCGCTAAAAAACTTAACCCTGAAAAATACGAGAAGATTCCTGTTAAGACAACTGTTATTTCCACGGTTTTAGTCATCTTAGGTTTGCTTTGCTATGCGGTTATCACGACCTGCACGAACTACACGATCGTAACCGAAGAGCATTACGAACTCGGTACGTTATATTTTGCTTCTCTTGAAGAAGCGGTCAAACTGTTCGGTTTCGTTGTTTTTATTCCTCTCCTCTTCAGACTCTTCAAACCAAGGTCAGTTAAAAAGGACGAAGTTGAAGAAACGGTTCCTGAAGATCCCGAAGAGGACTGACACTAATTTACGCACATGTCAGGATATGTGCGTAAAACTGATCCCATTACATTTCCTTTTTCATAAAATATCCCGTGTTTTACTGTATTTTGAGGGGTATTTTCGCTTTGGTTTCAGAGTTAACATTCTATATGTCATAATCTATTGACACAATTCAAGCCTACTAGTATACTAGTGGACAGAATGAGAATTGAGTATTATCTCACCATTCTCTTTTCAGTTTTATTTCGGTGGTAATAGTGCATATGAAATTGGTTTTGCGGTGGTTCCCGTACGGCGATGACAGCGTCACGTTGAAGCAGATCAGACAGATCCCGGGTGTCAGCGGTGTTGCCACACATCTGACAAGGATACCGGTCGGCGATGTCTGGTCCATGGACGAGATCAATCTTGTTAAAGATGAGATCAACTCCTACGGGCTTGAGATGGAAGTAATTGAGAGTCTTAACATTCACGAAGATATAAAGAAGGGCCTCCCTTCCCGGGATATGTTGATCGATAACTATATCGAATCAATGAAGAATCTTTCCAAGGCCGGAGTCAAGTGCATCTGTTACAATTTCATGCCTGTTATGGACTGGTACAGAAGTGAGCTTGCGAAGGTCCTGTCTGACGGAAGTTCTGCTATGGCATACAGCCATGATGTTGCCGTTCAGCTTACTTTGGATAAGATCACTTCTTCCATGATCGACGGCTCCAACAATTTCAGTCTTCCCGGATGGGAACCTGAGAGATTCGCCCAGATGGCAGAAGACATCAAGTTCTATCAGAATGTTTCTTCCGAAGAATACTTCAGCAACATCAAGTATTTCCTCGATGCAGTAATTCCTGCGGCAGAAGAACTCGATATCAATTTCGCAGTACATCCTGACGATCCTCCGTTCCCGCTTTTCAATCTGCCAAAGGTTGTTAACAGCAAGGAATCCATTAACACATATCTGAATCTCAATGAGTCAAAGAGAAACGGTCTTACACTTTGCACCGGAAGCCTTGGTGCAGGTATCCATAACGATGTTGTTGACATCGCTAAGACATTCACTCCCATGGGAAAAGTTCATTTCGTTCACTTAAGAAACGTCAAGCATGAATCAGAGACTGATTTCCACGAATCAGCTCATCTTTCCTCATGCGGAGATCTTGATATGCTCGCAATCGTTAAAGCTCTTTACGAGAACGGTTTTGACGGATATATCCGTCCTGACCACGGCCGCATGATATGGGATGAAGTAGGAAGACCCGGATATGGTCTTTATGACCGTGCTCTGGGCGCAACATATATCAACGGTTTATGGGAAGCCGTTACCAAACTTTGTTAACGATTTTTGTTTTCATAAGGCAATAACTCCTCCCTTGCCCGCAAAACCGATAATCTTATGACAGTTATAAGGTTATCGGTTTTGTTCGAAAAGAGGAAAAACGAAAGGAATCACAATATGGATCTGTCAAAAGAAAACCTCAAGAACACTGAATTCTGGAACAGCATTAACGTTGTCCTGCCGAAGTATGATATCGATGCCTGCGCTGCTGCCACGGCCGCAAAACCGGTATGGCTCCATGTGGGCGGAGGAAACATTTTCAGGGCATTCATCGCCCGTATCAATCAGAGACTTCTGAATCAGGGACTTACCGATACCGGTATCGTTGTTTGCGGAACACAGGATTACGAGAATTTTGAGCGTGTCTATAAGCCTTTTGATAATCTCTCTATCATCTGTGATCTCAGAGCTGACGGCAATACCGGTTATGAGATCATCGGAAATATCACGGAAGCGATCGCCGCTAACTACGACATTCCGGAAAACATCAGCAGGCTGAATGAGATAGCCGCAAATCCATCTTTGCAGATCATTTCATTCACGATAACCGAGAAGGGATACGCATTAAGAGATGCCGACGGAAATCTTTATGAAGCAGCTGCCAAAGACATGGAGAACGGTCCTTCACATCCGCTCACATGCATGGGTTTTATTGCATCGCTTCTCCTCGAAAGATATAACGCGGGCAAATATCCGCTGGCGCTGGTCAGCATGGATAACTGCAGCCACAACGGAGACAAACTAAGATCATCTGTTTTGGAGATAATCGATGCCTGGGCCGGTAAGGGTTATGTTGATGATTCTTTTAGAGATTATGCAAATGATCCATCCCGAATAGCATACCCCTGGAGCATGATCGACAAGATCACACCTAGACCTTCAGACGAGATCCTGAATAAACTTTCCGGTCTGGGCATCGAGAATCTCAAGAGCGTAAAAACAACTACCGGTGTCTTTGCAGCGCCTTTCGTCAACGCTGAGGTTCCCGAATATCTGGTAATCGAAGATCTCTTCCCTAACGGAAGGCCCGATCTGGAAAAAGGCGGCGTGATCCTGACTGACAGAGATACTGTCGACAAAGCTGAGAGGATGAAAGTCACCGCCTGCCTTAATCCGCTTCACACTTCCCTTGCGGTATTCGGATGTCTTCTCGGCTTTACAAAGATATCAGATGAAATGAATGACGAAGACCTGAAGACACTGGTTACCAGAATGGGTTACGAAGAGTGCCTTCCCGTTGTATGCGATCCGAAGATCCTCAATCCGGAGAAGTTCCTTAAAGAAGTTCTTGAAGAAAGATTTCCCAATCCCTTCCTCCCTGACACACCCCAGAGGATCGCGACCGATACAAGCCAGAAACTCCCTATCAGATTCGGAATAACCCTGAATTCTTATCTCACGGAAAAGCCTGAAAGATTATCAGAACTAAGGCTTATCCCTCTTGTTATAGCAGGATGGCTCAGATATCTTCTCGCTGTTGACGATAACGGAAACGCTTTCGAGATAAGCCCGGATCCCATGGCAGGAGTATTCCAGGATGAACTTAAGAATGCAGGCATAAGCTACGGCATGAGCGGAAGCGTAAGCGGCAGACTGTCGAAGATCCTTTCCAATGAAATTGTTTTCGGGACCGATATAAACAGGACAGGCTTAACACCTCTGATCGAGAGCTATCTGGATGAACTTATAAAGGAAAACGGAGCGGTCAGAAAAACGCTTCATGCGGCTGTTGCTAATTAGTATGTAAGCGGTAGACATAAATTATTATTTATGTTAGTTTCTTTATAGACTTCGTTATTAAAGGGGATCTCTATAATGATTATCACACCCAAAAACACATTCGAACCTAACCGTGAATATGCTTTTCGTATCGTAAAAGACAATATCATTAATATGGAGATCAAGCCCGGAAGTCTTATCGGTGAGCAGGAGATCGCCACACAGCTCGGCATTTCAAGAACTCCGGTTCACGAAGCGTTTCTGGAACTGTCCAAATCCAAGATCGTCAACATCCTTCCCCAGAAAGGGTGCAGCGTTTCTCTCATCGATTATGAACTGATAAAGGAATCCAGGTTCCTACGTATCGCAGTCGAGGGCGCACTCCTTAAAGAAGCATGTGATGTGGCTACGGAACAGGATATACAGGATCTTTATGCCAACATCAAGCTCCAGCAGTTCTATATCGAGAATGATCCTCCGAAGTTCCTGGATCTCGACAACGAATTCCATAAGAAGATCTATATCGCCTGCAACAAAATGCAGTGCTTCTACATGGTAGGTCTTATGAGCCTGCACTTCGACAGAGTCAGATCACTGTCGCTTAAGACGATCAAGGATGTAAAGCTCGTTTCAGATCATAAAGCGATAGCAGATGCCATCGCTGCCCATGACAAAGATGCCGTGGATGCCGCTTTTGCAAAGCATATGTCGAGATTCGACCTTGATTGGGACATCATCAAGAAGGCTTACAGCGAATATATAGCTGAATGATAATATCAACAGGTTTATCAGACGGGGTTATCTCAAAGGATAGGGATAACCCCGTTTTTTATCAGACACCTAATTTTATATCAGCAGTATCAGTGATCTCACAGTTTCCCTGCAGATCTTCATAGACATATACGAGCACCAGCGAAGACTTGGTATCCTTGCCTGAAGCGGAAGGCATAGTCTTGCAGAGTATCGCATGATTCATTCCGGAAACTACCTGTGAACCGGCATAAGCGATTGCTTCATATGTAACGTCCGGCAGTTTCTCGTTAGCTGAATATAAGATATTACGTATATCTGAAGTGACCTCGTTGGATCCGGCATAGCTCCATCCGCCCGGCAAAGGAGCACCGTCCGCATCCTCCGCTTCGGTACCAGGAAGGACCAGTCTCTCATCTTTCAGAAAAGATGCCTTGCCCTGAAGATCAACATAGATATAAGTAAGAGCCAGGGAGTTAACGGTATTGTTTCCGGATACAGTAGGTCTGCAGAGGAAACAGTAATTCGTTCCTGAGACGGTCTGTGTTCCGAGAAGAGCAACAGGCTCATAGAAGTAACCGTCAAGCTCACTTACCGCTTCTTCGAAATACTTCTTCTGTTCAACACTTACTTTATTTATCTGTGGAACTTCCCAGGAATCCGTACTGATCTGCGTGCTGAAGACTTCCTCTCCGTTGACCTTGACATTTGCATTGATATTAACTGATTTATCAACCTTGCAGGCCGTGAGTCCGCAGGTCAATATAACCGCCGTGAGTCCTAGTGTCATAAGCTTCATAGATATTTTTTTCATTTTACTGCTCCGTTCGTATCTGTCTGGTTTATGCCTTTAATACAGATGTGTCTTAAATAATGTTGCGTTACATGACTTAGATTATAGCCGCAGATTTCTAATGGTAAAATCTGCTGATCAATAAATACGCTACGAAAAGGACCGCAAGCATTATTACATTGATCAGAGTAAAGTTTAAAAGATAGTTTCCTTTTTCCTCATGACCTTTTGCTTTCTGTTCTTTAACAAACGAAGAATGGAATCTGTAAGTGATGAGACTGGCCATACTTGCGATGATCGTACCGAGTCCTCCAAGATTTGTTCCGATAACAAGTGACCTGCCGTCATCTGTAAAAGCCGACAGCAGCATAGCTGCCGGAACGTTGCTGATTATCTGCGAGGAAAGTATCGCAGCCGGCACAGGGTAACCTGATACCAGACCGGACAAAGCACCCGTTATCGTGTCAATACGGCCTATATTACCTATGAGGATGAAGAAAAAGACAAATGTCAGCAGGAGATTATAATCAACTTTCGTAAATGCTTTCCGGTCCATGATAAGCATCACAACAACAGTGACCGCCAGTGAGATCCTGAAATCAACGATATTCATTACTGTAAGGATATTCATGATAAATAGCAAAATATAGAAAACAAGGTGCAGGACTGATACTTTGCGGATCTCCGGCTTCCCTTTATCATCCAGTTCTGTTTTGCCTTTGACTAGAATAAATACCATCACGATTATCAGCACCAGAGATAATATCGCGTATGGAAGCATGAGCAGGAAAAAATCCCCGGGAGCGATCTGATATTTATCGTAAAGATAAAGATTTTGAGGATTGCCGATCGGGGTCAGCATACTTCCCAGGTTGGCGGCAACCGTCATGAGTATCAGAGTGAACATGAGCTTCTTATTCTCACCGAACGGAGTGAGCACCATAATGGCAAAAGGAACTAATGTAACCAGTGAGACATCATTGGTCAGGAACATGCTCATAAAGAATGCCAGAAGCGTCATAAGAAGGCTTATGCCTCTGTAGGTCCTGACCCAGGAAAGAAGCTTTCCGGTGAGCACGTCAAATGTGCCGATGTGTCCCAATGCGGCAACTATCAGCATAAGACTGAAAAGGATCGCAAGCACTCTGACATTTATGTAGCCGGGATACTCCTTATCCGGTATCACGATAAAGCATGAAATGACCGCGAGGATTCCGGATATGACCAGGACAGCGTTATTCTTGATAAATCTTATGATCTTCTGCATTTATTTCCTCTCCTGAACAAAGCAGATTTTACATCATTACAGTATCAATGGCACTTAAGTTTCACAATATATATGCACAAGAAAAAGCCCGGAAACATTCCGGGCTTTCAGCAAATCAGTAATCAGATATCATGCCGTTCCTTGTCAGATAAGAATAATCGCGTCTTCCACGCTCTGAACCTTATCTTCCTTCAGCAGATCAACTATGGCACTTACCTTATCGTATGTACGGTAATCTTTTGGAACAAGCAGCTCATACTGCTTCATCTCGGTGAGATTTGACTGGAAGAGATTGATCATCCTCTGGTTTTCAAGGCCTTTGTTATATCTTTCCGTCATTTCCCTGTTCATGAGTTCGGCATTGTTATTGAAATCAGCCTGTTTTCTTTTAGCGACCTTGAAACCGAAAAAGATTATAAGTGCTGCTACGATCAGCGCTACGACATAGCCTCCTAAAGCATCACCCATGTTATATCCCTGGGCGACACGCACCGCGCTCGGAGTCATAACAACGATTATTACCGCAACGATCAGATAGATGACAGACGCGGCAACAACTCCTCCGACAAGAAAAGGCCAGAAATATTTAATGAATGATCTCTTCTTGAAATTTGTATCCAGAGATGTGGGGAAATTATTCTGCGGTTTGATCATTGACTTAAGCTCATCATTTTCGCTGAGAAGCTCCATATAACGCTCCAGTTTCTTGATCAATGCCTGATTACCGGACTGAGGCTTAGCGGCCGTAGGATTATTTGTATAAGGATTACCGGTATAAGGATTACTGCCGAAAGTATTATTTCCGGCCATACCCGGACCCTTGGAACCGCCTGCCTGTCCTCCGCACCTGGGACAGGATCCGTTTGCGAATGCAATGATCGCGCCGCACTTTTCGCAGAAATTCATAATTACCTCCCCTAAATTTTTAAACCTTATTCCCTTAATAAAAAACCTGTGTATCAAACACAGGTTTCAGTGTCGTATAAATAATACAATAATAAATTATAATTTACAATTAGGATTACTCAAAACAGACTCTGTTACGGCCCGTCTCTTTCGCGGTATAGAGTTTCTCATCAGCACAGCTTATGTTTTCCTCTATGGTCTTTGAAGGATCAAAGAGAGCGCATCCGAAGCTCATGGTACAACTGATAATGTTGCCGTCTGCCTCTATAACCGAATTCATGAGCTTGAGCCTTATCTCCTCGGCTTTCTGCACGGCGCCTTCCAGATCAGTATCGCGCATGACCATGACGAACTCTTCTCCGCCCCACCTGTATACGCTCTCATTCTCTCCGCAAAATGATTCGAGAAGCCCTGCCGTAAAGCGGAGCACGTCATCTCCGGCATTATGGCCATATGTATCATTAACGCTCTTAAACTTGTCTATGTCGCTGATAAAAACTGACATCGTTTTGCCTGAATCAGGGATAAGGTAATCTCTGTGCTTTCCGGCGAAGTCAAAATAAAAGCCCATTCTGTTCCTCAGACCCGTAAGCCTGTCGTGGTGGGATTTCTCAAGGAATGTCTCGGATTCCAGAGCAATACCGCAGACCAGTGCGGCAAGTGAAAGCTTTTTGGGATCTGTCTCATCGTCAAAACCGATATTATCGTTCTTATTGATCAGCTGCAAAGCGCCGATGAAATCCCCGTTGATATCGGCAACCGGAAGAACAAGAACAGACTTGGTCGTATAACCGGTCTCCAGATCGATCTCCTTGTTGAAGTCCGGATCGGAATAAGGATCATTCGTGATGATCGTCTTCTTTAACCTCAATGCTTTTCCTACAAGACCCGTGTTGTCAGGAATAACGATCCTGTCGACCCCTGTCGCGGACATGGTCCATATCTTTCCGTTTCTCTTATCCCATCTCCAGAAGCTTGCCCTGTCAGCATCCACGATAGTCTTTCCGAGGTCTGTGATATACGTGAACAACAAGGCATGATCCCTGCTGTTATTCATGCACATATCTTTATAAAGACTGTCTGTGATCTCGAAAACGCCCCGCAGCATCCTTCCGTTATCTTCCAATGTGGCACCGCTCTGCTCAAGAGGAGCAAACTCGGCACCGGTATCCTTCATGACCTGGGCTATCCTCTTCTCATCATCCATATGCATGAGAAAAACTTTAATACCGTTGGAGACATAATCCTTGATCTTCGGGACCATATCACTGCAGTAAAGATGAACCGAAGATTTATATGCGGATATCTCGGTGTAAAGGTATGTTCCTCTCTCAAGATACTTTTCAAAAGGAATGACAGTATTGGTATCACTCGTATAGACCGTCCTGTTTCCTTCGATATTAAGACAGTATCCGAAGCATTTTCCCGCAAGCTCTTCAGTATGTACCGTAGGTATCGAACATACAAACCAGTCCTTATCAAGATCCTCAACGCTGATCAGTTCATACCACGAGCTGTTGCAGCCTTCGATCCTCGTAAGCAGATAGAACATGTCTGCTTCAACTTCTTTAGACGGAGCAACAACTGTTATTGGGGTCTTTACCGAGAACTGCAGCAGATCGATAAGCATACCGATACCGCCGACATGATCACCGTGAGTGTGTGTAACAAGCACATAGATATGGTCAAACAATGCGAGGTTCTTATCGTTCAGTCTCGAGAACGCGCTCATCGGACAATCGATCAGGACAAGCTCATCATTTGCAATAAAGTATGCACTGTTGTGCTCATCAGTAAAAGCGGAACCTCTTCCCAAAAACTTCAGCATTGCTTATTCCTCCGGTCCAACCAGCTTCATCACTGAAAGCGTCGGCTGCGGAAATCCCATATAGGCATTCTTTCACCGATGATCCTCAGCATATTATATTATTATATCAAAACAGCGGTAATTTAATAAAAAAGAACTCCCCTGTTTTGAAGTGAACCCCCAAAGTTGGACAAACTTTGGGGGTTTTAATATGAAACTAACATTTGAAGACAAGAAAGAAATTTATAATTTGTATTGTCAGGGGTATGGATACAAACTTATCGCACGTATCTACCATGTAAATCGAAC
>JAEEGL011390173.1_pt1 | contig 14481 bp, 11 predicted proteins | sample 9134231 | NCBI WGS metagenome assembly JAEEGL01 (sample SAMN16246548, study PRJNA631951) | gut metagenome | biome: gut microbiome; feature: rumen; material: fiber-attached | host: Bos | place: Iran: Karaj | collected 2018-10
ACGGCCTTTTCGAAAGCGAAAAGGACGCGACGCTTTCCGTAGTGCACCCTGGGATATCGTTCACGGGTATAACGGCGCATTATCCGCCGTGGCTTTTCGCGATAATAAAAAACCCGATGAAACTGGTCTTCATGAAGCCCGGACGCGCCGCGCTTTCGCTTGTTGACGGGCTGTTCCTGCCCTGCGGAGCCTCGGAATGGATCGGGCCGCGCTTATTCGATGTCTGGGGCGTGCCAAAAAAGAAAAAGCTCCGTGGCGTGAGCGCGGAGGAACAGAAACGCATCTGCGACAACGCCGTGCTTGCGCTCAGCGAATACAGAAGCAGAATCGGAATATGAAAAACCGCGTCCGTTTATCGGACGCGGTTTTGCTCAGATCCTGTAATCCACGGCCAGCGGATAGAGCGCCGGTTCGTCCTCGTCGACGGGAGGGAAGCGACCCGTATCCTCGAGGAAATAGTTGTCTGTATTGTCATCGTTCACGCGGGAGACTTCGCCAACGAGCACTGTGCCGAGGCCGGGTTCTCCGCGGAAGCTGTGATAAAGCCCCCTCGTCATGGTTATGCTCGCGCCCGGTTCTATGCTGAGCTCCGTTCCGGCCGGAACTTTATATTTTCTGCCGTCGGACAGCACCGTGACGTCTCCCGTTTCATCAAGTGAGCCGTCGGGCCTGCTGTTGAACAGAGTGACGAGCAGATTTCCACCGCCGCGGTTGATGATGTCCTCTGTTTTTGACGCGTGGTAATGGAACGGCGTCACCTGATCTTCCTCAACGATCATGATCTTTTCGGCATAAGTCTTTTCGCAGTCCGGGTCGTTCATATTTCCGTTCCGGAGAGTGATAAGTAGCAGTCCGCAGCGGTAAAAATCTCCGCTGCCGAAGTCTGTGATGTCCCACCCGAGCATATTCTTTCTTATCTCGTCATACTCGTTTCCTTTCGTTTTCCAGTCTTCTGGCGTCCAGTATACAAAAGGCGGCAGGCAGAAGCCGTGTCCTTCGATAAAACCTAGAGCTTTTTTCATAAGCCCGTTTATTTCTGATCTTTTCATATCTCTCACCGTTCCGTTTTTATTATCGCTTTTTCAGCGGAAATAAATATACCACACCTCCGGTGTTTTGTCAATATAAAAGTGAGGACAAAGCCCCACTTTTAATAATTTCATTTTTCTTTTCTTCTGCGGATGAGGATTGTCGCAGATACGGAAGAAACTGCAGCAAGTGATATTACCGCAATAAGGCTAGAACCTGTTTTTGGGTTATCATCAACCGCTGGCTTTTCGCTTAGCACACCAAAGTACATGTCATTTAGAGCGAAAGCGGCATCCGGATTAACAGTGTTGAAATAAAATCTGAATTGTCCAATATTTGAAAGGTCGCAATTTTTGGCGTTGAAGTCTGTGAATGGAGCGAATATTTCATTCCATCCATCGTGTACTCCAGAGTCTTTGTTGATAGCTATTGCATGTGCTGTATTAGTATCGGTTCCGCCGCTGTTAAATTCAACGACCATATCTCCATGTATATCGCTGACACTTGAAAGATAGAGCCAAAAATGAATGTATAACTTCGAAACATCGAAATTCGAAAGATCTATACGGCGGGTTTCATATCCTCCAACCAGCGAAACGAGATCATTGACAGCACGTGTCGCAGTTGCTTGACCGCCACCCTCGATATTTTCAGTTAGTTGCCATACACAGTCACCTCCATAGGATGCCCATCCATCTGATGTATCAAAATCCCAGATTGGTGTGATGTCCGTCAGATACGGCGCATTGGCTGGAGCTGTATATGATGCGAAGCACGGGATTGCTGCTGCAACAATAAGTGCCGCAGCGAGCAGTATAGCTATTGATTTGTTCATTTGTTTCCTCTTTCTCGGGTTTGCCCCGGCAGTTACTGTTCATATTATAACCAACAGTCATTCATCAGTCTATAATTATTTTGCCATACTTGTGATTTTACTTGACAAATAATTAATTTTATTGTTCTTTTTTTGTTCGCTCTGCTCTTATGGAGCTGGGAGATTTTCCAAATTTCTTTTTGAATTGCCTGCAGAAATAAGCGTGGTTGTTAAAACCGGCGTTATAGCATATTTCTGTTATCGGCATGTCAGTCAAACGAACAAGAGGATAAGTCCATGAAAGTCTTTTTTCAAGGAGATATTCCTGAAATGTAAAACTGTATTTGCTTTTGAACAGCTTGCTGAAATATGTGGTAGAATAATGAAATTTCTCAGCGATGCGTTCCAGTGAAAAAGGTTCTCTGAAATGTCTGTCAATATATATTATTTCTTTATTATGTGGTACGTTTGCGGCGATTCCTCCGGAATTTGCTTTTCCATACCGTCCGATTATAAGGATTATTCTTTCGAATATATTGCTTATAAAACGAACGCGATAATCATTATCCGTCTGATCAAGTTCATAAAACAACTGTTGAAATTCGTGTTCTAGTTGATCAACTATCGCAGAATCATTTATGAAGAATTGCACCCCTGACAGTTTATGAGTTAGATTTGAAATATCTTCCGAAAGAATAACATCTGTGGCATGAAAGCTGTAAATATCAATTTTCCCGTTTGCTTCGTACATATGAAAATCCGAATCGGAAAGAACTGTTATCGTCCCGCGGGAAAACCATGACTCTGTTCCATTTAATATTTGAGTCCCTGTTCCTCCGCAGATAAAATCAACTTCCGTAAAATTGTGCCAATGCAATCCGATTCCTCCGGTTTGGATTACATGTTCCCCGTAAAATGCCGCTCCTTGACGTTGTGGGTCAACTTGAACAATCCTGCCCGGGAGACTATTTATGCTTTTTTTTGAAGTTTTCTTTGACATGGCGGTGTCCTCCTAGCATCTTATTATATCACCTTGGCTAAATAGTGTCAATAAAATGCTTGTAAACACATAATTATGTCTGAAAAGAGCAGTTCAACAGCAACTTAGTGCAAGAAAAAAAACACTTAATGTGGTATAATCATAATACGTCCTTGAATTGCCAAAAGGCGGAAAAAACTAATCGGAGGATAACATGAAAAAGACAATATCATTCATCCTGTGTTTCATTATTATTTCGGGGCTAGTCCTTGCTTCCTGTGTGCAAAGCGATGAGAATCCAAGAACGACGAGCGGCGGAGATTCTGGAAGTGACTTGCCTGATACCTCTTCTTTATCCGAAAACACCGAACCTGTTAAATTGTATGTAGACACTGACGGAAAATTCGTTTCACCAACAGCTAGTGGAAAAGATTATGACGGGCGTGAATTCAGAATTTGGACAAACAGTCCGGAAAACAATGTTTGGCATGATTTGGATTTTTCAGCAACAAAAGACAGCGAAGATTCAGTTGATGCAGCTTCGTACAGACGGATGGCAGAAACAGAAGACCTATTAAAGACTAAAATCGTTTCACTGCCTGTTGGAGCATGGATTGGAGTTGATGAAGAACTAAGATCAATCCTTGCGGGTTCAAGTGAATTTGAAGCGCTTATGACAAACGTTCGTTCTGCTGCCGTTCTGTCAAGAGAAGGCTACTTTGTCGATCTTGAGAACACCATTTTGCAGCTTGATGCTCCTTGGTGGGATCACAACCTCGAACGTGATATGAAAATAGGCAATTCATTGTTCATGACCACAGGCGATATTTCTATTGGATACAAAAAGTCATTAAGCGCAATAATGTTCAACCAGAAAATAATCGATGATTTCAAGGGAACAGACCTTTTTGGCAATGGGGATATGTACAAGCTTGTTGAGGACAACGAATGGAGCTGGGACAAGCTAATTTCGATGTCAAAAGCCATAGGTAGAGATACAAATTTCAACGGTCGAGAAGATGTTGAGGATATATACGGATACCTTTTCTTTAATGATTCAGGTGCTATCGATCTTATTGGATGCGGCGTAAAAATGATTTCAAAGGATAACGAAGGTCATCCTTACGACTCTTTCTGGAACGACAGAACAATAAATGCATGGGAAAAACTTGTCGATCTTTTCTATTCTGATTATGCTTCCTATAATGGCGAATGGAAGACTTTTGATAACACAAACATGTATTTGAACAACCAAGTCTGTTTCCTAGCTCTGGAACTTCACTCAATAGAGGATTTCAGAAACATGCAGGCTGATTTTGGAATCCTTCCACTCCCGAAGTTTACAGAGGATCAGGAATATGCTACGACTGTCAATCCCAACGTGGCAAATCTCATTGCGATTCCAAAAAACAATCCGGATACAGATTTCTCAGCGATTGTCCTAGACGCCCTCGGCGCCAAATCAAAGAACTATCTTACACCGGCGTACTGCGATTCATATATGACAAGGGTTTATAGAGATGAACGTATGCTGGATATGCTTGAGATTGTGTTTTCAACTGTAAGTTATGATATGGGTTATATGTATGACTGGGGCGGAATCGGCCTTCTAGCTCCGCTTCTCATTTACAACAAGGGTAATGATATCGCATCTGAGTATTTTGCGATAAAAGAACTGGTTGCAAATGAAATAGAAGTAGCGATTGCGGACTATGCGGCGCTTGATTAAGCCGTCTGACATAAAAAGAGCATTTATCTCGATGTTTTTGTCCATGATTCTTGCATCTTGCTCGAATCAAGGCTATCGCGATAAAATGACATTGAATTCAAGCCAAATGGCTTCAGACAGTTCATATATAATGACGGATACTCACATTAAAGAAAAGGAACCCGTGACAGAAGATGTATCTCTCGGATTGTGTGTGACGGATATCCTTTATAGCGGAAATACGGCGGCCAAATGCCGGTTAAATTACAAAAAATACTTTAACATTGGCATAAGGACCATTAGGCTTATACCTGACTGGATATCGTCCGGGAAAAGTGACTACAGGCTTACATCAGCATGTGAAGAACAAATCAAAATAGCTGCTTCTGCTGGTTTACGTATCAAGCTTGTTCTTTCCACTGTTGACACACCGCCAGATTGGGTGTATAATATCAAAGACGCTCGTTTTGTGGACGAAAACGGTCGTGAAAGTCGACAAAATTGCGTTAGTTATTGGTATGATGGGCTGTATGATTATGTGACAGATGCGGTATCTTCTAAACTGGAATACCTTAATACAAGAGGTCTTCTTGATTATGTGGATGCTGTTGTTGTCAGCTGCGGCGCGGCATGTGAACCAATTTATCCTGCCGATTGGACTCAGGGCGGGGTTTCAGCTATGTGGTGCTATGGCAGCAATGCGCAAACAGATTTCCGCCAGTTTCTTTCAGACAAGTATATCAAAGTATCCACATTGAACGACGCATGGGGAACGGCGTATGGATCTATTGAAGAAATTGAGGTTCCAAGGCCTGGTCAAATAAACGGAACGGCCTGGAACGACGTTTTGACATGGTATAGGGACGTCAAAAGATTATTTGTCAGACATCAAACGGAAATATATAAAAATGAAATTCAAAAAGTATGTGGAGACAGGATTAAACTGATTCTTTACATGCCTGGAGATGCCTTTACAGAAACAGACTGGAAAATGGCCGTCAACGATAGTGCAATGACATCAAGCGGTCTCATGATAATGTCAGAAAACGAGTATATCGTTCGTATTGCTGATGAATTTGGAACATATCTTCAGTTTACGGGATTGCCAATGACCGCTTCTGCAAAGCGCGTTATGAACTTTATTTACTCGGAAGGTTATGAGCATATTCCTGTATTCGGTGAGAATACTAATGACGCGGGACATGCATCAAATCCTTCGTCGATTGTTGAAGTAATCAAATCTCTTGGAATGTCAGGCATCGATTATACAACATCGCAATTTCTGTTTGAAAACGGCAATTACCTTACTCAGGCGAACACATTTTGTTCACTTGAGAACAGTATTCCTGCGCTTAAAGAATATCTTCTTTCAGAGCACACTGAGACTCCTTACATCATTTCATCTGGCAAAGCAGATCCTGAAGGAGATGTTATTGAATATGAAGTCAAATCTGTCGGTAATGCGTCTGTTCGAACGAGAATTTTTGCTGGAACATATTTAGTAAAAGCCGGTGATATACTAGAATATGATGTTTTTGTTCCAGAAGGAGTTTCGGGAATTGGTCAGGTTGATATAAAGTTTATCGGATGTTCTGATGCATCACAAAATTTCTGGATTAATGACGAATATGGCCGTGGTTGCGCTGATTTTGATCTTTCATCGGTTTCTGGAGACTGGGTTCATCGCAGGATTTATATTGGAACATATGAAAGCTTTGTTCCGTATATGAACACGGTTGGTACAACTATATCGGAAATAAGTCTTGTCTGCTCAGGTGTAGGAGATGAAATGGTGGCTCTTTTCGATAACATAAGGATAACCAATGACGGAGAGGAAAAATTTGTTTTCTTTATGGATGCGGCTGATCTTAAAAACGCAGTTGTGAAACATTATTATTCAGGAAATATTTCAGCCGCAGTTGTGGTGAGAAAAAATAAATAAACTGCGCGCGTCGGCGCGCGGAAAGGTCGGGATATATGTCAAATCTCGAAAAGCTTGAAATACTAAACCAGCACAGAAACGAAAACGCCCAGGCGGAAAGGATATGTTCAGAGCTGTCTTTTCTGAGCGCACTGTCGGCAATCGACGGGAGAATAAACCCAGAAACGCTCGGCGCCGCCATTGATTTTGTCACGGAGAGGCTGAACCGTGACGGCGCGATTACGAAAGGAACAGTTTCGGCGGCCGAAAAGATGCTCGCCGGGTTCTCGCCCGTCGCAAAGAGTTACCGCCATCTTTTTGTTTCACACGCGCACATCGACATGAACTGGCTCTGGGGGTACAACGAGACGTCCATGCTCACGGTCGACACATTCCGCACGATCCTCGACCTGATGAAGGAATATCCCAAGTTCACGTTCGCACAGTCTCAAGCGTCGACGTACGAGGTTATCGAGAAATACGCACCCGACATGATTCCCGAGATCAGAAAACGCGTCAGAGAGGGGAGATGGGAGGTCACGGCCTCCGAATGGGTCGAGCCGGACAAGAACATGCCGAACGGCGAATCCCTCACGAGACATATCCTTCAGACAAAGAAATATCTCACAAAGCTTCTCGGCGTGACCGACGATTATCTCTGCATCGATTTCGTTCCCGATACGTTCGGGCACAACATCAACGTTCCGGAGGTCCTTTCGGACGGCGGCGTGAAATTTATGTACCACTGCCGCGGGGCTGACCTGCCAACTGTTTACAATTATACTTCTCCGTCCGGCAAGAAGGTGCTCTGCTACCGTGAATTCGACTGGTACAACAGCACGATCGAACCGAGAGTTTTCGAGTTCCTTCCTGATTTCTGCGGGCAGACCGGAATGGACATTTTCCTCACGGTATACGGCGTCGGAGACCACGGCGGCGGTCCTACGCGCAGAGACATCGAGCGCATTATTGAGTATTCAAAATGGCCGCTCACACCTGATATCCGGTTCGGAACGCTCCACGAATTTTTCGCGGAGCTCGAAAAGAAGCGCGACTCCTTCCCATCGCGCGAAAGCGAAGTCAATTTCATCTTCACCGGCTGCTATACGACGCAGACGAGGATAAAAATGTCGAACCGCATAGCCGAGGCGAGGCTCAACGAGGCCGAGGCGCTGCTTGCCGAAAAATCGCTCTTTGAAAACAGGCCTGAAAACAACGACCGGCTTGAAAAGGCGTGGAGGAATACGCTGTTCAACCATTTCCACGACATTCTCCCCGGCTCGGGACTTATCGAGACTCGCGAGTTCGCACTCGGAAGATTCCAGGAGGCGATGGCTTCAGTCACAACGTCGGCTTCCGAAGCGATGAAAAGGATTTCCGCGCTCACCGACACGTCGGGGATCCCGTTTGACCGTGCCGACGGCACGGTTTCCGAGGGCGCCGGAGTTGGGTTCAATCTGGATCAGTCGTCAAAATTCCGTTTCTCCGTCACGGAGCGCGGCAGAGGGAAGATCAGGGCTTATACGGTTTTCAACCCGACACAGTACGACAGGGAAGACGTGGCGGAGATCGTCGTGTGGGACTATCTCTACGACGTTTCAAACCTTTCCGTCACATATCCCGACGGCGGCGCGATACCGTTCGTTCTCACGGGATCGAGTTACGGCTGGTGGGGACATGAGTTCAAAAAGCTGATAATAAGGGTAAAAGTACCAGCTTTCGGTTATACCACCGTAATAATGAAACCGAACCTCGCAGGGAAGGACGGCGTTTACAGAAAGGCTCCGATAAGATTCGAAAATCACGACGGTTTTATAAACGACGATCCGTTCGTGCTTGAAAACGAGTACATAAAGGCCGTATTTGACAGAAAGACCTGCCGTCTTACGTCGCTTTACGACAAAGAAACGGACAGCCAGCTTATTGACGCTCCTTCATGCATGTTCCGCCTTGTACATGAAAATCCGCTTCACGGAATGATCGCCTGGAGAGTCGGCAGCACAATGAGCGACACCGACCTCAACGCGTCTTACGACGCGCGCGTTATCGGCGCGGAGAGCAACGGCATCCGCGACATCTTCTCTTACGTCATTGAGTTCGGAAGGTCGAATATTCAGGTCACCGTTTCGCTCGACAAGGGCAGCAGGGTGATTAATTTCGAAACAAAGGTTGACTGGGATGAAAAAGCCGAGTATGACAAGCTCGTTCCGAGACTCGATTTCAGCGCGCCTGTTTCATACAGGACGGAAAAACTGTTCTGCGACGTTCCGTACGGCGAGATAGAGCGCCCGCTTCTTACACACGACGTTCCGTGCCTGAGCTACGCCGGGCTTGCAGGTTCAGACTGTGCCGTCGGAATAGTCACAGACACAAAATACGGCTTCAGAGGGACCGATCGAAAGATCGCCGTCAGTCTCATACGCAGTTCGTATCATCCGGATCCGTATTCCGACCGCGGGATACACAACATAAAAATCGGTGTGATCTGCGCGCCGAGAAGCGAGTTCCGCCGTATCTCCGACGAGTTCTGCCATCCGGTCAGCGCCGTTCCCGCGACGGGACACAGCGGACCGCTCGCGCTGACGGGACAGGCGATCTCTGTGACGGGCGCCGGAGTCTCATGCGTGAAACCGTCGGAGGATGGGCTCGGCGTTGCGGTGCGTCTCCTCGAGCTTAACGGTTCGGACGCCACGGCCGCCGTAAAGACGTTCCGCCCGATAAAAGCGGCGTTCCTTACGGACAGCAACGAGAAAAACGCCGTGCCTGTCTCAGTGAAAAAGAACGGCACGCTCAGCGTTAAAGTGCCGAAATACTCGGTTGTCACGCTGAAGATAGAATTCTGAATAAAAAAATTGAGGGACGGCTGCTCGGCCGTCCCTCGTTTTTTTTAAACGATCATTTTCATGTTGAATATCAGCCCGAGCGTCAGAAGATGCGCTGGATAATACACGTAGAAGGCGTATTTCAAAAAGCTGTCTGAATAACCCTTTTTGCCGTTATACGCCGCTATGAGTATCACGCCCGCAAGGGCGCAAAGCTCAATTTTGCTGTCAACGATAAGCGTCAGCGTGATGAGCCCTGCGGCGTATGCCGCGGTGTTAATCGCTCTCCTGGCAAATTCGCTGATATTTCCGTATTTGACCGGCGCGGTTATAACGGCCATCAGAACGATCATTATCACTCCGCCCTCGGAATAATCCGTTTTAAGAAAATGCGCAGCGGCGGCCGAGGCAGCGACGGCGACGACGGCGGCTACAAGGAGGATGAAATGTTTTTTTCCTCTCGCCTCAGCGGCAGTGAAGATCGCGACAGCCGAGATAAGCCCGAGCGTGAGAGTGAAAAACACGTTCTGGCTCCCGAATTCGAGAATGCTTTTATTGAACGCAATGTCGAACGGGATCTCAGAAATCAAGGCAAAAAGCGCCATTCTCAGGATATATTTCGGTCGGCTTTTCGTGTAAAAAGCGCCCTCGACAAGTAGAAACCCGTAAATGGGGAAGGCAAGCCTGCCGATCACGCGCATTGCGTAATAAAGCGACACGCGTGAATAAAAATGGATTATCCCTGCCTGCTGAAGGACTGCGCCTGTGTGGTCTATCAGCATGGATATACATGCGATTATTTTAAGAATAAGTGCTGTCATAAACAATACGGTGCGGGCGGCCGCAATTAATTGAGTTTACTCGTTCTCGCCGGAATCTGCCCTGCGTGTCCAGATTCCCTCTGATTCTGCGAGATTCCAGTCCGTTTCAATAACGGATATTTCCTTTCCGGGCTCGATTTCCGTTGTGCGCTTTGTTATAATGCCCATGGAAATCAGCTCGTTGAGCGCGGCCGCGACGCTGTCGCGGTCTATGTGGTAATATCCGGAAACGGCTGATACTGTTGATTTGAAGGTTGCGTTAGCGCCGGGACGCTTCGTCTGAAGATGCTCGAGATTTCCGAGGATCTTTGACCAGATCTTTGCGCGCGGATCGGAGTTTTCCGGTATTTCAACGCATGAATCCGCGATAGCTTTTATGTTTTCGCTCACTGAACCGCGGATCCCGTATATCACGACCTTCTTTTTCTTTACGTTTTTGAGATAACCGACAACGGAGCTGAAATGTCCGTCCCCGGAAAAAATAACGTAAACGTCGCATTTGTCGCGCCTGTCAGCGCTTCTGTAAATATGATCGAGCATGATGAAATCCGTGTAATCCTTCTTCGGATGGAGAGACGGATTCTGGGTTTCTATCACGTCAATGGTCACGCGGCGTATTTCTTCGAGATGCTTTTTAAGATTCGGCTCGTCAAACTTGCCGAAAAATTTAACAGAAACGGGGTCGTATGATTCGCATAGCGAACTGTAAAATTCATCGATTTTAGGCCGCTGGCCGTATAATGTGTAAAGACTGTAGCACCAGTGCTCGAAATCAACGAACACGGCTGCCTTTGGTTTTCTTTTTTTGAAGAGACTCATTTCCTTTTCGCTGCTTAGGTTTCGGCGCTGCCCGCACCATATTATATTATATCGCAAAACTGCGGTTTTTGCAATCTTTTAACGGCTTTCCGGATAAAAAAGTCCGAAATGCCGGCGATTAATACTAAATTGTTCCCGTTTCGTAGCAGTGCGGAAGCGAGGCGCCTCTGAACTGCGCGAGAAACAAATAAGAAACGGCACAGAGCTGTTGAAAAACAGGTGCACGTATGATATAATTACACAAGAATAAAACTCCGGACGTCCGTCCGGAGCGCGGCTTGCGAGGTATTCAATGGAGTGCAAAATCAGATTTATTGACACAGAAGATTATAAAATATATCAGCAGAGCGGAGGGTTCGCCGACGTTCATGTATCCGGGACTTTTTCGTTTGAACACGAAAGGCCGGATGGCGGCACCGTCTGCATAGCCGTCATGAGAGAATACAACGGTACGTTTCTGAGGAACTGGACGCCGGCAGCGACGGACGGAGACCGGTTTGAGATAACTCTGCCGCGGGTTTCTGTCGGCGGGCCGTACATGATAATGGCGGTGTGGACCGCAAACGCCGCTGCGGCGTGGGACGATCACATAGGATACGCGACTGTCAGACACATATACGTCGGAGACCTTTATATAATAGCCGGCCAGTCCAATTCAAGCGGATACGCGAAGAACTCCCCCGGTGTCGCTCAGGCACTTCCGGGCGTGCATTTTCTCGCTAATGACAGAGTATGGAGACAGGCCGCCGATCCGCTGAACGATTCTTTCGGCGTCGAGACGGTGAATTCCGAAGGTTGTCTGTCCGGCATCTCACCGCATATTTCATTCGCTAACACGATAATGCGCGAAACCGGCGTTCCCGTTGGTCTCGTTCAGACGGCGCTCGGCGGCTCGCCGATGGCTTCGTGGAATACCGACGAGTGGGGACAGCTGTACCGCAATATGATCGACACGGCGCTCGGATTCTGCGGAAAAGTGCGCGGCGTTCTGTGGTATCAGGGTGAGAGCGACACCGACGGCGACGAATGGACAAACACTTACCGTGACAGATTCGTTCAGTTTGTAAGCAGAGTCCGTCGCGACCTCGGCGACCCGGAGCTTCCGTTTATCACCGTCCAGCTCGCGAAGTTCACCTGCGTGCCGCGTGACGACTCGAGGAACGCGCGCTGGGCAAAGATTAGGGAGATCCAGCGCACGGTGCCTCACGACGTTCCGGGAGTTTATGTCGTTCCCGCGCTCGACCTGACAATGTCCGACGCAATACACGTGAGCACAACCGGTCAGGTGCTGCTCGGCCTGAGGATGGCGTCGGTCGCGCTCAGGCATATTTACGGCAGAGAATATTATTCAGATTCTCCGGATATTGAATCCGCGGAAATGCAGGACGACAGGACGGCAGTGCTGAGCTTTGCAAATGTGACGGGATTCCTGATCGATTTCGGCGTTCCTGCCGAGCTGACCGGATTTGAGGTCAGGGACCGGCAGGGGACTGTTCCGCTTGAGCGCTGCGCATATTACGGGAGTAAGGTTTACCTGACTCTGAGCCGTGAGCCTGACGGTGAAGCTTTTGTGTCGTTCGCGCCGTACTGTCACACCGAGACGTGCGTCCCGTACGACAGAGGCACGGGGTTCCCCGTTCTTGCGTTTACCGATTTCCCGATAAAAAAGAATTAATCAAAAAAGCCCCGAAACGGGGCTTTTTTGAGTGCATATCTGTCCGCGCTACTGGAAAAACGACAGAACAATGCTTATCGTTTCGATAACGATGAAGATTATCATCCCGGCGTTTAGAAAAACCGCTTTTGCGTGAGTGCCAGGGAGAAGACCGCTTTCAGCCGGCTCGATATGTATCCGTTTTCTGAATACGATAAGAAAAACAATGCCTGCCAGAACAATCGAAAATGTCAACAGACCGTAAATCGCGAGCGCATAGAAGAACGGGTTTGTCAGGAACTCCGGGGAATCGAAACTGATATTCGCTTGCGAGGACAGCCAAGGGGCGAGGACTCCGCCGAGCAGGTTTATCAGGATGTGGAGCAGCGTGCTAGGCAGAAGCGAGCCGGTCCGCAGATATATGTATCCGAAAACGACACCCACCGCGAAAGCGTAGAAAAACTGCTGGAGATTACCGTGGAACAGGCCGAACATAAATGCCGAGGCGAGTATCGCGGTTTTTTCGCCGAACACCCTGACGCGGTCTATGACGAGTTTTCTGAAAAACAGTTCCTCGAAAATCGGGCCTATTATCGCTATGAACGCGATGGTGATGACACCCTGACCGAGAAACGGGTCGAGATTGTCAGTCGACGTTTTGCCGAAAACCGTTTGAGTGACAGCTGACACGATCCCTCCAATCATGTTCCCGCCGTAAAGCGCGAGCATAGATATACAGAAAGCTACGCAGAAACCGCCGAAGCCGAGTTTTTCTCTGTAAACCGGGGGAGATGCGGGGACCGATAATTTCAGAAGCAGTATTCCGGCCGGGAAACCGATCACGTATGTCGGCAGTACAGCGACAACCCACATATAGTATTTCGACTGTTCAAATTCAGGGGCCAGAATTCTTATCAGGAATATCGCGGCTAACTGAACAAGCATGACTGCCGCAAAGGCGAGCACGGCGCCGAGGGCCGAGCAGGAATACGCCCGTTTCGCCTTTTTCAGATTGAAGTCTGCATAACTGCTCTGCTGTACACCGTAGTTCATACGTTCCTCCCGACAAACGGGACCGATAGGGCGACAAATAGCGCGGAAACGGCCAGACAGAACGCCGAACCGATAAGCGCGCCGATCTCAGCCGACGTCATAAGCGCAAGCATAACGGTCACTCCCGCCGCCGGCATGATCCCGAAGTAAATAAACAGTATCTGAAGAACCTGCCCGAGTTTTTTGCCAAGATTTTTGGGAATTATAAAGCCGATAAACGCCCCGACCGATGTCGCGTAAATATCGAGTGAAACCACAAGCAGCAGCCACGGAAGCGCCGTCAGCGGATTTGCACCGACGATCAGGCATGCGACTGCCGTCGGTATGATCATATCGAGAAAACAGCTCACGCCTCCGGCGGCAAGGCACCAGAAGAGCTTTATATAGTTCCCGGCGGGTACGAGCGCGATAAAGTGAAGATCCGTTTCGCCGCGGAGCGGATCTCCGAGCGAACGGTAAAACGCGGCAATGGCAAGCGCCGCCATTACAGGAACGATGAGCGTCGTCTGGAAAGCGAATCTCGTTAAAAGCGCAACCGCGACGGCGATAAGAGTGTAAACTATCATCGTTTTCGTTATGACGCCGAAATAGGCGAGGCGCCGCCGGTTGTACATCGCTTTTTCAAAGAACATATACGCGCCGCTTCCGCGCTCAAATCCGCCGTCAGATTTTTCGGCGAGCTTATCCCGGCGCGACGACGCTTTTGAAGAAGTTGAAGCCGCGAAACCGAGTTTGCTGTTTTTTGCCTTTTCGGTTATTGCGGCGATCTCTTCGGCCCGTTCCATCGCTATCTCGTAATAATCGGTTCTCGACCTTGAGATAAGGAATACGGTTATCGCGAAAAATGCGAGCAGACCCGCA
>JAEEGL014215420.1_pt1 | contig 14481 bp, 6 predicted proteins | sample 9134231 | NCBI WGS metagenome assembly JAEEGL01 (sample SAMN16246548, study PRJNA631951) | gut metagenome | biome: gut microbiome; feature: rumen; material: fiber-attached | host: Bos | place: Iran: Karaj | collected 2018-10
AACAGTCATATCCAGCACATCATAAATTGTCTTTCCTTTATAATGAACCTCCAGAGTCTCACGATTGTAGCGCTTACCACCACAAACCTCGCAAGGTACATAAACATCAGGAAGGAAATGCATTTCAATTTTGATAATACCGTCACCGGAGCAGGCTTCACAGCGTCCACCCTTTACATTGAAAGAGAAACGCCCCTTGCTGTAGCCACGTTCCTTAGCTTCAGTAGTTCCTGCAAACAAATCTCGAATCAAATCGAATACACCTGTATAGGTAGCTGGATTTGAACGAGGTGTACGACCGATTGGAGACTGATCAATGTCAATAACCTTATCCAAAGCTTCCGTTCCAATAATATCATCGTGCTTTCCAGAAACCTTTCGAGCTCTGTTAAGACGCTTAGCCAAATCCTTGTAAAGAATCTCATTTATAAGCGAACTCTTACCTGAGCCTGAAACGCCAGTAACAACTGTCATTATTCCAAGTGGAATATCCACATCGATATTTTTAAGATTGTGTTCACGAGCACCTTTGATTGTAATCCATCCATTTGGCTCACGGCGCTCCTTTGGAACAGGAATACAAAGCTTTCCTGAAAGGTACTGTCCTGTAATGGAATTAGGATTTGCCATTATCTCCTCTGGAGTTCCTGCTGCAATGACTTCTCCACCATCCTTGCCCGCGCGAGGACCGATATCCACAAGATAGTCTGCTGCCTTCATGGTATCAGCATCATGTTCAACAACAATCAGGGTGTTGCCCAAATCTCTTAGACCTTTCAGTGACGCAAGAAGCTTGTCATTGTCCTTTTGGTGCAATCCAATAGAAGGCTCATCCAAAATATAGGCAACGCCAACAAGTCCTGAACCAATCTGAGTAGCAAGACGAATACGCTGAGCCTCACCACCTGAAAGTGTAGCAGTAGCACGGCTAAGGGTCAGGTAATCCAGTCCCACATCAACCATGAACTTAAGTCTGTTTCTGATTTCCTTAAGAACAACAGCACCTATTTTTTTCTGTTGTTCTGTAAGTTTGAGGTTCTCAATCATGCCATATAGTTCATGAACTGGGAATTGAGTCATCTCATAAATATTTTTATCATCGATTGTTACAGCCAGGCTTTCCTTCTTCAGTCGCTGACCATGACAACATGGACAATCGCTGTAGAACATGAACTCTTCATACTCGCGCTTCTGGCTTTCTGAAAAAGTCTCCTTGTAGCGACGATTTACATTTTCAATTAATCCCTCAAAAACTGTAGGGTACACTCCACGTCCACGCTGCCCCTCATAATGCACATCTACAGAACGGTCGAAGCCATGAAGGAACATGTGACGAATATTCTCCGGTAATTCCTTGTAAGGAGTATCTAATGAAAAATCATACTCCTTTGCCAGAGCTTCAAGTAGGGCATGTGCAAAGCTTGAGCTTTTGTTAGAGGATTGCCATCCCATGACCTGTACGCAGCCACCATTGAAAGAAAGGCTCTTATCAGGAATCATAAGGTCTTCATCAAATTCCATCTTGTAGCCAAGTCCAAAACATTCTGGGCAGGCGCCAAATGGATTGTTGAAGGAAAAGCTTCGTGGCTCCACCTCATCTATACTGATTCCGCAATCAGGGCAAGAAAAGCCCTCTGAAAAACGGATTGGTTCTCCATCTATAACATCAACTATCATCAGACCATCTGCCAGCTTTAAAACTGCCTCGATAGAATCTGTGAGACGCTTCTCGATACCTTCCTTCACAACAAGTCTGTCCACAACAATTTCAATGTTGTGCTTGATATTCTTGTCCAGCTTGATTTCTTCAGAAAGGTCATAAACATTCCCATCCACATTAACACGAACGTAACCAGACTTCTTTGCCTTTTCAAAAAGCTTTTCATGAGTACCCTTGCGTCCCCTGACAACTGGGGCAAGCAGCTGAATTTTTGTTCGTTCTGGAAGAGCCATGATTGAATCCACCATCTGATCCACAGTCTGTTTGCTAATTGGCTTACCGCAGTTCGGACAGTGTGGTACGCCGCAACGAGCGTAGAGAAGACGCATATAGTCATAAATCTCTGTGACGGTGCCTACTGTAGAACGTGGGTTGTGGTTGGTGCTCTTCTGGTCAATAGAAATAGCAGGAGGCATTCCTTCCATGTGCTCCACATTAGGCTTTTCCATCTGACCCAAGAACTGGCGGGCATAGCTGGAAAGTGACTCCATGTAGCGACGCTGACCTTCGGCAAAAATTGTATCAAAGGCCAGTGAAGATTTTCCGGAGCCTGAAAGACCGGTGAGCACCACAAACTCGTCACGCGGAATGTCTATGCTTATGTTTTTAAGATTATGCTCATTTGCACCTTTTATTTTTATGTATTTCTTTTCTTTCATAAATCCCTCAACATTTCCTTTAACTCTACCATCTTGTCGCGGTATTCTGCGGCAGCCTCGAAATTAAGTTCAGAAGCAGCTTTTTGCATCTTCTTTTGGATGTCAGCAATAAGCTTTTCAAGCTCCTTCTTATCCATTTCTTCTGGATCCTTCTTAAACTGCATTTCCTTTTTGGCAATATCCTTTGAAATAGAAATAAGCTCTCTGACAGACTTCTGAATCGTCTGCGGGGTAATTCCATTTACCTCGTTGTAGGCCTTTTGAATCTCGCGACGGCGCTCTGTTTCTGTGATAGCTTTTTCCATGGATTCAGTCATGGTATCGGCGTACATGATAACGTGACCTTCAGAGTTTCGCGCAGCACGACCTATGGTCTGAATGAGGGAGCGCTCACTTCGAAGGAAGCCCTCTTTATCTGCATCCAGGATTGCAACCAACGTGATTTCAGGAATATCCAAGCCCTCTCTAAGAAGGTTAATTCCAACAAGAACATCAAACACATCCAAGCGCAAATCTCTGATGATTTCTGCACGTTCCATGGTATCAATATCTGAATGCATATATTTAACTCTGACACCAAGCTCTGCCAGATAGTCTGTCAAATCCTCTGCCATTCGCTTGGTGAGTGTGGTTATCATAACTTTATTTTTCTTCGCTGTTTCCTTTTTAATCTCACTAAACAGGTCGTCAATTTGTCCCTCTACCGGGCGAACCTCCACCTCAGGATCAAGCAATCCTGTAGGTCTGATAACCTGCTCGGTTCGAAGCATTTCATGCTCCTCCTCATAATCTCCAGGAGTAGCGGATACAAACATCATTTGGTCTATCTTAGACTCAAACTCTCCAAAATTCAATGGTCTGTTATCCAGAGCCGACGGAAGTCTGAAGCCATACTCAACCAGTGGACGTTTTCTTGCCTGGTCTCCAGCAAACATTCCTCTTACCTGTGGAAGAGTGATGTGGCTCTCATCAACGATAATCAAAAAATCATCCCCAAAGTAATCAATGAGACATTTAGGAGGCTCTCCCGGCTGCTGATTAGTCATATGCCTACTGTAATTTTCGATGCCAGAGCAGAAACCTGTCTCTCTCAGCATCTCTATATCAAAATTTGTACGCTCAGCAATTCTCTGAGCCTCAATTAATTTATCCTCTGATTTGAAATATTTAACCCTCTCATCCAGCTCTGCTTCAATGCTGGCGCAGGCTGAATTAATCTTGTCCTGAGGAATTACATAATGACTGGCTGGGAAAATTGCACAGTGCTCTAGTGTACGTTTCACCTGCCCTGTCAAAATATCTGTTTCGCATATACGGTCTATTTCGTCCCCGAAAAATTCAATTCTGATTCCGTAATCACTTGTGTTTGCAGGAATAACCTCCAGGGTGTCACCACGAACTCTAAAGGTGCCTCGGGCAAAATCCATGTCGTTGCGCATATACTGAATGTTAATCAACTCATGTATAACATCATCCCTGTCCTTCATATCACCTGGGCGTAAAGAAACCATCATGTTTTGGAAGTCGTCTGGTTCACCGATGCCATAAATGCAGGAAACAGAAGATACAATAATTACATCCCTTCGTTCAGAGAGGGATGCGGTTGCTGAAAGTCTAAGTTTATCAATTTCGTCATTAATTGAAGAATCCTTGGCGATATAAGTATCAGTGCTAGGCACATATGCCTCAGGCTGATAATAATCGTAATAAGACACAAAATACTCTACTGCGTTTTCAGGAAAAAATTCCTTGAACTCAGAGTAGAGCTGCCCAGCCAAGGTCTTATTATGAGCGATAATAAGTGTTGGCTTATTAAGTTGTTCAATTACGTTTGCCATGGTGAAGGTCTTACCGGAACCGGTAACACCAAGAAGGGTCTGCATCACATTCCCTTCTTTGAAACCTCTGACCAAATCCTCAATTGCCTGAGGCTGATCGCCAGTTGGTTTATACTCAGAATGTAATTTAAAATCCATAGAATTTACCTTTATGTATGCTGCTATAGCAGCTCTTCAATGTCATCCCACATCAAATGTCTGAGGAGCTCTTCCATTTTATCCACTTTTCTTTGGTCTTCCTTTGGAAGGCGGTACTTTTTAAGTTCCCCAAGTATCATTTCCACTGCATCATAATCCAGGGAAGGAACCACCTCTCTAAGGGCTTCATAAGCATCATTTAAATCCGCCTGGGAGATTGGCTCTCGGGCAGACTCAGCCATCCGTTTTTCCTCAATATAACCGGACAGCCTGACTTTATAGCTTTTTAAAAGTGAAAGTAATTCTTCGGTATTATCAGAAATATATTTGATATTATTGTCCTCTCCCGCCTGTTCCAAATCAGCAGCCATTTCTGCCATTTTCTCAGCGCCGATAACTCGAGAAACAGTCTTCAAAGAGTGAACCTTCATGGTATAAAATTCAATATCATCATGCTTTAATGCCTTTTCAATTTCAGAAACTCGACCATCTATTTCCGCATAAAACCCATCAATAAACATTTCAAAGGCCTTCCAGCCACCGCAAAATTCAAGTCCCTGAATAAGCGCAATCCCTTCTATCTCGGACAGCTTTGAATATTCTTTTGGAATGTACAACTCGTCTGGCCGCGGCATTAAAAACCCTCCAATAATGCTGGCTTCTTGCAGACTATATCTCCGTTAGTTCACAAAAAGTCTAAAATAAATATTTATCTATGAAGAATGAAAAATTCTTCGAGCTTTTCAATCAATTCTTCTCTTCCAATGGTCTTTAGGAAATATCCCTCTGGCTTCAGAGCCAAAACCTCTAAAACGCTTTCCTTATCATCCTTGCCTGTAAGGAACATAACAGGGATATGTTTTGTTTCCTCATCACTACGAAGCATTTCAAGAACCTGTGGGCCACTTGTAACTGGCATCTCATGATCCAACAGAATCAAATCCGGTTTGTTCTTTGCCAGCCATTTAATAGCCTGAATTCCGGAGTTTGCCATTGAAACCTTATACTTTTCCTTAAGCCATTCTCTAACTAAGCCAAGGAAATTAGGGTCATCATCCACAACCAAAATGCTCTTCTTCAAATCCCCAGATTCAGCCTTTGAAAACAGTTCTCCGATAGTCTTTAAAAAAGCGGCATTGTCCACCGGACGCACAAAGGAGTGGTAAATCAGATCTGCAGGAACCTTTGACTCTATAAATTCCACATCGCTTTTTTCACCAACAGGAATCATAAGCTTTCCTTCATCGGTAAGCCTATCAATCAAAAATCTAAAAAGATCATCACTAATCACAGAATCATCTGTCATATAAAGAGTAACAAGGTCTGTGCCATCCCAACCCTTGCTAATTTCATCTATATCAAAAGGCTTGAAAACGCACTCATAGTCCTCAACCTCTCTGATTTTCTGAATAAGAACCTTTATAAGGAACGTTTCCTTTTCCCCGATAACCATGATACTCTTTTTAGCCATATCGCCCTCCAATGCGCGGTTCTGCGCTACTTCCATAATAACATATATCGCCCAACAAATGTTGAATAAAACTTATCTGATTCGTATATCCGTTATAGCGACTTCGTCGCCTGTGATTGCAGCGTAGACTTCCTTTGGGTTCTCTTTAAGGGTGGTTATGTTTTCAATGGCAACACCAAGGTTTTCTGTGGAAAAAATAATACGGTTTCCTTTGCGTGCCATGGAAACAGAACACTCGAGACCTGCTTTGTGTTTTTCCTTCCATGAGTCCCAGCCCTCAAATCCTTCCTTCTTTTTCATGGAAAATTTGTTATCAGCGTATCCCTCATTTCCTGAAATTTCACCGTTAAGCTTTATCAAGGCATATTCGTGATAGCTTTCCCCCTCTGGTCTCATGTCATCAGAATAAAATAAAACTATATATGGACAATGCCATACCAGATTTGATTCAGGTAAGCTCATGCTGTGAAAATCAAGTCGCAGCTTGTTTCCGACTGGTATACCCACTGTTGATGCGGACCGAAATCGATCTATTTGAACGTTTGCAACGTCCGACTCCATTCGATTAATATAGCTTGCTTTCTCAACTATTTTTTCAATGTCGCCTTCAGATACCTTTTCCTCAGTCTTTACAATCTGAATATCTGACAGAGTTCCATTTTCACCTGTAAGACTGATAAAGGCAGACTTTGAACTGTCAGGTAGGGCAACAATCATTTGAATCTTGCCCTTAGCGCTAAGTAGTTCAAGCTTCAAGTGGTCCTCAAATTTACCTGCAATTATTTCAAAGCTTTCCTGATTGGGAGCAGTCTGTTCTGAAGCTGCCAAGGAAGCTACCATGTTTCTTGCCGAGGTACTCACAAAATGCCCATCAAACCAGGCTTCACCATATTCAAGATAGTGATAGGCCTCCACAGCCTTTGGGTTGTCGTGAACAAGCCCATCAAAGGAGTCAAACAGGATTAATGCAGGTTCACAGAATTCCTTAACTCTGTTTGCGGCAGGAGTAAACTTAAATCTGATTTTTGTAATCTCCTGACCAATCGAGATTCCCATAGTACAGGCATCCCTATAATGCCCGCAGGTGATCTCTGTCTCCATCTCTGGCTCTATCCCCTTCACATAATCCAAATCTTCTTCATCCATGAGATGAACCATTATATCTGCAAGGTGTGGATCGAACTTTACTCCAGCCTGACGTACAAATTCCTCTCGTACAGTTGGATAAGGCAAAGGACCTCTGTAACTACGTCTTGAGGTCATTGCATCATAGGCGTCCGCAACAGCAACAATACGTGCGATTTCAGGAATTGTTTCTCCTTTCAGCTGAACTGGATAGCCTGTTCCATCATATTGTTCGTGACTATATAGAGCGGCTTCTTTTAGATAAGGATACTCTCTTATGCTCTCCAAAATCTGGCTGCTGAGCACAGGAACCTTTTCTATAATCTTACGTTCCTCCTGGCTAAGAGCTTCCTTCTTTTCCAAAACTTCATCTGGAATACTTACAAGTCCCACGTTGTGGAGCATGGCCGAATAGTACACTTCATCACATTCGTTTTCGGATTTTCCAAGCTTTTCAGCAATTCTCCGCGCAAGGCTTGCCACACGTTTTGAATGACCTTCAGAGTATTCATCTCTTTTTTCTACTGCTGACATGAAAGCTGTTGCAGTCTGGTCGAAAAGTCTTTTCATGCTTTTCTTTTCATCCTCCAACACTTGCATCTCATAGTTATGTGCCCGAACAACCGTGTCGTTAATATCCAAATACGTAAATACGTATAAAGAAATTGAAACCAATACCATGGCCATATTTACGATTGAAATTCCATAGGTAAAAATCTGAATTATACTCACGATAACAGGTACAAAAACGTAAAGCACCAAGGAGATATACACATATTTGTTAATCAATTTCCTGTGCTGAAAAAACACCGTAAATTGTAGCAACGGTCCCAGGATTGGAATGATATAGCAAATCAAAAATCCCGGTCCGCGATGGTATACGTTAAACTCATCGAAATAGTAATAGAGTCCTGTGAACTGGGAGATTATAACCATAAACATTTCAAGAACTGATGCGAAACCCACCACAGTAAGCCTGCGTGGTATTTTTTCCAATTTCCCCTCTACTGTAAGCAGGTAAATAAGGTGCCAGTTAAAGCAAAGGACAATACTTGCCGTCAAAAAAAACACCATGAAATTACTGATACGAACCATATAGAAAGCTTTTGTACTCACATCACCAGAATAAATGTATGCCATTCTATCAAAAAAGAGCAAAAGTGTAGCTATAAGTTCCATAAAAATAAGAATAATTTTTCTTTTCTTGTCCAGGAACTTTGTGAAAAACAACATCAGCATAAAGACAAAACATGCCGAAGAAAGCCCCAACATAATATCCATTTGATAAGTTCTTATAAACTCAAACATAGATGTTCCCCCGTATTATTTGCAGATGAGTTCTTCCATTCCATCCCAGTCAAAGCCCTTAAGCATCGCTCCCAATTCCTTCATTGTCTTTGTATCCTCTTCAGGAAGTTTAAATTTTGAAAGCTGACCAAGAATTATTTCCACGGAATCATAGTCCATTTCAGGAATTACTTCCTTAAGGGCAGAATATGCATCCTGAAGCTCCTCTTCAGAAATAGGAGGCTTATCATCACTGTTGTCCTCGCTCTCCTTTAGCAGTCTCAATTTTTCCTTGAATGCCATGTAATCCTCCATTAGCTGCTCTGTATTGGCATCAATAAAGGCAATATCCTGACGATTACCTGCATCCTCAAGGTCCAGGCAAAGCTGAGAAAGATCCTTTGCACCGATAATTCTTGCTGAACTTTTCAGGGCATGAACCTTTATTGTATACAATCGAATATTTCCGTTTTCATAGGCTTCACTGATAACCTTGGCATTGGAATCTATGGTATCCAGGAAAAGCTCCAATGCATACAAATAACTTGCAATACCTCCAGAATTTTTAATTCCATCCTCTACAGAAATGCTCGGCTCATCATAAATCCAACGCATATTTTCTGGAATCTCTGTAAGCTCTTCAAATACCGCTGTCTCATCTGGCTTTTTAACCTTTGATTCAGGAAGATGCTTAAGAATTGTCCTCTCCAAGACTTCCGTTTCAACAGGCTTTGAAAGATAGCCATTGAATCCCTTTGAGATGTAGAATTCCTCTCCTGCCGTAGCATTTGCAGTCAATGCATAAACAGGTAAATCTGGTGCGAATTTGCGAATCTCTGCCACAGTCTCCAAGCCATCCATTCCTGGCATCATGTGGTCTAGAAGCACCACATCGAAATGGTTATCTCTGATTTTATCCAGTGCATCTTCTCCGCTGGCAGAGGTGGTAACGAAAACTCTGGTGGCTTTCAAAAGCCCCTTGATAACGCTCAGGTTCATTGGGTTGTCATCCACCACAAGTATATCTGCATCAGGGGCCACGAACTGCGGTACGTAAGGTCCACTTGCCTTGATTTCATCATGCTCAACAAAAAGACCTATTGGAGTGGCGTCAACTATTTTTTGGTTCAAAGTAAGAATAAACTCTGAGCCCTGACCATAAGTGCTTTCACACCATAGATTCCCACCCATAAGCTCAGCAAATTTCCGAGAGATATCAAGTCCCAGACCTGTTCCCTGGATTCCACTATTTTTCTCCTCGTCCAGTCTTTCATAGGCACTAAAAAGCTTTTCCATATCTTCCTCTTTAACGCCTATTCCTGTGTCCTTTACAGAAAAACGCATGTGAGCCACATCATCTTCTCTCTCATCCATGGACACGTTCAAAATGAATCCACCTCTGTCCGTATATTTCACAGCATTAGTAAGCAGATTTAAAACAATCTGCTTAATTTTACCCATATCACCATACATGCGTTTTGGAAGAATCTCATCTACCACCACGTCGAAAGTCAATTCTTTTTCAATGCTTCTGACTCTAATCATTGCCACAATTGAACGAAGCATATCCTGAACGTCATATTCCTGCTCCACCAAATGCATTTTCCCAGATTCGATTTTAGACATATCCAGCAAATCATTGATAAGTCCTAAAAGTGACTCTGAGGCATTTCTTATGTCCAGTGAATAATTCATCATAGCAAGAAAGTATTCCTTAGGAACACCTGTAGGGTCCTCACGGAGAATCATTTCATTCATACCCATTATTGTATTGATAGGTGTCCTTATTTCATGGGACATGTTGGCTAAGAATCTGGATTTAGAGGTATTGGCACGCTCTGCCTCCTCCTTTGCCAGGCGAATTTCCTCATACTGTCTGCGGATTACAGTTGAGCGCATAACCCGCCAAACAACAATACCTGTGACGACTGCAATAGCCAAAAGGAGCAGCAATTTTATCAACAATAACTCCGTGAGTCTTGGCTTCTTATTAATTGCAAATGTTTCGTTCTGAAGCACGTCAGCTGTAATTGTATCTAGCACCTGCACATGCAAGGTGTATTTTCCACAAGCTAAATCAGTGTACTCCAAAGCACTAAGTTGATTTTTAGGCACAATAACTCCCTCGTCAGGACCTCCTTCTAGGTACATCCTGATTGTAGGATTAAGCATGGTGTAATCAAAAACAGATGGAATAATCTGAATACGATCTTTGGTGGCAGGGAGTGTGTACTCTCCGTTTTCATCAGGCAGGATTTTCTCATTGCCACAGTAGATTGTGTTCAGTTCCATTTTTACTTTTACATGCTCTTTGTGATAATTAAGAATGTTAACTTTGATGACACCTTCCCGACCTGGAATGTACAGATTCCCATCGTAACCAAGGCAGCTATAGGCATTGCCTGTAATGCCAAAAGGCAAGCCGCCTTCTACAGTGTCAAGTCTGTAATCAACAATTTCATTTCTATACATCTCATCCGCATTTACGGAATAGACACCGTAGGAGGACAAAATCCAGGCAGTTCCATTGGTATCAAAATAAATGTCGTAATTGTTGTTGTATGGGAAGGAATCAATAGAGGTTACTGTTCCATCCTTCAAGTATTGAATAGAATTAGAGGTAATAAGCCAATAAATTCCCCTTTCACGATCTGGGATAATTCGCATTACAACATCGCTAGTGAGCCCCTGGTTACGACCAATTCTAGTAAAATTCATTCCATTTATCACATAGATTCCATCGCCATCCGAACCCGCAAGAATAGTTCCATCACCCATTTCCTCTACGGTAAGGAAGACTGTATTTTTAATACCCGCATTCGAACCTACAACTCTAACTATCTCTCCATCTTTTATTTCTACTAAACCACCATTTGTTCCTGCAAAGGTGCCCCCATCTTTTCCAAAGGAAATACACCTCACTTGATTATCAGGCATTCCATTTTCCGTAGTGTAATTGACAATAGTCCCGTCTGGTCTTCTGCACACTAATCCTATATCTTCAGTGTAGCTGGCCAGCCAAAGGTTATCATCAGAATCACTTTTAATACAACGAATTCTGGAATCTCCCATAAATTCAATTAAAGGATCATCTGTAACCGGACCCTCTGTGTTTAATATCACCAACCCCTGGTCTGTTCCAATGTACAATTCCCCATCTAAATCACAGGTTGCATTGGCTACTGACCTAGGGATTTTTGCCTTTTCATTTAAATCTATGTAATTGTTGGTGACTACCTTCATTACACCCTGGGTAGAGGAGGCAACCCACATATTACCCTGGTAGTCTGAGGTCATCATCTCAATTCCACTGTCCATACTCGAGTCTAGAATCGTAAGATGATTATCCTCATCCAAATATCCCATTTTACTGGTGGAGGAAACCCACACTCTGCCACAATCATAATTCAGCCAGTGAATCCCCTCTATTGGTGACACGTCAATTCTTTCCATGGTGTCAGAAGTTTCACCGAAATGTCCGTGGTAAACGATGCTCTCTGATGTACCTATGTATACATTACCCGGTTCGTTAGGGTCTGCAAGAATTGTGGATATGTGTCCTATTCCCAAATCATCGCTAGAGTATACTCGTGTAATTGACTTATTCTCTACTGCAAATATGTACCCCTGAGAATCCTGTCCATAAATCACACCATTTGAATCAGCGTCAAGCATCAATACTCTATCCTTGCCAAGCTTTTTATTTGTCAGAGGATGAACCACCATTTTTTTATCCACATAGCAAGTTCCTCCGGTGGTACCTATGTAAATGTTTCCTTTTTTGTCTTCCTCAAAAATACGTATAGACGAAGAAGGCAGCCCCTCTTTATAGGTGATGTGAGTCCGCTCTGTTCCGTCTATAACAACCACACCATTATCATTTGTTCCAACCCAAATTCGCCCCTGGCTGTCTTCAAAAAAAGCTCTGGCACTGGTGAGACCTTCCTCCGTGGTCATCCTCTCAAAAACTGTTCCATCATATCTAACAACTCCACTGTAGCCGCCAATCCATACGTGCCCATCAGAGGCACCAAGTAGAAACATAGAATCTGAAGTAGGCAAGCCATTTGATGCATCGTAAATTTCAGTGGAATAGCCCACCCCTTCAATCTGCCCGGTTATGGCATAGCCGCCTCCATAAACATCGTAGTCAGCAGGTTCTTCAATTTTATTAGTCTGTGTTTTTTCCGAAGCAAAAGCCTTGATTGCCCCAACATCAGTAGCACATAAAACTAACGAAATAAGAAATACTGTCCCTATTGTTTTTCCCAAAAACATTCCTTTATATTTCATCACTTGAACACCTCAAGAGAAAGCCTGTTAAAAGTTTTTGTTGTATTTTCTATAGACTACCTTTACCTCTGGAAGAGCCTCCGTAAACACTTCCACACGCTTGGGATCAAACTCAGTGCCTGAACCTTCCTGTATCATCAAAACCGCCTCTTCAAAAGAGATAGGTTTCATGTAAACTCGTTCAGAAGTAAGTGCATCAAATTTGTCAGCCACTGCCATTATCCTGGCTGAAAGAGGTATAACCTCACCGTGGAGTCCCTCAGGATATCCTGTGCCATCCCATCTTTCATGGTGGTATGCCGCCATATTCCTGGCCTCCTTCAAGTAGTTTTCGCCAGATACAGTGCTTATGGCATTTTCCATGATTTTCATGCCTGCAGTGGTATGAGCTTTGATAATTTCATATTCCTCATCAGTCAATTCTCCAGCTTTATTTAAAACACTGTCTGGAATATGTATTTTTCCAATGTCATGCAAAGGGGCACTTCGTATAACATCAGAAACAAATTTCGAATTCACTTTTCCAGCATAATATCCCTTCTTTTTTAATCCCTCTACGATAATTTTTACATAGGCTGCTGTTTTTTGAATGTGAGAACCTGTGCTTGAATCCCTTTTTTCAACCAAGTCCGCCATAGTCACAATAAGACCATCCTGCATCTTTGCTGTGCTGTCTGAAAAACGGCGGATGCTTCGCATCTGTTCCGCCTGATTAGAAGCCATATTGCAAATGGCATAATATAAGCGTTCCACCTCATCGTCTGTGTGAATATTGAGGGAGCGCAATTCCCTGATTGCTTTATCAAGCTTCTTCTGATCATCCCCAGCCTGGATAAAATTCTCCACTGCAATGGTTATGCTGCTGATTGGATAAACCATGTAGGTGGCTGTGTTCCACAAACCATAGGCAAGTATTACTAAAAGAATTCCAGACATAATCAGGAGAATTCTCCACATAAATTTTGACAGATACGTAGCTATGTACTCAGGTGTAGCAACTGCTCCAAGCTCCTCCACATATAGCCTCATACCAACTATACTCATCATTCCTATAAGAAGAACGGAAGCCCCAAAAAGAACTATAGTCAAACGTGCTCGCATAGAATGAGTTCCTTTTTTTGCCCATTTCCTTATGCGACGCATTTCGTCATCTGTCAGGGGACGTTGCTTCCAGCCACTGTTAATTATGAAAAGGCGAATTTTTTCCGGCACGAAAAAGATGATATTAAGGGCAACTACCACAGTGATTGCTTTGTCCAAAATATCAAAAAGAATATTTACAAACAAGAAGGTTATAAAGACCGGGACACCGGCAGCTGCTGCCAGTCCATCGATTGAATTGGCCACAAACTCACTCTGTGGTCCAAGGTAAAGCTTCCACTGAATGAAAGCACTGATTGTTCCGCTTATAAGACCTGCTCCGAGAATCAAAAAAACAACATCCTTAACTGTTCGTTTAGGGTAGGTTCTAGAATACCAGGCAACATATATTGCAATTATCGCATTTACGATACCAAAATATATTGCAACTTCATTAAAACCTGTGCAGATTGCATTAGTCATCACACCTGTGACAATACCTGGAAATGCACCCCCCAAGGCTGCCACAGCTATGGTACCAATTGAATCCAGGAAAACAGGAAGTTGAAATACATATACAACATAGGACATCAAAACATTGATGATAATACCTATAACAACTGCCGTTATTCGTATAATAAGTTCTCGATTATCTACAGCAGGTCTTCTCTTCACTTATCTACCCCTCCTAATTCTTACGCATAACCCCTCAGTGCTAGAATAGCTTATAAAAACACATGTACAATCTATGTCACAGAAATTTAACCATTATTTAACGGCAAGTCTATTAATTTGAGTAGCTATGTAGCCTGCTCCATATCCGTTATCGATATTTACCACAGAAATCCCGTTGGCACAGGAATTAATCAT
>JAEEGL010043012.1_pt1 | contig 14480 bp, 15 predicted proteins | sample 9134231 | NCBI WGS metagenome assembly JAEEGL01 (sample SAMN16246548, study PRJNA631951) | gut metagenome | biome: gut microbiome; feature: rumen; material: fiber-attached | host: Bos | place: Iran: Karaj | collected 2018-10
AATCAAACCCCGACAACTTGATAAGAAGATCTATATCCTCGGGTGAAAGATTGTTGTGACCCACATAATCGTCATAAAGAGGTCTGTACTCGGGAATATCCCGTGGCATCTCATACTGGCGGTTTTGCTTGGCCTTTTCCTCCTCGATAAACTCCCGCCTCTCATCGATGACCTCAGGATGACTGGGATTGTTGGGATAAACGTAAAACCTGATCTCCTCCATCCTGCGTCCGTGACGGATACCCTCGTAATCAAAACGAAGGTTGCTCTTTTCCTCAAGTTCCTCCTGGGCGGGCTTTATCACGTATCTTTGGAAGTCAAACCAGGTCTCGTACTTCCTGTCCTTTTTATCAAGCTTGGAGTAAAGCACATCCCAGTCTATATTGTTGTTCATGGCTGCCATGGCATTTTTGACACCCGGATCGTCACCGTTGGCAAGACCGATCATGAAACGAAGCTCTGAGATGTTGTATTCCACATCCACCCTTCCGCCGTTGATATCCTGCCTGCTTTTATAAAGATGGCTCTTAAGAAGCTCATAAAGACGAAATGATGAGTTCTTTTTAAATCTGGTAAGAACAGCAAGCTCTAAAGACGTGTAATTCTTTTCAAGGCCAAGAACATGCTCACGAAGGTTTTTATTAAATTCAACCGTAAAAACTCCATCCTCATAATCCGCGTTATTAACAACGGCAAAAGCCTTGAAATTGCCCTTGCCATCCTCAATGAACATGGTATGCCCTGTCATGGTCTTGGATACTTTTTTAAGAGTCTTATAGATATTGGTGGGATCTCCGATAAGACGCTTAAGCTCACCGGGCCATAGTTTTGCCTGGATGGGAGAATTAACGTCTGTGGCATTGACCTCTATGCGGGTTAGGGCGATGGCCATGATCTGATTCTCTACCAAAGAAGATTTATACTTCGCTGAAACCAGTGAATTTGACTTCTGTAATGATAGGTTTTCCAGAGGTTCGTACTGATTCATAATCTCTCCAATTGCGGAATGATATACTTATTGGCTTTTTACATTATAAGTATTTTGTTCCGCTTTGGCAAGTAAAAACGGAAAGTTTTACTCTGGTTTTTGTTTTTCTGCGGAATGATCTACTTGTACAGATATGTTAAAGCGGAAAATTTTACTTATGCAATCTAAAGCGGAAAAATATACTTATTGTTAAGTAAAACTTTCCGCTTTTATCCCGTTTTCCCTATTTTACGGCCTTTGTTTATAAGGCTTTATGAAGGCAAGTAAATTTTTCCGTAGTTTGCCCCAAAAGCGCTGTTTTTGCGGTATTACGGAATAAGAAACACAATAAAGCGGAAGAATTTACTTGCCGCTTATCCGACATCCAAGTAGATCCTTCCGCTTTTGTTGGTTTATCTTTCCTCAACTGTATGTATATCTTTCCGCTAATGCAAGTAATTCTTTCCGCTGCTAATTTGAGCAAGCCCCGAAAATAAGGCTTTTCGACTTGTCTCTAAATAAATAAAAAAAGGATTCTTTGTTGTTGAGAATCCTTTAATATATTGATCTATGTGATAAAAACTACGGAAAAATATACTTAAGAAGTAATTCCTTCCGCTTATGCTTTATAAAGCCCGTGGTTTTTCTGGTATTCACGGATAGCTACATTTATTGCCTCTCCGGCACTTTCTCCATATGAAAGGTTATCGTAAAGACCGTGAAGCAGATCTTCATCGAGCCAGAAACTTATCTTTTTATCTCCGTCTTTTCTTTTCCTCGGTTTTCCGGGGCCACGTTTTACAATCGGAGTTTCAGTCGTTTCCACAGGCTTTGCCATACTCTGGTCAGGTACATCAGCTGCTACTGAAGAAGGTTTTTCTAATGCTGGTTTATTTGTTCTTGATGAAGATTTGCTGGTTGTAGCGCGATTCAACTCTGATGTTTTAGGGGTTTCTGCTCTTTCTGCTTTTTTTGGCGTTACTTTATCTTCAACTTTTTTATCAATGTTATTTTTTGTTGTTACAAGGGAGTCGGACGGACTTTGTTTTTCTTTGGGAAGTTTGATCCCTTTCTTTCTTGCAAGTTCTTCCTTGGTCATCACTTCACCTCCTTGAGCAGCTCTTTTATAAATGCCTTATAGTCGTCAAGTACAGCGGTATCTTTCATATCGTATATGGACGATTCAAGGTATTGGCTTTCTCTTATAGCCACACCCTGACGTATCTTGGCTTTGAAGATCTTACTGTTTAGTGATTTTGCCATTGCTTCCATATCATCATTGATGATAGAAGATAGATTTGTGCGGTCACATCTTGTAAGAAGAAGGCCGTTGATCTTAAGATCAGGGTTTGATAGATACTTCTTAGTCGTCTCTACCGTGCCCTGCAGCTGATCAAGACCCTTACCGGAGAAGTAATCGGGAGTCATTACAACAACAAGGAAGTCCGTTGTTGCCAGCGCATTAAGTGACATAACACCCAGAGCCGGCGGAGTATCTATAATAATGAAATCATAGTCGTCTTTTATTGGCTCCAGAGCCTCTTTTAGCTTATACTCATCTCCTGTTGCGGAATATTTTCTGTCGGCGCCGCTTAGCATAAGGCTCCCGACCAGAAGATCCACGCCGGATTCGGTACTTGTTATCGCATCCGTCATCTCGCAATCACCTTCAAAAAGCTCATATATGGATACCATATCGCCGTCAACAGGTACTCCGAATACGCTTGAAAGGTTTGCCTGGGGGTCAAGGTCACAGGCAAGGACTTTATATCCTTTCTTTTTAAGACCAATGGATACTATATGGGCTGTAGTGGTCTTTCCTACTCCTCCCTTTTGGTTTGCAAAGGTTATGATCTTTCCCATTTACTCTCCCTTCAAAGACATGTGCGGTAATATTATATTATTATATTATCGGGCGACGATAATATAGTCTGACAGGAATATCGGAATCTGATAATATCGTATTCGCAGCCGACGATAATACAATACTATCATAATACATTTTTGACGTCAATAAGAGTATTACGATAAGATGATAATATAGTAATAAAAGAATATGGGAATATCTGATTACGATATTATCAAAATACAATAATATGTGAAGATGATAATACAATAATAAGATAATATAAGATGACTGTATTATTGAATGGATGATAATATGATAAGATAATAATATAGTAATACGATAGGACTATAATAAAATAATACAAGAATATAGTATGAAGATATTATTATATGGCAATAAGCCGGATGACAAAAAGACAATATCGGAATATGTGAATATTATATTATGATATTACAATAATGAAAAATGGTATGGAATATGCTGGTCAAGAATGATGGACAATAAGAACAAATAATATAATAATATAGTAATACAATATTCGAAAAAGCCAGATTTTAAGCGCTTTTTAGACAAAAGAAAAAAGTCGAAAAATAAGGCAAAATATGGTATAATTCTAAATCGAAGTTTCGTAAAAAAGAGCAAATAGAAAAGAGAGGAACCATGGACTATCAGGACATTAATGCTAAGACCATAGACAGATGGATAGAAGAGGGATGGGAATGGGGAAAACCCATATCACACGAGGTATTTGAAAAAGCTAAAAATGGAAACTGGGAGCTATTTCTAACACCGACAAAGCCGGTTCCTCATGAATGGTTTGGAGATCTAAAGGGGAAAAGGATCCTTGGGCTTGCAAGCGGAGGAGGACAGCAGATGCCGATCTTTGCTGCTTTGGGTGCCGAGTGTACAGTACTTGACTATTCCGAAAAGCAGATTGAAAGCGAGCGAATGGTTGCAGAGCGCGAGGGGTATGATATCCGTATCATCCGCGGCGATATGACAAAGCGGCTTCCTTTCGAGGACGGAGAGTTTGACATAGTTTTTAATCCGGTATCAAACTGCTATGTAGAGGAGGTTTTGCCTATCTGGAAGGAATGCTACAGAGTGCTTAAGGCAGGGGGATATCTTATCGCAGGTACGGATCATTATGTCAACTATCTCGTGGATGAAGACGAGGAGAGGATAATCAATTCTCTGCCTTTTAATCCGCTGAAGAACCCGGATCAGATGAAGCAGCTGGAGGAGCAGGATGCCGGAGTGCAGTTTTCTCATTCCCTGGAGGAGCAGATAGGAGGCCAGCTAAGGGCCGGATTTACGCTGATGGACCTTTATGAGGATACCAATGGTGAGGGCAGGCTCCACGAACTTGGGATACCAACCTTTATTGCAATGAGGTCAAGGAAGCCTCTTGACTAATCGGTGCATCCAAGAGAGGAAAAAAGATGGAGAAAAAAGACAAAAGTAAAAAGGGTAACCTTCAGGAGATAGAGTTTAAAAGCGATCCCAAGGCGGACAAATTGGGGGCAGCGCCGGCTGAGGTGATAGCGGAAGCGCTTCGGACCATGATGAAAAAGAATCCTGCAAAGGATAGTATAAAAGGCGTAGCCGCGGTATTTGTGGCTTTTTCCCTTTGCTTTTCGTTTGCTGCCTGCAAGGCAAATACAGTTCCGGTAGAAAAGACAGGTCAGGAAGCGTCAAATGAGAAGGCAATAATAAAGGAGCATCCGGACTATTCGTCTATGTCCCCGGAGCAGATGGTAGAGTCGCTGTCGCTTGAGCAAAAGGCGTCCCAGATGGTACAGCCCGCCTGCTATATGATAAGTCCCGATAATATGCGGGCAAACGACTATGGAAGTATCCTTTCCAAACCCCAGGCTTTTGATTATCAGGGATGGGCTTCGTATGTCAACGATTTTCAGGCAGCAGCTCTTGAGTCAGATGCGGGCATACCGTATATTTTTGGTCAGGATGATGTTCACGGCGTAAACTACTGCTCGGGTGCAGTTATCTTTCCTCACAACATAGGTCTTGGAGCGGCAGATGATGAGGACCTTATGTACGAAATGGGACTTATCACTGCAGATGAGGCTAAGCTTTGCCATATGCTTTGGAACTTTTCTCCCTGCGTTGCGCAGTCGCAGGATCCAAGATGGGGCCGTACATACGAGAGCTACGGATCGGATCTTGATACCATAAAAAGACTTAGCTGTGCATATACAAAGGGACTCCAGGACGGTGGCATTGTTGCTTGTACAAAGCATTTCTTCGCTGACGGTAATGTTGTCTTTGGAACAGGAGAAAATTCCGATGTGGCGCGCCTTATAGACAGAGGAGATGCGCAGCTTTCCGATGATGAGATCAACAAACTTCTTGATGTATATAAAGCTCAGATCGATGCGGGAGTAAAGACTATCATGATAAGCCATTCGTCCCTTAATGGCGTTAAGATGCACGAGAACAAAAAGTACATTGAAATGCTAAAGAAGGATATGGGTTTTGAGGGTTTTATCGTAAGTGACTGGAATTCCATTCAGAACACCTCGCCTTCGTCATATTATGATCAAGTGGTCACAAGCGTCAATGCAGGCATCGATATGCTGATGGAGGTTGAACGTTTTGATGAGGCAAGGGATATCATAGTAGAGGCTGTTCAAAAGGGAGACATAGAGGAAAGCCGCATTGATGATGCGGTATGCAGGATCCTTAAGGTCAAAAAGGACATAGGTGTATTTGAGGATCCTTACGGAGAGGCGCTTGAGACAAAGCAAGCAGCTACCGGATCCGATGAGTACAGAGAGGTTGCGCAGAAACTGGTAGAAAAAAGCCAGGTCCTTGTTAAGAATGAAAACAACGTGCTTCCTCTTAGGAACGGCAGCAGCGTTTACATAATGGGACCTGCCGCCGATAACGACAGCGCACAGTGCGGTGGGTGGACGCTTGATTGGAATTCAAGTCCTACTCAGGAGATCCCGGGAGTGACATCGATCCTTGAGGGATTTAGTGATCATGCAGATGAGTACGGTATCGAGGTGATAACGGATGAAGCGGAGGCTTCCAAGGCAGATGTGATCCTTTTGGTTGTGGGAGAGCAGCCCTATGCAGAGTGGAATGGCGATGCAGAGGATATAGATCTTTGCGGACCGTTGGGGCTCGACGGTAATAAGGAGGCTATTGAAAAGGCAGAGTCTTTTGGAAAACCTGTTGTGGCATGCATTGTTGCAGGAAGAAATGTTTTCATCGATAAGTACGCAGATAAGTGGGACGGCATTGTAATGTCTTATCTGCCGGGCTCTGAGGGGCAGGGTGTTGCCAGCGTTATCTGCGGTCAGGCAGAGTTTACAGGCAAGTTGCCTAGCCCGTGGTATTCAAGCACAGATCAGATTGGCACGGATAAGGCGTGGATCGAAATGGGGAAATAGTTAAAGGACTAAAAATGGAGGGGTATCATGTCAGAAAGGTCGGTTGAAGAAAGCTCGAAATCTTTAGAGCTTGAAAAAAAGCAGGCGGATCTTACTCGGGAGAAAAATGAGCAAGACACAGAAGTCGTTTCGGTCACAAAGGGGCCGGTCCCGGTTAATACTACCGGCACCGAACCTCACACAGGTATGCAGGATCTGCGAGAGGAAGAAGAAAAGAGGCGGATCGCAGAGGGGCTTAAAAAGACTGTAGAGGAAGCTCAAAAAAAGGGGCAGGATCTTGTTCATAATCCGACGGATTCAGTTCTTACTTCGGAGCTTGCAACCGAGGAGGAGATCAATCAGGCGCTTGACGAGGTCCTTTCTCAGCTTGAAGTGGTCAAAAAAGAAACCACGCAAAGCGTGACGCCGCAGCAGGAGCAGGAAGAGATCCAGCAGGACATGGATCAGGTCCTTGCAAAGGGATTCGAGCCGGTAGTCCGCGCCACAGGAGGTACCGGTTTTTGGGCCAAGGTCAAAAACCGGGTCAAGGTAGGTGTAAGATGGGCCTGGGCGGCTACTTTTGGTAGCCTGATTTCGGCCATAGGAGTCCTTGTCCAGGCGCCGGAAAAAGTTTTTGCTGAAAAGGGCAGAGTAAAAAGAGCACAAAAGGAAAGAGACCATGATACTGTGCCCGGTCGCAATGAGAAATTTGGTGACTATAAGACAGAGTACGATGAAGAAGGTAAGGAGCAGGTATACTCTGATGTAAGGCGTGGACCGCTGGTATGGGAAAAACTTTCTGCAGGGGATCCAGAGGATCCGCCTGAAGTAATCATCATGGTTGAGCAGAGCAAGAGAGGCAGTGGCGCGGCGCTGGAAAGCCTTGAAATGGGCCACGCTATGATCGGCCTTTCATATAGCAGGTATAACAAGACTACGCGGCGCAAGGAAAGATACAGGCTTCAGATGGGCTTTTATCCCAAGGGAGGCATGGTGGGTGCGTCCGGCACTCTTGCTATGACCGGAGGAGCCATCATGCCCGGTCAGCTTAAGGATGATACGGGGCACCATTATGATATTGCCAGAAGATATAAAGTTTCTCCCGGACAGATCAATGCTATCCTTCGTGAGGCAGAGAAATATGAGGATCAGGGCTACGGCTACTATAAGCGCAATTGTACCACCTTTGTTGTAGAGATGGCAGAGGCTGCCGGTATTGCAATAGATAAAGAACCGCTTGTGCCGGACGAGATGGAATTTCGGGGGGCGTCCGGATTGGCTGTTGAGCTTGCAGAAGGAACGGCTGCAGCGTCCTATTATGGCGCTGCAAACAGGATATCATCCCATATGGACACGGACGATATCAGCTATACATCATTTGGCCAGAAGATGGTAACAAAGGATGATCTTGACCATTACTATGACTCGGCGCTTGGTGAGGACGTAATAAGAAAAGGCTATTCGCCCGGAGCGCTTGGTGAGATTTTAAGAACCTCCGAAAACGGAGTGTATAGTGCAAAATATAAGGAAGATCTCGAATCCGAGACGTTTCCGTATTTGTCCGTTTTAATGAGTGATTACGGTGAAGCTCTGTGGGAAGGTATCAATAGTAAGATCCTGCTAAGAAAAAGGATTCCTCTTGATAATGAGATTCGTCTTTTTTTGGCATCCGAAGGTGACGAAGGTATCTATCAGTTGATGAACAAAAAAGAAGAAGAGATAACGCCGAAAGAACTTCGCGATATACATAAGAGAGTGTCTTATAGGATAAGGGTCCTTGATAAATACTACAGGGAAAGACTTGGCAGGGATTCTGATCTTAACGAGAACTTCATGAAGTATATCAGTCTTTGTGAAACGGTCCTTAGTCTTTGTGACAGGTTATATACGTATGCCTATAGAATGGAAGCCAAGGGCGATACCGCATCGCTTAAGGGTGTGTATGCAACCATGACATATGGTATCGCTGTAACTGATGCCAGCGGTACGGAGCACACTACCGCCATGTCTCCCGGTGTATATGAGGGATATCTTATGGCGGGCAGGACACCGCTTCAGGCTGTAAAAGAGCATGCAGAGTATCAAAGGCTGAATGCGCTTGGGAAGTCCGGTCGCAGCAGTGCCGAGGAATCAAAATTCAAGTTCCTTTTAAAGGTTTATTCACTCGCCGTGGATTTTGCCAGTGCAAACCGCTATATCATGTGGAAAGAGACAAAGGATATCACCCCCGAGGATATAGCCTATGCCTTTATGGATCTTCCTGAAATGGAAAGGAAGCATAAAGATGGGGAGCATGTGAACGGTGTTCTTGTAGAGAATATTGGCCCTTCAGTTATCTATCAGGCAGAGATGTTCGAGCGTGTTTTTGATGGAATGAAAGATAATAGAGATATTACTCAGGAGGGTACAAGGGTGTCAGCCCGTATTAGAGCGATAGATGCATATCTTACCCAAAGGGCATCAGAGAGGCCGGAATTCTTGCGAAAGATCATACAAGTATTCTGTGATAAAAAGCCGGAGGAGGGAGCAGGAGGAATAAGCATTCTCCTTGTGAGTGCCCTTAGGAATTCCTATCTCGTACCTGTATTGTCAGGATCAAAGGTTAGCGTGAACGATCTGAATACGATCTGCACACAATTAGAGTCTGATTCCAATTTTAGAAGATGGATCATTGCTGAGGCAAATAAGATATTGGGAACGGATAAGCAGTAGGGGAGGTTGAGATATGGGTGCTATAGAATATAAACAGGTTACAAAGGATGACCTGGAAAAATACCGGCTGCTTATCCTGCCGGCAATTTATGACGAGATAAAGGATGCAGAAAGTCCGGATACGGACTATATAAGTATTGCAGCGTGGGACGGGGATACGCCTGCAGGGGTGATCATAACTGATTTAGAGGATAGCGGAGATCTTAATCTCCTTAGCATCTGGACCGGTCAGGAGTACAGAAGGCAGGGCGTTGCTTCGGCTCTTTTGCATAAGATGACCTACGTTGCTCTGAATCTCTATGACTGGGATAACATGCAATACGGTGATGATGTGATTTTAAAGACTATGTACAGCCTTTCTGACAAGTACAGAGAGCCCTTTGAAGCGTGGCTTAGGAAAAATGACTTTACGGATTTTGCTATAATGAAAGAGGCAGAGGGCGATAAGTGTGCTATCTGTGGTGCTACGGCTGAAGTGCATTTTTACAGGACCGGCGGGGCAGACGAATAAAAACAGTACGGAGCATGTCTGCGCCGTGCTCAAAATGAATTACAAAAGATTTAGGCAACGGTGGATTTTGGCCACACAGCAAGTGGCATGAAGGAAATCCACCGTTATTTTTCTATAACGATAGTAACAGGGCCGTCATTTACAGATGAAACCTGCATGTCTGCACCGAATTCCCCGGTCTCGACATGAAAGCCTTTTTCCCGGCAGATGGAGATCACCTGCTCATAAAGAGGTATCGCAAGGTCGGGGCGGGCAGCGTCCGAAAAGCCCGGCCTTCGGGAGGAGACATCTGCATATAGAGTAAACTGGCTTACTATGAGGATGGAGGCGCCTGCGTCCTGGGGAGAGATGTTCATCTTTCCGTTTTCATCCTCGAAGATCCTAAGACCGCATATCCTGTCAGCAACCCAAGCGGCGATTTCTTCGGTGTCGTCTTTGTGGACGCCAAGGAGTACCAGAAAGCCCTGGTCTATGGAGGCAGTTGTTTGGCCATCTATGGTTACAGATGCTTTTTTGACTCTTGTTACGATCGCTCTCATTTTTACCTCGTTTTGCTTGTGGTGGGTTTTTCCTGCTTTTGCATTATAGGAAAAGATGCGTTTTAAAATCAAGCCGTGAACATATTTTCGATTATTCTTGACAAGAAAGGTCTCCGATGCTAATATATAGTTGTTTTTTAGGGAACAAATACAATATCTAGAAAAGGAATTGATCATGGTAAGCAAAGAGATACTTGAGCAGATAGAAAAGGACGGATATTCAGGCACGGTAGACAACGACGGGATCCTTCGCGTAGCCAATAAGGGTTTTAAGTCCCTTAAGGAGATGACGGGATATATCAACAACCTTGGATATCGCGGATCCTGGGGGACAGTTTATACGGATGAGTGGCGCTAGATAGAGAGCTCCGGCTTTGGCCGGGGCCTTTTGTTCTTTTGTGGTCGGATGTTATGCGCTAATGGGGGTAGTATGACTATGAAAACAGTATTTATTACCGGTGCAACGTCGGGAATAGGCATGGAGTTTGCCAGAATATTTGCTAAAAAGGGCTATAGACTTATTCTGACAGGAAGACGAAAGGAAAGACTTTCCGAAATTAAAAATAAAGTTGGAACGGAATGTTTGACGTTTTCCGCAGATCTTTCTGATGAGGATGAGTGTCGTAGGCTTCTGGAAAAAATCAGGAATGAAAGAATCGATATCTTTATCAATAATGCAGGCTTTGGAACAGCGGGAAGCTTTTTGGATACTGATATTGAAAAAGAGATAAAAATGATAAAAGTCAATGACGTTGCTATGCATTATCTTTTTAAGAACATCCTTAAAAAGATGGTGGAGCAAGGAAGCGGAACTATTGTAAATGTGGCTTCATCTGCCGGACTTCTCCCGGCAGGACCATATATGGCAACATATTATGCATCTAAGGCTTATGTGGCTTCGTTGACAAAGGCGGTTTCCAGAGAACTAAAGGAAAATAGGAGCAGTGTATATGTATGCTGTTTATGCCCGGGTCCGGTCGATACGGAGTTTAGTTCTAATGCGGATGTGACATTTTCGCTGAAGGGAATAACTGCCAGAAAGTGCGTTAAAGAGTGTATTAGGGGAATGAGAAAACATCAGACAGTTATAATTCCTACCATCGGAATGAGATGTGCGATTTTCTTTGGGCACTTTTTACCGGAGAAAATCCTTATAGGTATTATAGGAAGTCAGCAAAAGAAAAAGATTAAAAATGCTTAAAGTGACCGGAGTAACTAAATCTCAAATGGAATTCGAAAAAGGGAGGAACCTATGTGATCATTGCTTTTAGCAGTGATATATTTGATTTTTTAGAGCATATATTGACATATGTCAGTATATGCTCTATTATGTTTCTGACATATGTCAGAAAGGAGAAGGTATGCCTAAAACTACAAAATGCAGAATTATAAAGGGTTTACCTGGACAATTTGGTTTTGCGCCTACGGATATTATTGATTTAAATAATTCCGTGCAACTTTCTTTTGATGAATTTGAGACGATTCGCCTGTTAGATTCAGAAGGCCTTACACAGGAACAGTGCGCAAAACATATGGGAGTGGCACGAACCACGGTTACAAGCGTGTATGAGTCGGCCCGTAGTAAAATTGCCCAGATGCTTGTAGAGGGCAAATGTCTTCTTATTTCCGGAGGGAATGTATCATTTAACATTTCCCAGCAAGATAATTTTAAGTGTTCTAGAATTAAAGGAGAAAAAGAAATGAGATTAGCTGTAACATATGAAAATGGAGAGATTTTTCAGCACTTTGGACACACAGAGCAGTTCAAGGTATACGACATAAAAGAAGGTCAGATCCTTAACGAGGAAATCGTAGATACTAATGGTCAAGGTCATGGTGCGCTCGCGGGATTCCTCCTTGGTGGCAATGTAGATGCTCTTATATGCGGTGGCATCGGTGGAGGCGCCCAGATGGCTCTCAACGAAGCCGGCATCCGCCTTTTCGCAGGCGTTAGTGGAAGCGCTGATGAAGCTGTAAAATCATTCTTGGCAGGAACATTACAGTATTCTACAGTTGCAAATTGTGATCACCACCATGAACATACTGAAGGACAAGGCGGCGGTGCTCATTCATGCGGAAATAATTGCGGTCATTAATGAGTACATTATAAAACCTGAAAAGCTAAGGTTAACCATTCGAAGGAGTGATGATCATGAATGTAAAGCTTGTGCCGCTTACGGCCGGCGACCGTGAGCGGTTTATACTGGACGATCAGTTCCCGGATGGGATGTTCAGATTTGAGAAGAGGCTTTAACTCGGAAGATAATTGCAATAAGGGGCTTCAGTCCAATACAGGCTGAAGCCCTATTCGATTACGTATTATGCCAGCAAAGCATCCAGTTTGCTCTCCAATACATCTTTGGGCACGCCGCCGATGGCTTTGTCAACGATCTTTCCGTCCTTGATGAAAAAGAAGCTGGGTATACTCATAACTCCAAATTTAGCAGCCAGTTCCTGCTGCTCATCCGTATTGACTTTTCCTACCTTAATCCGACCGTCATATTCGTTTGCCATTTCTTTTACAACCGGCATCATCATCCTGCAGGGCCCGCACCAGTCTGCGTAGAAATCCATCATAACGGGTTTGTCACTGTTCATTACTTCGCTTTCGAAATTATCTGTTGTAAATCTGTATTCCATTTTCGTGTCCTTTCTTTGAGGTTTGATTTTTGTTTCTGATAGTGTTATTATAGTTGGTATAAAAAATATATCAAGTACGCAGTTTATCTTTATCTGGTAAGAAAAAACTGATCACCATCCATAGGAGTGAGGAATGAAAAAAGAATTATTGTGTGACAACATAGCCGGAGACGGCTGCGGACTAAAAAAGGTTTTGGGGATCATCGGAGGAAAGTGGAAGATACTGATCCTTTGCGTAATAGATCGGAAAGAGGTAGTGCGCTACGGAGATCTTCGGCGTGAAATATTTGGGATCACCAATACTATGCTTGCAAATTCCTTAAAGGAGATGGAGGCGGATGGGCTAGTGGTCCGCAAGCAATATGATGAGATGCCGGTAAGAGTAGAGTACAGTCTTACAAAAAAGGCGATGAGCATCATACCGATCTTGCTGGAACTTAAAAAGTGGGGAGAAGAAAACATAAAATGAATAATGTAATTGTGATCGGGACTTCTTTGGTAACGGTTTTAATATCTTTGTTTTTGTGGTCTCGCTACAGGAGAAAGGAATTGCCGGTAAAAACGGTGGAGTTTTATCCGCCGGAGGGGCTGACGCCTGCAGAGATTGGGTATGCGCTGGATGAAAAGCTGGAAGATAGGGAGGTCATGAGCATGGTCTACTATCTTGCGGATAAGGGCTACATAACCATTGAATCCAAACAAAAGAGTATTATCCTAAAAAAGATAAAAGATGTTGATGAAAGTGAACCGGAATTTCTTGGAACATTCATGAATGCATATTTTCCGGATGAATCGACGGTTTTTGATATGAAAGATGCGCCGTCTGATTTTATCGAACGCTTTGTGCAGGCATGGATACAGGTTCAGATCGGATATGAAAAGAAATACGGGCAGGTATACAAAAACGAGTCCTTTACCAGAAGATTTGTCTGTATTTTGTTTTCGATCCTGAATTTGGTGGTATTTGGTATGGCGGTGATCGGTTTTGCAGGATTATATACTGCTTACGTACCGGCTTTTTTACTTGTCTTTGGATTTCTTCTGGCGTGGAAGGGATATGATAACTATCACGTTAATCAGAAAAAAGGCGGAATAAAGATCGCTCTAGGTGCATTATTATACGTGGTAGGGATAGTGCTTGATATGCTTATGCTGGAAGTATCCTTGTTAAAGCCTGCGGTGCCTGTCTTTTTTCTTGCACAGGCCGCCATATTTGTGCTTTCAATGATGATGGCAACCCGTTCGGATAAAAATGAAGAATTGATGTTAAAGATATACGGATTCCGTGATTTTATCAAAGATGCTGAGTATGACAGGCTGGTGCTTTTGTCCAAGGAGGACCCGGAGTATTATTATCATATTTACCCATATGCGATCATTTTCGGTATGGAAGGGATCTGGTCTAAGCATATAGACAAGCTGGCGATCAATAACCTTACCATAAGAAGGAGCGGATGGGATGACAGGGGGAAAAACCAAGCACGGAAAGGATCGAAAAAGTGAAGCGGATTTCAGAGATAAAGGCAGAGCACAATTTTAATAAACAGGATGAGAGCAGAGATGCTTTTATGCTAACCGGCGGTTTTGCCAATGAGGGATATGACTGGTGGTGGCATTCCTTCACCGGGATCGATGAAAAGACGGGAAAAGAAAAGCCATTTTTCATAGAATTCTTTACCATCAATCCGGCCTTGGGTGAAAAGGATCCCGTCTTCGGACAGCTTCCTGAGAATAAGGAGGAGGGGAAAAAGCCGTCCTACCTGATGGTAAAAGCCGGTGCCTGGGGAGATGGAGCAGCTCAGCTTCACAGATTTTTCGGTTGGAAAAGCGGTATAAGTGTTTCTGAAGATATACCCTTTGAGAT
>JAEEGL010430613.1_pt1 | contig 14480 bp, 13 predicted proteins | sample 9134231 | NCBI WGS metagenome assembly JAEEGL01 (sample SAMN16246548, study PRJNA631951) | gut metagenome | biome: gut microbiome; feature: rumen; material: fiber-attached | host: Bos | place: Iran: Karaj | collected 2018-10
CTGAAGAGCGGCGGGGACACCCTGTTGCCCATTAGGAAATCCAGGTCGCTGTCGACGATCCCTATGACATCCTTCAGTCCCCTTCTGACGGAGACCTCTCTTATCACCCCTTTGACGTTGTCCTTGGAATGTGCGATCACCGTACGTACATCGTTGCGGTCGGTGAACTTACCGTACAGACGGTGGTCCGTGGGCCCCTCCACCACAAGCATGGTGCCTTTGAAGGCGGAGCGCATCATGAACACGTTGTTCGCTATGTCCGATACGGTAAGGAACTCGCGCATCGGCTCACCTCAGCTCGCTGGCCTGGTCCCACATGTCGTGGATGGTCTGGGGCGAATGGGTGGCGATGAGCATCTGGAGGTCCCTGAGCCTGCATATGTCGCTGAGGACCGGGCCCAGTCTCTGCTGCCAGGAAACGTGGAGCGATATCTCCGGCTCGTCGATGATCACCAGCGACCCGGGCCTGGCCTGGAACAGGAGACGGTAGAGCAGGATCATGAGGTGCGTCTCGCCCGAGGAGAGGTTCTGCATGGACAGGGCGGAACCGTCGCTGAGTACGATGCCCATCCTGCCGTTGTTGATCACCAGCCTCTTCCCTACGAAGAAGGAGTTCACGATGTCCTGGAATACGATTATGGATTCTGCCAGCTGATGGTCCTTGGAGAGGAACTCCTCCAGTGCGTAGACCAGTTTCAGATAGTTCTCGTGGTTCTTGCCGATATCGTACCTGGAAGGGGACAGCTTCAATCCCAGCGGGAGATTCACCCTGAAGCCCGACTCGTACATGAAATCGACCTTGGCCTTCAGGTCCTTCAGCCTCTGCTCTATATCGGCATCGCTGAGGTCTTCCTCCACCTTCGTATCCTCGACGGAGATGGCCGTGTCGTCCTTGGCCGCCACGAACCAGTCCTTCAGCTCCTCGGTGAAGAGGTCCAGGGAGTAGACGAGCGTTCCGTCCCCCTTCCTCGTGACGAGTCTGGAGGATCTGATGAACGTCGGGGTGGCTATGCCCTTGGCACCGGCGGTGATGAGGTCGATGATCACGCCGTTGCTGTTCAGTTTGACGGTGGGCTCGGAGTCCCTGTTCTCGGCCACGATCTTGGAACCGTCGTCGAACTTGAGCTCTGCCCTGTCGAAACGGAGTTCCTTGATGGCCACCCTGTCGCAGCGGAGGATGCTGTGGATGAGGGTGAGGAACACGGTCTTGCCCACTCCGTTCATGGAATAGACGAACGTGATGCCTTCCGGGCGTATGTCAACGGAATGGTCGCAGTTCCCGAAAAGTCCCTGGACCGATGCCGATATCAGCTTCATGATTACGACATGGCGTTGAATGGTTAATTTGTTTCCGCTTATGATAAAAAAAGTGAAGTCCCCCGGAGGGGACGGTTTGATCAGTTCTTCCTCTTGGCCCTTCTGACAAGGACGATGATGAGGATGATCACCAGGATGATGACCACAAGGATACCGATTCCGATAAAGAGCAGGATCTTGCCGATCTTGTCGAGGTTCAGCATGTCCTTGTAGGTGTCCTTGACCCCCGAATCCGCATCGGAGAAATCGGTGACGATCGATCCATGGTCCTCCAGGAACGCCTTCATAGCGTCGTTGCTGCGCAGGGACTCGTCCACGCTGGCCCCCTGGAACAGACAGGTCGTGGCATCCGCACCGTAGAATGCGAATGCAGGTGCGGAGGTATCGCCGGGCAGGAACTGCGGCGTCCTGATGAACTCGTCGTCGTAGAAGGGGAGAGCATTGGGATCGAGGAGGTAGGTATCGTGGCCTTTGGTATCGCCGTCGTACTTGACCTTGGTCCAATCGTTCTCGTAGAACGATTTGAATTCCCTGTCGTAGGCCACGTTCGTAGAGGCATTCACTTCGGAAGCCTTCGCACCGCAGAGGTCGTAGGTGTAGGACTGGTCGGATGTGCCCTCCATACCCTCCTTGAACTCGAACTCGATCTCCTTCTCGCCGTCGGATGTATACTTGTAGGTCACGTCGGCATCGATGCTCCTGAGCTCGTACTGTTTCCATTCTCCGTCCTTGACGAACCAGTTATCGGCTCCCTGGACATAGTTGTCGTCCACGCGGCTGGAGAAGACGTTCTTAACGGTGGCCGACACCTTGAACACGGCGCCTACCTGGGTCTCGTTGGAGATGCCGACCTCCTTCACAACATCCTCGAAGGCGGCCTTGTTGGGGAAGAGCTGAAGCCCTCCGGTGTCGCAGGTCGCCGTGAAGGATATCTTGTAGGTATTGTTCTGGGACCATCCCTGGATCAGCTCCCCGTCATCGACCTTGTAGGACCAGTATTCGGAATCCTCGTAGTCCGTTATCTTGACGTCAGTGATGGTAAAGGAGGCGTAGCTGTGGACGATCTCATCGAACACGTCTTCCGCCTTCAAAGTCTGGATGTCGGCAGGGAGGAGCTTCAGCAGATCGGCTTCGGATAAGTCCTTGACGGAATATCCGATTCCGGATTCGCTGTTCGTCATCGTATAAGCATCGGAATCATCCGTGAAGATGACGGATGCACCCGAGATGACGAAGACCGCTACGACTGCTGCCGCAAGCAAAGATCTGCAGTTCACATTATCACCTGTGTTGTTGCGACACGGCGGCGGTTCAGCGACCGAAGCCGCATCCTGCGTGAAAATCTCGCTATGCCTTTATAAGCGTGATTGAAGACCTGCAGCAACTGTGACCGCTGAATGTAGGGGATCTCCGTCAGACAGAAGGGGATTCCTGTCCGTTCTGCTGACTGCCGCCCTGCCTGTCCCCGCGGGTAGCGAAGGAGAACCACACGGTCTCGAAGATCATGGACATGAAGCACGGAATGACTGCATCGGGCATGGATGCGAGGATGATCATCGACATCGATACGGACAGACCGGTGTTCTTCCACACGCCCAGGACGAGATAGGTCCCCTCCGCACCTTCGGCATACGAGGCCTTCCTCAGGATCAGCCACATTATCAGGTTCAGAAGGACCAGCCTCACTATGACCGCGGCTATCACCAAACCGACTAGCACAGGGTCGGATTCGAGCGTGACGCGGTTGGAGTTGACGGAACAGAAGATCATTATCCCCATCATCAGATTAATCACCGGTACCTTTACGGAACGCTTCATGTGAAGATGTGCCAGCAGTCTAGATAATATGACAGGGACGATGATGAAGAGAAGGATGTACTCCAGTATCTTCAGCGGATCCACGGCATCCCCTATGAGTCCGTAGGACAGTACGGGTGTCAGGAATATTCCCGCGATGTACGTCACCGTGACCGCAAGTACCGCCACGCCGATCCTCTCCTTCATCAGCGTGGCTGCGGTGACCACCGCAATGGCGCAGGGCATCGATGCGAGCATCACCCATCCGTACCATATCTCCTTGTGATCGGGGATGAAGAACGCACCCACGGCAAGGGTTATCGCGGTGTTGACCACATAACAGAAGAGTATCGACAGCAGAGCTCCGCGCTTGTTGTCCCTGATCTCCCTCAGCGAGATGGCCAGACCGTCCATGGACAGGGTCATCTGAATGATCAGTACGATGATGATGAGCGTAGAAAAGGGGAGATCCAATACGGGAACTATGAAACTGATGACGATGGCCGCGGCGACCCACAGCCTGAGATCCATTACAAGTTCCGAAGCTCCCACGCCCATCCCATCCCCGAAAGCGTATATCAATCCTCGGACAGCCCGTCCCCGGAACGCACCAATCATTTAATTACGGATGGCGCAATCGAGTGCCTGATGGATACAGAGGCCGCCTTCGAGAACATCAAGAACAACATCAAGGACGAGAAGTACGACATGGTACTGCCCGAGGTGAAGCAGATCGTTGATCAGTGCGGCGGCGATGTGAACATCCTTTTCAAATGCGCATCCCTGCTCAAGGTCGTCGAGGAGGAGGACTACTGTCAGGAGATCCTCGACGGCATCGTTAAGGACCTCCCTGAGGACGAACAGGCACGGATGCAGATCGCCGTAGCTCTCCGCAGCCTCGGCAGATCGGAGGACGCATACGACATCATGAGGTCCTTCAAGACATATGTGCCAGATGTCTATGAGATGGCCCTCACGATGTACTCCGTGGAGGAGTACGAGGAGGCACTGTCCCTACTGGACGGTTCAGGACGCGACGATCAGAAATCGATGATCCTGCTGACGGACATCCACTGCGCCCTGGGCGAGTACCAGAAGGCGATGGAGCTGGCCGACAAGACGATCTACTACTACGGGAGCAGCTACGACACCCTGGTGAACAGATGCAACGTCATGTTCAGGATGGGCGACCCCAAGGGCACCATCAAATACGCCAAGGAATGCGTGAAGAAATCCAAGGCCAACAACGACTTCCTTGCGCTGGAAGCCTATGTGATGAGGATCAACGGCAGACTTCCGGCGGCCGTCAACTACGCCACGAGGGTGCTCAAGAACGACCACACCCACATCGGTGCACTTGAGACCATGGCCATGTGCTTCGTCGAGAAGAAGAGCTTCATCAACGCCAAACTGCTGGCCGGAGCCATAAACGATGCCGACCCGGGCAATCCTGCGGCGATCAGAATCCTGGACGCCTGCCGCTTATTATCTTCCTGATGCTGATCCTGCTGAACAGGTCGCGCCAGAACCCGGGCGTGAGGACCATGAGCACGATTATGACCTCGAGGCGCCCGATGATCATCAGTACGGCGCAGACGATCTGTGCGAAGGAGTTGATGTCGCCGATCTCGCCTATGCTGTAGAGTCCCTTTCCGGTGGTGGTTATCGCCGATGCGGCCAGATACAGGGCGGACTCCATGTCCAGTTCGGTGATGGAGATCAGGATAGTACCTGCGATTATGCAGATGAAGAACGTGATCATGGTCAGCATCGCACCGTAGGCCAGATCCTTGCTGACGTTGACCTCCCTGATCCTCAGCGCGTTGACCTGGTTGGGGAAGGACACCTCGGTCACCTCGTTCTTCATGATCTTGAGGGCCATGGCTGCGCGAGCGACCTTGACACCTCCGGTGGGGGAATCGACCGATCCGCCCACGACTGCACCGAGACAGAACACCAGGACGAGGGCTGCGGGCCATGAGTAGTTGTACACCATGAATCCCGTGGTGGATGCTGTAGACAGTAAGACCAGCAGGAAGTTGATGTAGTCGTCCGCGTCGTCGGGGGCCAGATCGTGCCTGAGCAGAAGCAGGAACGCGACCACGCCTATGATGATGAGCCAGACCGCCATATAGAGGCTCTCGTTGTCCTCCTTGAAGGGCTTGAGGGACCTCTTCGCGATGGCCGCGAACGTGGTCATGAAGTTGAACATGGCCAGCAGCATGAAGACACCGATGGCGATCCTCGATGCGGGCGAAAGGACGTCAAGTCCGCCGTGCATGTCCATGAATCCGGTGGTGGATACGGTGGACATGGCCAATCTTACCGACGCTACGGTCTCAGTACCCGTCACCATCAGGACGATGGACAGGACGAACGTGGAGGCCATATAGATGATGAAGTAACGGAATGCGATCTTTCCGACCTGGAGCTTGTAGATGTCGCTGTCAACGGATGCGCTGCCGGGGGCTATCGTGAACCTTCCGGGAAGCCCCATCTCCGAGAAGTAGAGACAGAACACGGCGACGAACATGAGTCCCCCGAGCCATCCGGTGATGGCCCTCCACATCAGGAGCGGTCCGTTGATGTCCGAAAGATGGAGGACGGACATGCCCGTGGTCGTTATGCCGCTGACGGACTCGAACAGGGCCTGCTTGAGGGGGAAACCGTAATAGATGTACGGGACCGAGCTCATCAATATTGCAACGGCATACATCAGCAGGATGGTGAACAGACCCACCGACGGACGGGGTTTCCCGCCTTTGAATAGGAACAGGAAGATCATCGAGAAGATGACACCGGTCAGACCGATTATGCGCAGTCCGGGAGCTGAAACGTGATCAGAGAGCCCCATGAAATCGAAGCAGAGTCCCATCGACAGCGAGACCACGAGAAGGGGATATCCTATCATGTGGAGCGGGAAGGAGTTGAACCTACCCTTCTCGCTGATGTAGTACTCAAGCATCGAGGTGAAGGACATGGTCACACGCTGTAGTTCAGTTCGGTGTCGAACATCCCCTCGAGCCTCTTGATCTTGGCGTAGTTGGTGAACATCAGCACCTGGTCTCCGACCTGATACTTGGTGTCCAGACGGGGGAAAACGACCTTTCCGTCACGGATCAGTCCCGACAGACGGCATCCCTCGGGCAGTCTCACGTCGCCGACGTACTTGTCGGTCACCTCCGAATCGGGGGTGATGACCATGCTGAAGAACATCCTTCCGTCATGCTTCATCATGAGCGAGGAGTTGCTCTCGGTCTTGATCATCTTGGCGATCTGGTTAGTCACGATGTTGTAGTATCCGATCATCGAGGGGATCTCCGCGAACTCGAAGATGCTCTCGTAATCCAGGACGGAGTACTCGGAGATGATCTTGGTGGCACCCAGCTTCTTTCCCATCAGGGAAGCCAGGAGATTGGTCTCGTCATTTTCGTCCAGCGTCATCAGGACATCGGCGCGGGCCACGTTCTCCATCTTGAGCATATGCGGATCGACGATGTTGCCGTTGATGATCTTCACGGTGCTGAACTGCCTGGCGAGCTTCCTGCAGAGCACGGGGTCGGGATCGATGAGCTTGACGTAACGCTTCTTGCTCTCCAGCAGGCGGGCGGTCTGGACACCGATGACGGTGGCGCCCAGGATGACGAAGTCCGAAGCTGGCCTGACGATGCCCATCATGCGGTTGAACGCGTTGATTCCCTCAGTGGTCCCCAGCACGCAGAGGCTGTCACCGGTACGGATCTCGACTGTTTCACAATCGAGGATCAGGGCATCGCTCCTCTTGATCGCAACTATATATGCACCCTCGGGGACGTCCAGTCCGATGGGGACCTTGCCTATGACGCTGGTGTTCTCCTTGGACACCAGGAACGTGGCCATACCCATGTTGATGGATTCGAACGATTCGAAGTCCACACCGTTCTCCAGCAGGGCGAGGGACGCCAGCGTGTTGGCGGAGAGCAGTTCGGGCGAGAAGATCTGGTCCACGATGCCGTAGCTGTCGTTGACCATGAAGTCCGGATTCCTTATCCTCGAGATGGTGATGATGTCCGGCTTGATCTTCTTGGACATCATGCAGATGAAGAGATTGTTCTCATCGTTGGATACGGTGGAGATGATGATCTCGGCCTGATGCCTCTGGATGGCCTCGGCCAGGACCCTGGGGTTGGTACCGCTCTCGTTGAAGATGGAGACGTTATAGAGCGCCTTGATCTTCTCGGCCACCTGGGTGTCCTCCTCGATGACCATGACGTCGTTCTTGTTGCTGAGTACCTCTGCCACCGTGGCGCCGACCTTTCCGGCACCTACTATGATAATGTTCATTCACACCACGTCAATCTTCTCTTTCCATCAGGAACGTCTTGCGGTTGACGGCGTAGCTTATCAGGGCGCCGAGTACGCAGATGATCGCTATGATGAAACAGACCAGTACGAAGATGTTGATGTAATTGCCGCCGGTGAATGAATCCGCCAGATTGCCCGAACCGATGTCCGCGACGAACGTATCCTCGGCGATGAATGATATCAGATTACCGCCGTAGTCGCCCATCTGCCTGAACATCGACTCCGAGAACATGGTCTGCGCATCGCTGACGAACCTGTCGAACGAGTAGTTGGGGAAACGGAACTCCTGCACGATCTCGTTGAAGGACGGGAACTCTGGCTGGGCGGACGATTCGTCCGCGATGAGTACGCCGCATGCCGCGATGACTGCGATGGATAGGACCAACGCCAATGTGCTCTTCATACCCTACGGTAATCCTTGAGGGCATATATAATCTGCGCGTGCGCATCAAGACGCGCGTCTATTTGGCGAGCGAACAGTCGCGCACACAGGTATAAAAGACAAACCTGTACACACTTTCACATTGCTGGCACATATGATCGTACCGGCCGTTCGCACGGAGAACCTCAGGAGGGAGCGAGCTACCCTTGCCGATGTTCCATAAAGTAAGTATTAATAGGGTTAGCGGAATCAACCGAGTATGTTGCAGCAGATCGAGGAGGGCTACTGGCAGAAGAACAGGGCCTCCAAAGTAAAGGATGTCAAGGACACCGTAGAGGGTATCGTCGAACTCGTAAGGAAAGAGGGCGACAAGGCGCTCATCGAGCTGACCGAGAAGTTCGACAAGGTCAAGCTCAAGTCGGTCCTGGTCTCCAGAGAGGAGATAGAAGAGGCCTACGAGAAGGTGGACCCCGTACTCGTCGAAGAACTTGAGAACGCCGCGTACAACATCCAGCGCTTCCACCAGATGCAGCTCCCGCAGGACCTGTGGCTGAGCGAGGTGGAGCCCGGCATCACCCTCGGAGTGAAGAGCACGCCTCTCGAGAGGGTCGGATGCTACATCCCCGGAGGAAGGGCTGCATACCCCTCCACCGCACTCATGACAGTCATTCCCGCGCGTGTCGCAGGCGTGGAGGAGGTCATCTGCTGCTCCCCCGCACCCATCGCACCCGCGATCCTTGTAGCCATGGACATCGCAGGGGCAGACGAGATCTACTCCGTCGGAGGTGCCCAGGCGATAGCTGCCATGGCACTCGGAACCGAGACCATCGAACCCGTCCAGAAGATCGTCGGACCCGGTAACGTGTTCGTCACGTCCGCCAAGATGATGCTCCGCGATGTCGTAGAGATCGACTTCCCTGCCGGACCCAGCGAGGTCGCTGTCCTCGCGGACGGTTCCGCCGACCCGTCCTTCACCGCCGTCGAGCTCATGGCCCAGGCCGAGCACGACCCCTCATCCGCTTCGATCCTCGTGACCGATGACGCCAAGTTCGCCAAGGAGGTCTGCAAGAAGGTCGATGAGATGCTTCCCAAGGCGAAGAGGAAAGAGATCATCGAGGCCGCGTTCCAGAACTCGGGATACATCGTCACCGACTGCATGGACCACGCGATCGAGATCATCAACGAGATGGCCCCGGAGCACCTGTCGATACAGACCCGCGACCCCCTCGACACCCTCAGCAAGGTCAGGAACGCAGGTTCCATATTCGTGGGACCCTACACCCCCGTGGCCGCAGGCGATTACGCCTCGGGTACCAACCACGTCCTCCCCACCGCAGGCAACGCGAAGGTGTCCTCCGGACTGAACGTCGCGCACTTCCGCAAGACCTCCACGGTCCAGATGCTCACCAAGGAAGGACTGGAGTCCCTCGCACCCACCATCACCAAGATAGCGTCCACCGAGGGCCTCATGGAGCACAAGCACTCCGTGACCATCCGCTGTCCCAAACCCAAGAAGGAAGAGGAGGAGTGAGGCAGCAGCCCTCTCCTCCCATCTTTTTTTCCTCGTTCCTCGCACAACGGAGATCCTCCGAAAATCATGCAGATGTTCAACAAATTCCATATTTCGATTGATTTATGGAACATCGTTTCAGCAAAACCTCCTTTTTTCGGCGAAAAACAGCGACTGAGGGATGTTTTAATATACTAAGCAGTGCTATTACGTACCAACCAAAAAAGACGGTCATTCCCTTGCAATCGTTCGAAAGAACAATTGACCGTCTTTTTAGTTACCTTCACTTTTATGTTTCCTGACGGACGCGATGCGTATAGCCGAAATGAAAAAAAGGACCCCGGGATGACCGGGTAAGGCCTTCTCAGAGGAAGGATTCGAGCTTGTCGAGCATGTCGTAAGGGTCCTCGGCGAGGATCCTTATCAGCTTCTCATTCTTGTTCTTGTCCTTGTCAACGAGGACGTCGGGGACGAAACCGGCCTTCTTGATGGTGGCGGTCACCAGTTCCCCGGTGAGGAGCTTCCTGTTGTTCTTACGGTCCATGTACACGATGGAGAGTCCGCATTCCTCCATGAGCTCCACCAGGTCCTCAGAGTACTCGAGGTTGATGTTGCATCTCATCTTCGGGTCGAACTTCATAACGGCCAAGAGGACGTAGGACATCTGCTCCGCAGCACCGAACCTGGGCTTGCCGTTCTTCCTGAGGCTTCCGTTGTGGAACGTGAGCCTCTTGTCCATGGCTGCGATCTGCTCAGGCCCTGCAGCGTTGCGCTTGGCGTAGGCGATGTTCATACCCCCTCCGGGGACCAGTTCCTCGGAGATGAGGTCCACAAGATGCTCCGCCGCGGCGTCGACCTTGTCGAGGATCTCGTAGTTCTCCCTGTCGTCGCTGCTCCTGATCACGGGGTTGACGACCTTCTCGCCGTTACCGATGGCATACTGCTCCTGTATGGACTGCTGTATGAGCTTCCTGGAGTTCTGGACGGAATTGACGATGTCCATGCCCTTGGCCATGTTCGCGGTTATGAATGCCGACAGGGTGCATCCGCTGCCGTGCCCTGCCTTCTCCAGCCTGGGGTACTGTATCCTGGTGATCTCCGACGAGAGGTAGAGGTAATCCGTCACGGTGTTGCCGCTGAGGTGTCCTCCTTTCAGAAGGACGGACGATGCCTCCTTGCCGATGACCTCGCATGCGTACCTGACGTCGTCCTCGTTCCTGATGGGCATATCGGCCAGTATCTCGGCCTCGTGCTTGTTGGGGGTGATCAGTTCGCAGATGGGGATGAGCTCCCTCTTTATGGACCTGGCGAGATCCTTGGTCGCCAGGGAATCGCCTACGGTGGCCACCATCACGGGGTCCACGATCAGAGGCACCTCATGGTCCTCCAGGAAGTCGGCGACGACCTCCACTATCTCGGGACTGTAGAGCATACCGGTCTTGATCGCCTTTATGTCCACATCCTTCATCACAGCCTCAAGCTGTGCCTGTACCATATCCTCCGTCATGGGGAGTATGCTCTCCACGGCGGTAGTGTTCTGCGCCGTCACCGCGGTGATGACGGTACAGCAATGAACGTCCAATGAACCCATGGCCTTGATGTCGGCCTGGATGCCTGCGCCGCCCACGGAATCCGATCCTGCTATCGACAGTGCGCATCTCATGTTGCGGACTATGCACTGCCCCTATAAATAGGAGGGGATGCGCATCCGCTCACGGTAACAAGAGGCTGCGGATACCCAGGATGATAACGATAAACTTATATCGCCTCCTTCCATTGGACGGAACGATGAGCAGCAACAAGATCCACAGCTACCACTTCATCCTCGCGAAGGGTACGCAGTACATCGACCTCGTACCCGTCTTCCCGGACATCCTCAACCTCATCCTGGCCGAGAACGACCACTTCCAGAAACCCGAGGACGAGGAGAGCCACGAGATGTTCGTCTACATGAACATGGCTGACCTCCAGGACAACAGGAAGCCCGAGGGATACAACCGCAAGGGAAAGTTCAGGCTCATCTTCCCCACCGACAACGTGGAATTCTACATCAGGTCCTTCACCGCCAAGCCGGCCGAACTGCAGTCGGTCGCGGAGAGGATCGGAGAGATGCTGTCCTCGGCAGGGCTCAGGTACGAGACCGCCGAGAACCAGGACTGCCTCGACTGATTATATATCTGGAAACCATCCGATGGCCGTGGATCTGAAGAGCTGCGGACAGGGGCCGTACATAATGGCCGCGCCCATCGCATTCATGATATTCGCTGCGGGTACGCTGTGCGCGCTTCTCTGCTCCCCCACATGGGAGCTCAACAACCTCTCCGCCCTGGGAACGAGCAAGGATTTCATCACCGCCGTCACGTTCGGGATATCCTGCTTCGTGGCAGGGATACTCGTGGCGACCTTCGGTCTCGGGAAGATGATATTCGAAAGGGGCCTCGACAGGATGTCCGGGTTCTTCTTCATAATCGGGGGTTTCTCGCTCCTGGGTGTGGGCATCTTCGACGCCAGCAGCCTGGAGCTCCACAACAACGTCACGATGCTCTTCGCCTTCGCCATGGTCATGGGTATTTCCTTAGCATCCTTCTCGGACATCCTTCAGGGCAACAAGATTGTGTTCATAGCATGCATACTCATGCTGGTGATAATCATAGCCCAGTGGCCCATCTTCACCGGAGCGCTCAGCGAGTGCGTAGGGATCGCGCTCGCATCGGTGTGGTCGTTCATACAGACCGCCAAATACCAGAACATGGGCGCGCTCAGTTCCTTCCGCCGCCACAGCGCCGAGAGGGCCTGATCATTTCCTTCTGCTCAGATAGAACAGGATCGCCAGAGCGGCAACTGAGAGCAGGACGCCTATGGAACCGATGACCATCAGTCTCCTGAAGCTGCTGACCTTCGGGATGGAGGACACCGAATCGAAGAGGTCCTCCGCATCGGAATAGGAGTCGGAAAGATCCCCTTTCGTCTGCAGGAATGCTCTGAGAGCGGAATCGGACTCGAGGGACGGATCGCCCACATCGGTGAAGAGGCTGTATACACCCATCCCGTAGCATGAGACGGGGACCGCCGAGAGATCCGCGTTAAGGATGAAAGAGGGGCCGTAGGTGTCGCCGAACATGTAATCGAAGGTGTCCTCGTATTCCCTGCTGTCCATCTCGTCCTTGTAGGAACCGTCCGCATCACCTCTGTATACAAGGGAGCGGAGGAGGTAGCAGCTGCCGAGGTCCCTCCTGTTGAACATCTTTGTGCCAGCATCCGCATCCTCGGCATCGCAGCCTTGGGCAATGCTCTCGGTGTCCGTGTTGATTATCTCGATATATCTCCCTTCAAGGGAAACTTCCTTGACGGAATCCGGACCGTGGGTGAGCTTCATCTTCACATCCTCCGATTCGGCACGTAACACCTGCGTCGTGTGTATCGACGTCCTCACGAACGATCCGCCGGCATTCTTCACGTAACCGATCTCGGAACCGTCGGCGGTCGAGAATTCCAGATGTCCCGATATCACCAGGACATCTCCGGGAACGATGGTGTTGTAGTTGAAATGGTTGAGGAGATCGATGAGGTCGGAGTTGACGAAATCGAAGATCCGTCCGTCCCCTTCCGCCGTTACGGAGATGTCCATCGAATACCTCTCGGAGAAACCCCTGTCGACCTCCGTACCGTCCACCCTGTTGAAGATCGAACGCTCCACGGTGAGGTCGGAGACGGCCACCGATGTCACGTTCAGCGTGGTATCGACGCTCAGGCTCTCGAGAAACGCATCCTTGAACGCCGAATAATCGGAGAACAGCCTCTCAGCGTCCGCCGAAGAAAGCGGGGATGAGGTCCTGAACGACAGGGCGGAATCCCCGTCTTCGGATTCGTATGCGTCCGATACAGGGAAGAAACAGATCGCCGAAGCCAGCAGCGCCGCGGCTAGGGCGAGAACGCAGCAGCGGCCGGTACGGTCAGACATGCATCAGCATCCCCTGCAGGATATATCATAGTTCCGCACCCCTCCCGGATGAGAGGGATGGACAGACGACGTTCTGTCGATATGTGCCAGATTTAAAATCGAGCCATCATCTATATATAACGACCAGCGGGATATGTCAGGCGGTCCTGATCCATGCAGAAGAAAGTCAAGACGGCCATCACGGTCTCGATCGTAACGATCCTTGTGGCATTCTCGGTGTACACCGTCTACGATCTCAACGGGAAGTCTTTGGACCTCTCCGATTCCGAAGCCAGGATCATCATCACCGGATCGATGGACGGGGATCCCCAGCCCTACAAGATCCCCACGATCCCCGTCAACAGCCTCGTCATGATCAAGCACCTCTCCAAGGAGCAGGTCGCCAACGATCTGGAGGTGGGGGACGTCATCGCATTCAACATGGGCGGGAGATTGATCACCCACCGTATCGTCAGCATAGACGATTCCACCAAGACCATCACCACCAAGGGGGATGCCAACAAGGGTACCGAGACCATCGCCTACACGATGGTCATCGGAGAGGTGGTGGGAGTCAACCACTGGTTAGGTATGGCAGTCCACATCCTCAGGGATTACACGGTTTCCGTCATCCTCTTCACCGTCGCCCTGGTGTCCGGTTCCGTCGCCGTCAAATCCTCGCTCAAGATAATGAGGGAGGAGAGGGAGGCCCGTAACGGAACCGAACCTCCCAGTCAGGAGAAGGACTGAGATTCCATATCTGGGTCTTCCGTTTCTCAGTGCCTGCCGTACCTCAGCAGGAACATCGCCGCAGTGAGCACGGATGCAATCACTGCCATGACGATCAGCAGCGATGCGGACTCTCCCTCGGGCTGTTCGGATGCCGTCTCCTCGGTGATCTCGTAGAGCGAGAAGTGGTCGGTGGTGAACGTGATGGTGTCGACGGTGCTGGATACGGTCACGGGCTGGGAACCGTCGTCGCCGACGTACGCGACGCTGCTTCCTCCGGACATGTTCCTGACGGTCACCGTCGCAGTACCTCCCAGGGCGTGGACGTAGGTCTTCACTCCCGAATCGTAGTACGACGCGGTGATGTTGTACATCACCACGACATCCTGTCCGTTCCTGATGTCGAAGGTCTCATAACCCGCACTGTTGACGGGTTTGATGGAGAACGTGACATCCTCTCC
>JAEEGL012618531.1_pt1 | contig 14480 bp, 11 predicted proteins | sample 9134231 | NCBI WGS metagenome assembly JAEEGL01 (sample SAMN16246548, study PRJNA631951) | gut metagenome | biome: gut microbiome; feature: rumen; material: fiber-attached | host: Bos | place: Iran: Karaj | collected 2018-10
CGCCGCCGCGTCCGGAGTCATTGGTCGTTGGTCTTTGGTCGTTTGGCTGACGCCAAACAAAGTTTCCCGTTGGCACGACTGCCCTTCTCTCTGCGTCATGGCGAGGAAGGCGTTCCCCCGCGCAAAACGTGTCCGACGATCCGTCTGCGTCAGCGGAGAAACTTTGTCAAGCGTAAGCGCAGACGACTTTTGACCAATGACCAATGACCGATGACGGTGCTGAAAGCGCCTCTAACAGCTAACAGCTCACACCCCCTCCCCGTTTTTGACATCTTCCGGCTTTTATAGTATAATACCCCGAAAAGGGGTGAGGGTTTGGAGTGCCGGCTGTGTCCCCGCATGTGCGGGGTGGAAAGAAGCGAATACGAAGGCAGGGGCGTATGCCGCATGGGCACGCTGCCCCGGCTGGCGAGGTGCGCCCCTCACTACGACGAGGAGCCCTGCATAAGCGGCAGGACCGGCACCGGCGCGGTGTTTTTTTCCGGCTGCACGCTTAAGTGCGCCTTCTGCCAGAACTGGTCCGTGAGCCACGAAGGCTTCGGGGAGACGGTGAGCCCCGCCCGCCTGAGGGAGATATACTTTGAGCTGATAGATAAAGGCGTAACGTCCGTAAGCCTGATCAGCGGCACCCAGTTCATCCCCGCGATAATCGAGTCGCTTGACGGCGGGCTGCCCGTGCCCGTGGTGTGGAATTCCTCCGGCTACGAGCGGGTCGAGAGCCTGAAGATGCTGGAAGGGCTGGTGGACGTGTACCTGCCCGACTTTAAATACATGGATCCGCTGCTTGCGGAGCGTTTGAGCGGCGCAAGGGACTATCCGGACGTCGCCCTAAAGGCGATAGAGGAGATGCTAAGGCAGACCGGCAGCGCGGTTTACGGCGAAGACGGGCTCATGAAAAAGGGCACGCTGATCCGCCACCTGGTGCTGCCGAACCACGCGGAAAACACGCTTATGGTGCTCAGGCGCATAAAGTGGGACTTTGAGGGCGCGCCCGTGTCGCTGATGAGCCAGTATGTGCCTATGGGCGGCGCAGGTAAGTTCCCAGACATCTCCCGCCGGCTCACCAAAGAAGAATACGACACGGCGGCGGAAGCGTTTGACCGCCTGGACCTTGAGGGCTACACCCAGGAACTGGACAGCGCCCAGACCGCCTACACGCCCCTGTTCGACCTTACGGGCGTCAAAAAGGAGGCAACGTGAGACAGCTCGTGTTCACGCCGCTGTTCTCCGGCTCCAGCGGCAACGCCACATACATTTCCGACGGCACGGACGCGGTGATAGCCGACGCGGGAGTGAGCGCCAGCCGCATCTTAAGCGAGATCGCGCGGCTGGGTCTTGACGCCTCCCTCGTGCGGGCGATAGTCGCCACCCACGAGCATTCCGACCACGTGAGCGGCATAGGTCCCCTGGCGCGGAAGCTGAACGTGCCCATATACGCCACGCGCGGCACCTGGGAGGGCATGGGCCGCCAGGCGGGCAAGCTTGCCCCCGAACAGAAGCGCGTGATAGACGCGGGCAGCGGCTTTTCCGTGGGGGATATGGACATACTCTCCTTCCCCACGCCCCACGATGCTTTGGAAAGCTGCGGCTACGTGTTCAGCCTGGGGCGGGTGTCCGCCGCGATAGCCACCGACATAGGCCACATAAACGGGGACTGGCTCAGCTGCGTGTCCTCCTCCGGCATAGTGCTGCTGGAGGCGGATTACGACCGGGACATGCTTTTAAGCGGCCCCTATCCCTTCGAGCTCAAGCGCAGGATACAGGGCAAAAAGGGCCACCTGTCCAACGACGACGCCGCCCAGGCCGCATATACCCTGGTGTGCTCCGGCGCAAGGCAGATAATCCTGGGCCACATGAGCAAGATAAACAACTTTCCCGCCCTGGCGCTCAAGACCGTGGAAAACTTCCTGGCGGAGGAGGGCGTGTGCCCGGGCCGGGACGTGTACGTATCCGCGGCGCTCAGGGAAGGCGCCAGCGGCGTGTATTCCATAAGGGAGGACTGAATGCGGGGCGACGGATTCGTTTTGCCGGACACCAAGCGGCTGCCCGGCGTGTTCGCGGCGCTGGGGCTGATGTTCCTGGCCATGATCGGCAGGGTCGCGGCCCCGTTCCTGGGCGAGGGCACCGCTTTTCTGGCCGCCTTAGCCGGGATAAAGACCGGGAAAAGCGGCCTAAACGCGCTGGTCTCGTTTTACTATTACGCGTTTTTCATGCTGCTGCCCATGGGCATCTACCTGTACAGGCACCGGGGCGCGGGCGAGTACATACGCTTTAAACCCCTAAGCGGCAGGCACGCGGTGTACGCGGTGCTCTGCGGCGCGGCGGGAGTGATATTCGCCAGCGTCATAAGCGTGTTCTGGACGGACTTCATATACGCGCTGGGATTAAAGCCCGGGCAGGGCGGCTTTACCGCCTCCTCCGCCCCGGAGCTCGCGCTGCTGATATTCATGTCAGCGGTCGCGCCCGCCCTGTGCGAGGAACTGCTGTGTCGGGGCATGCTGCTTGCCGCATACGAAGACAGGGGCACCGTGAACGCGGTGATGATAAGCGCCGCGTGGTTCGCCTGCCTGCACGCCTCGGTCGAGGGGCTGCCCGCGGAGTTCATAGGCGGCCTTGGGCTGGGGCTGATAACAGTGTTTACAAGCAGCGTGTTCGCGGGTATAATATACCACACGGTGCACAATTCCGTGATACTGATACTGAATTACACCGCGTCTTCCGCCGCCTCCGCCGCCAAAGAAGCGGCCACGGAAGCGGCAGCTCAGACCGCACAAAGCGGCGCGTCGGCGTATCCGTCGCTGATAATGCTGGGGCTGGCGAGCGGGCTCACGCTGTACCTGCTTTTAAGGCGGCTGTACCGTTCCGGCGGCGACAGGGCGCTTCTGCCCCCCGGCTCGAAAGCCAAACGGGACGTGTTTGAGACCGTGGTGCTGGTGTGCGTATTGACGCTGGGCGCGATATTCTACCTGCTGGACATACTCGACATGACGGTGCTCGCCTCATGACCGCGCTGGTGCTGTGCGCGGGGCGCATAAAGGAAAAATGGTTAAAGGACGGCATAAGCGAGTACCGGAAGCGCCTAAGCCGCCTGGTCAGAACCGACATAACCGAGGTGGACGACCTGCCCGAGCCGGAAAACTCCTCCCCCGAGCTGGAGGAGCAGATAAAGCGCAAGGAGGGCGAAACGCTGCTTAGGCAGCTCAAAAGCGGGGACGAAGTGATCGCCCTGTGCGTGGAGGGCGAGCTTATCGACAGCCCGGGCATAGCGAAGATCCTCTCCGCCTGCGCCATGAACGGCAGGCGCCCCGTGTTCGTGATAGGCGGCTCGCTGGGGCTGAGCGACGAGGTCAAGCGCCGCGCCGCGAAAAAGATCAGCCTGGGCCGCGTGACACTGCCACACCGGCTGGCGAGGCTGGTGCTGATGGAACAGATATACCGCGCCGCGAAGATAAACGCGGGCGAAAAATACCACAAATGACTACGGAGGAATACCAAATGAAGCGTATCGTTTCCCTTCTGATCGCGCTTATCATGGCGCTCAGCCTGACCGCCTTTGCCGAAGACGCCGCCGGGGAAGCGCCTTCCCGCGTGCTGCTCATGACCATAGACGACGAGAACGTCTACCAGGACCAGGTGGAGGAGATCGCCCAGCTGCTGCTCCAGTACGGCTACACCGACGGCCTAAACCGCGAGCTGGCGCTCAAGTACGTGCTGCTCAACCAGGTGGCGCCCTTCCTGCTCACCCGCGACATACAGGAGGACCTGCTGGGCGCGGAAAAGTACGCCGAGCTTAAGGAAGAGTACGCCAACGAGTTCAACGACTATTTCCAACAGTACGCCGACAGCTTCGCCCATGAAGGCGACACCGAGGAGGACAAGGCCGCCCACCTCGCCCAGGCGCAGAAGGACTTCGAGGAGGCGGGGCTGAACGTAGACCAGTACGTGAGCGACATGATCTCCCAGGACGCCTTCGAGAAGTACCGCGAGCAGATCGACGTCGACATAACCGACGAGGAAGTCGACGCCAGGTATATTGAGTACATCGAGGAGGAAAAGGCGTTCTTCGAGGGCGACATACCGAAATACGAGGCCTACCAGCGCTACGGCTACACCCTGTACTGGCAGCCCGAGGGCTACAGGGGCATCATCCACATCCTCATAAACGCTGACGAGGCCGCCCTCGGCGAATACAAGGCCGCTTCCGACGACGAAGGCAGGCAGGCCGCGGCCGAAAAGGTGGTAGCCAGCGTGCAGGACACCCTGGACGAGATCTACAAGGCGCTGGAAGAGGGCGAGGAGTTCACTTCCCTCATCGAAAAGTACAACATCGACCCCGGCATGAAGAACGAAGAGAACCTTAAAAACGGCTACGCGGTGCATAAGGACAGCGACACCTTCATGAGCGAGTTCACCCTGGGCGCGTTCTCCGACGAGATGCAGCAGGTGGGCGACGTGTCCAAGCCCGTGGTCACCAGCTACGGCGTGCACATCCTTTACTACCTGCGGGACATCCCCGAAGGCGCGAAGGAGCTTACCGAGGAGTTCGCCGGCGAGCTCAGGGACGAGCTTAAGAGCGCAAAGCTCAGCGAGATCATAAGTGAGAGGCTGCGCGCCTTCCCCATCACTTACGCGGACGCTTACTCCGACGTAATCGGCGACGAGCTGCTACCGTAATTTGTGACGAAAATATTACAAATATTTACAAATTTACATGGCGCGGTATTGATTATTCCGCGCCATGGGTGTATAATAACCTCGATTAATAATATAAATGGGGTCTGAGATATGGCTAACAAGCCTTCATTTGAGGAATTTATACGCCAGCACGAAGCTGCCAGACGGGAATACGTCAAGCGCATGGGGCTGGACTACGATACTTACTATCACGTAAACGAGCATCACGAGACCAAAAAGGTCTCCCTCACGCCCGAGGAGCTGGAGGAAGCCCGCTTAAGCAACGAGGAAGCCGACGAACAGGAGCTTAACGCCCCCGCCGACGAAAACGCGCTGTACGAAGGCGAAGAGGAAGAGGATCTCCCCGAAGAGGAGACCGAAGACGGCGAGTACGACGACGCCGAAGAGGACGAGGACGACGACGCTCCCCTCTCCCGCGCGGGCCGCGTGGTAGGCAAGTGGTTCGGCAAGGTCAGGGAAAAGTTCGCCGACGACGAGGAAGAAGACTCCAAGGACGCTCCCGCGGGCGAAGACGAAGCCTCCGAAGGCGAAGCGGACCAAGAGGACGCCGAGCCCGGCGAAGACGAAGAAGACGGGGATATAGACATCCTGGGCAAGGTCAAGGGCATTTTCGGCCGCTTTAAGAAGGGCTCAAAGGCCTCCAAGGAAGACTTTGACGAGGACTTCGAGGGCGGAGCCGAAGCAGAGCCCGAGGAAGAACCCGACGAAGAGCCGGAAGAGGAGCCCGAAGACGCTCAGGAGCCCGAAGAGGACACCGAAGCGGACGAGGATGAAGCCGAAGCCCCGGCGCCCGCCCAGCCAAAACAGACCATAGTCTCTTATGAGGACGACACCCCCGAAGGCGACTTCGAGGAAGAGATAAGCGAGCCGGAGTTCGGCGCGGACGACGGGGACGAAGACGAAGAGGAAGCGCCCGTGTCCGAGGAGACCGAGATCCATCCCGCGGACGAAGACGAGGGCATCAGCCTGAGCCGCGCCTTCAAAAAGCTGTTCGGCGGCCTTAAGCGCAAGCAGCCCGACAGCGAGTTCGATCCCGAGGAGGACGACGATCCCTTCTCCACCGACGACATACCCGACACCGACGAAACCGAAGACATGGACTGGGGCGACGAGGAAAAGCCCGCCCCCGCCAAACCCGCGGACACCGCGAAAGAAACCACTACCAGGGAGGACGAATCGATGGCGATCATCGGCAAAGAAGTATTGGGCGGACAAAAGGTGCTCACCCACAGGGAAAGACGGCTTCTGGAGCAGCAGGCCGCCCAGAAAGCCGACACCGCTCAGGAAGTCACCAAGGCGGAAGAGCCCTCGGGCGACGGCCGTCCCACCAAGGTGTTCACCCGCTTAAGCAAGCTGAGCGAGGAAGAAAAAGCCCAGGCGCTCAAGGAGTTGGAAGACGACACCGAGGAGACCAAGACCTACGTGCGCGCCGCGGCCAAGCCCGCCGAGCCCGACGAGGATGAGGACGAAGACGAAGACGAGGAAGAGGAAGAGGACGAAGCCCCCAGGAAGAAGGGCGGCCTGTTCAGCTTCTTCAGGCGCGGCAGGAAAGCCGACGACGAAGACGAGGAAGACGAAGACGAAGATGAAGACGACGAGGATGAGGATGAAGAGGACGAGGACGAAGACGAGGATTTTGACGCCGCTCCCGTAAAAAAAAAAGTAGAAGACGCTGAGCCCGCCCCCGCCCCCGAAGCCGAAGAAAAGGCTGAGGAAGACGAAGGCGTATCCTTCCCCGCAGCGCCCGAAAAGCCCTCCGAAGCCGAGGACGAAGACGAGGAAGAAGACGAAGAAGACGAAGAGGAAGACGTAAAGCCGAAAAAGCGCGGCTTCTTTTCCCGCCGCAAAGCCGACGAAGACGAAGATGAAGACGATGAAGACGATGAAGAAGACGAGGAAGAGGACGAAGACGGCGATGACGAGGACGAAGAGGAAGAAGTAAAGCCGAAAAAGCGCGGTTTCTTCTCCCGCCGCAAAGCCGACGAAGACGAAGATGAAGACGATGACGACGATGAAGACGACGAGGACGACGATGAAGACGACGAAGACGACGAAGAAGATGACGAGGACGACGAAGACGACGAAGAGGAAGAAGTAAGGCCGAAAAAGCGCAGCTTCTTCTCCCGCCGCAAAGCCGACGAAGATGAAGATGACGAGGACGATGAAGACGACGGGGACGAGGATGAAGACGACGATGAAGATGAGGACGAGGACGAAGAGGAAGAGGTAAAGCCCTCCAAGCGCAGGAGCAGGACTTCCCGCGACGAAGACGACGAAGACGAAGATGAAGACGACGAGGACGAAGACGAAGATGAGGACAACGACTTCGACGACGAGGAAGAGCTTTACGGCGACGACGAGGACGAGGATGACGACGACTACGACGAAGACGACGTGAGCTTCGGCCAGAACCTGCTGAGCATACTCAAGGGCGTGGCGGCGGTGGTGCTGCTGATCGCGGTAGCGGTAGTGGTGCTCAGGATCGTAGAAGCCGGCGCGAAGTCCTCCGGCGGCACCTTCAACCTCGACTGGTTCCGCGACCATCTGGGTGCGGTGGGCCGCTTCCTGTTCCCCGCGAAATAATAAGGCAAAACACCGGCGCTTCCCAAACGGGAGGCGCCGTTTTTATATGCTCTATATAGGTGCTTTCCTATGCGCCCGCTTCAGTTCGCCGCGGCTGCCGCCGTCGCGGGCGCAGTCCCTTCGTCTTCGATCAGCTTAAGCTTCCGGCTGTACGGGTAAAACATCACTTCATGAGTGGTCACGGGCTCCGCGCCGTCACGGCTCATGGCAAAGCTCACGTGGTGTACCAGCATCTCGCCTCCGTCTTCGGTGGGCAGTATCCACTGCTCGTAATCGATCAATTCGTATGTGTAAACAGTGGACGACCTCCACCCGTAACTGGTCTCAGAGAAGCCGGCGGTCTTGACTTCATCAAGCGCATACTGCGCACAGGTGCCTGTCCGGCTGCTGTGGGCAGGCTCCCCGTACCGCGCCCTGAGCCAGGCGGAAACGGAAGGATAATCCAGGTCGTAAACGCTGCCGCTCATGTCCGCCGTCTGAAGCGATTCCAGACTGATGTGGCGTATCTGCCCGGTCTTGTAGGAAATACGCGCCATATACCGCGCGGTCTCGCTGCTTTGCGAGGCGTTGTCAAACACCGTTGCCGTAATTTCGTACGCAAGATCGTCGAAGTGTGACGTGCTTATGTACGCCTCCTCTTCAAATCCCTTCAGCGCTCCCAGCTCCGGCTCCGTCATGCTGAAAAGCACTTTCCCCGTGATGTCCGGCCAGAAGAACGGCGTCGCTTCCTCTGTTTCCGCTCCTGCAAAAACCGCGCCCAACAGGCACGCAAACAGGCACAGCAGCACAGCTTTTTTCATCGATGGATCCCTCCTTTTCTTACAGAGTAACAATTATACACATCCCGCCGCCGTTTATCAAGCGGCGCCGAAGCCAATCTTAAATCTTCTTAACGCCCCCGGATGCGCTTGCATCTTGCGCTGTGGGGGTGTATAATTAGGATAGAGTAATATTGGAGGCAAATATGAGCAGACCCGTCCCGGCCGCGTCCGGAAAAAAGAAAGCGCACAAGCGCAAAAAACAGAATTATTCACGCCTTTACGCCCTGCTGGCGGTGTTGGGCGTTTTGGTGATAGGCGCGCTGCTTTGGAGGATACTGCCCTCAGGCGGCAGCGGCAGCGCGGAGATACCCTTCCCCGTGGTGTTCAACGAGAGCCCCGTGGCGGAAGACGCTTCCGGCGACGGCGCCGAGACCGCCTACGCGGATCCCGCCGTGAGCGGCGCGGCTCCGCAGAAGCTCGCTAACGAGCCCACCCCCACCGCCACGCCCGAACCCACGCCCACTCCCGTACCCACTCCCACGCCCACTCCAACTCCGGTGCCCACGCCTACGCCCGTCCCCACCCCCACTCCCGTGCCCACTCCCACGCCCAAGCCGGTCAAGCTTGACCACAAGTACGAGATCGAGGTGGACAAGTCAAAGCAGGTGGTCACCGTGTACACAGTGGGCGAGACGGGGCTGTACGACCTGATCGTAAAGCAGTTTCTTTGCTCCACGGGCCACTGCGACAAGGTGGTGGACGGCTGGTACAGGATCGGCCCCAAGTCGCGCTGGAAGCAGATGGGCAACGGTTCCTACGCCCAGTACGCCAGCCGCATCTCCGGCCCGTACCTGTTCCACTCCCCCTGCTACTACGAGGCGAAGATAAACAAGCTCAAGGTGCGCTATTACGAAAAGCTGGGCACCAACGCCTCCAGCGGCTGCATCCGCCTGGCCACCGGCGACGCGTTCTGGATCTACAACAACTGTCCGGAAGGCACGCCCATACACGTGATCACCTCCGGCGAACGGGACGAGGCGCTGATTGAGCAGCTCAGGCATATCCCGCTGATCAGCAAAAACTACGATCCCACCGACCCGGAAGCGCCCGAAAAGTACCGCGAAAAGTTCGAAGTCGAGCCTACGCCCGACCCCACGCCCTATCCGGGCGTGACTCCCGCGCCCACTCCCAAGTGGACGGTGCACCCGGTGCTCAAGGCCTGGGGCTACTGCTAAATACCAACCTGTATCCATGGGGCTGTTGTACGTTTCTTCCGCACGGCAGCCCCTTATTATAAGAATAAATCGGAGGTGCCTATGAGCGCGTGTCCCTGGCAAAACCCTTCAGTGACGTCCATAAACAAACTTGAACCCCGGGCGTCGTTTATCCCCTATCCGGACCCGGAAAGCGCCAAAGCGGGCAATCGGGCGTTCGACCCCATGTACAAGAGCCTGAACGGCGTATGGGACTTTAAGTACTTCGAAAAGGGCGACGTGCCCGCGGACATACAGTTCGACCGCCTGCCCGGCTGGGAAAAGATCGACGTGCCCTCCTCCTGGCAGATGCAGGGCTGGGACGTGCCCGACTACACTAACGTGGTGTACCCCATCCCCCTGGATCCCCCCTTCGTGCCCGACGACGACCCCGTGGGCGTGTACCGCAGGTCGTTCAGCCTTTCGGACAAAGAGGCGAAAACGGGCGTGTTCCTTAACTTCGAGGGCGTGAACGGCGCGTTCTTCGCCTATGTGAACGGGCAGCTGGCCGGCTTCAGCAAGGTGGCCCACATGCCCGCGGAGTTCGACATCAGCAAGCTGGTGAACGCGGGCGAAAACCTGCTCACCGTGGTAGTCCGCAAGTGGAGCGACTCCACCTATCTTGAGGACCAGGACTGCTGGCGCTTAAACGGCATCTTCCGCGACGCGTACCTGCTGTGCCGCCCTGCCTGCCATATACAGGACATAAACGCCCTTGCCACGCTGGAAAACGATTATACCGACGGGCGTCTTTGCGTCACCGCGCCCGTGACAGGCGGAAAAACTCAGTTTAAGCTGTTTGACGGCGACACCCTGATCGCGGAAAGCGAGAGCGCGGACGGCAAGTGGGAGACCGTTATCCCCGGCGTAAAAAAGTGGACCGCGGAGACCCCCCAACGATACTCCCTGTACGTGTCGGCGCTTAAAAACGGCAAACAGACCGAGTGCGCCCGGGTGTTCGTGGGCTTCAAGACCGTGGAGCTCAGGCCCGACGGGCTGTTCATAAACGGCGTTTCCGTCAAGCTCAAGGGCGTGAACCGCCACGACACCCACCACCGCCTGGGCCACGTGACGCCCATCGCCGCGCTGGTGAGGGACGTGCAGCTGATGAAGCAGATGAACGTGAACTGCGTGCGCACCAGCCACTACCCCAACGACCCCCGCTGGCTGGAGCTGTGCGACGAGTACGGCCTGTACGTGGTGGACGAGACCGACCTGGAGTGCCACGGCGCGATGCACGGCGGCTGGACCACCGGCGACAAGAGCATGGCCTTCCACTTCTCCGACTCACCCGAATGGGAAAAGCAGTATGTCGACCGCGCGTACCGCATGGTGAAACGGGACTTTAACCATCCTTCCATCATATTCTGGTCGCTGGGCAACGAAAGCTATTACGGCAGCAACCACGAAAAGATGTACGCCTGCATAAAGGCGCTGGATCCCACCCGCCCCGTGCACTACGAGGGCGACAGGCAGGGCCACCACGCCACGGACGTGATCTCCACCATGTATCCCCCCGTGGAGGAAGTGATAGCCCAGGGCAAAGACAAGACCGAAAAGCGGCCCTACTTCATGTGCGAGTACGGCCACGCCATGGGCCTCGGCCCCGGCAGCCTGCCCGAGTACTGGGACGCCATATACGCGTATCCCCGGCTGATCGGCGGCTGCATCTGGGAGTGGGTCGACCACGGCATGGAAGTGTTCACCGAGGACGGCGAAGCCTACTGGGCGTACGGCGGAGACTTCGGGGACTATCCCAACGACTCCAACTTCTGCGTGGACGCGCTCAACTACCCCGACCGCACGCCCCACACGGGCATGTGGGCGGTCAAGCAGGCCTACGAACCGGTCAAATTCGCGCTCAAGGACGGCAAGCTGGTCATCACCAACCGCCTGAGCTTCCTGTCCCTGGACGGTTACAGGGCGGTAGCGCGGGTGCTCAGGGACGGAAAAACGGTTTCCCAGTGCGAGATCGACTTAAAGGGCATAAAGCCGCTCAGGACCCGCCGGGTGAGCCTGCCACTTGAAGCGCCCGAAGACGGCGAGAACCTGCTGGATATCAGGGTCAGTCAGGCGTTCGACACGCTTTACGCCCCCGCCGGGCACGAAGTCGCCCACGCGCAGCTGAAGCTCCCGGGCGAAGCTAAAAAGACCTACATCCCCGTATCAAATATGGGCAAGCTGTCCGTCGACGGCGGCACGGTCACGGGCGAAGACTTTACCGTGTGCTTCGACACGCGCCTGGGCCGGCTGGAATACTTCGAGAAGGCGGGCGAAGCGCTGCTGACCCAGCCCTTCCTGCCCAACTTCATGCGCGCCATGACGGACAACGACCACCGCGCGTTCAAAGAATGGCAGAAGTACAAGCTGGACCTCCTGTTCATAAAGCTGCGTTCCTTCGAGCTCAGGGAAGAAGGCGGCGCCGCGGTGTCGGAAGCCTGCCACGAGCTGGCGGGCGTCAACACCATGCCCCTCATACGCGTGGAGACCAAATGGACGGTGTTCCCCAACGCTGACATAAGGGTGAAATGCACGTTTACCGGGCTTAAGGACTCCCTGCCGTATCTGGCGCGGGTAGGCCTCAAGACCGTGATCCCCGGCCAGTTCGAGCACCTGACCTGGTACGGCCTGGGCCCGAACGAGAGCTATCCCGACATCAAGGCCCACGCGCACGTCGGCATCTGGCAGGCGGACGCGGAGGACACCCACGAGCCCTATATCCGTCCCCAGGAGAACGGCTCCCACGCGGACACCCGCGCGCTGGCGCTCACGGACGAGAAGGGCGCTGGCCTGATGCTCATCTGCGAGGAAGCAGGCGGCGAGGGCTTCAGTTTCTCCGCCCACAACTACACCCAGGAGGCGCTGGAGAAGGCGACCCACACTCCCGAACTGGAGTACTCCGACGACATCACGCTGTGCGTGGACTGGCGGCAGGGCGGCATAGGCTCCAATTCCTGCGGTCCCGAGCCCCAGGAGAAGTACCGCTTGAGGCTGGACAAGCCCGCGACGCTGAGCTTCGTCCTCAGGTACGTGAACCTGAACGACACGGATTTTGCCGGGGCGATGCGCGTGCTGCCCCAGGAGGTATAAGGTGTTTTTAGCCGACAAATGGACTGACTACCGCGTGCTGGACGCGGGCGACGGCATGAAGCTGGAATCCTGGGCGGGCAAGATCCTTTCCCGCCCGGACCCCCAGGTGATCTGGCCGAAGCAGGACCCCGGCATATGGGAGCGCGCCCACGCGGTGTACCACAGGTCCCAAAAGGGCGGCGGCGAATGGGAAAAGCGCCAGTCTCTGCCGGAAAGCTGGACGCTCAAGTATTCCGACCTTAACTTCATCGTCCGCCCCACTGGCTTCAAGCACACGGGCCTGTTCCCGGAGCAGGCGGTGAACTGGGACTGGATGCGCGGCCTGGTCTCTTCCTGCGGGCGGCAGGTGAGCGTGCTCAACCTCTTCGGCTACACCGGCGGCGCCACCTGCGCCCTGGCAAAGCAGGGCGCGCAGGTCACCCACGTGGACGCCGCGAAGGGCATGGTCGCCTGGGCAGGCGAGAACCGCAAGGCGTGCGGCATAGACGAGACGAAGGTGCGCTGGATCATAGACGACGCGGTCAAGTTCGTGCAGAGGGAGATCCGCCGGGGGCGCAGGTACGATGCACTGCTCATGGACCCGCCCTCCTACGGGCGCGGCCCTTCCGGGGAGATCTGGAAGCTGGAGGACGAACTGTTCCCCCTGGTGGAGCTGTGCGCGCAGGTGCTCAGCGACGAACCCCTGTTCATGCTGATCAACAGCTACACCACCGGGCTGCAGCCCGCGGTGCTGTCCAACATGCTGCGCCTCACGGTCATGAAGCGCTTCGGCGGCAGCGTGGACGCGGACGAAGTGGGCCTGCCCATTGAATCCGGCGGCGTGCTGCCCTGCGGGGCTTCGGGGCGCTGGACGCGCTGAAAATGCGCATTCCTGCCCAAAATAGCCCATCTTTCTCCCACTTCATCTGTTTTTTGGGCGTTTTTTTCGGATTTACCTCCACTTAAACGCCGATTATCCCAAATATGCTTGACATATTCCCCGTATAGCGCTATTATAAGGCGGTTATGGGGAATATGCTTTTTATTCCCTGAAATATCTGGATCAAAGGTGGAAAAATGCCCCGACAGGATGGATTTCAGACGCTGCCCATGCGCTCCGGCGGGCGGAAAGTGCGCTTTAACCCCGGCGCGTGGGTGACGGTGGCGCTCGTGATCGCCATCGTCGTGTTCGCGGTGCTGATCATCAAAGACGCCGTAAAAAAAGAAAGTCCCGACGCTCCCATGCAGATAACCGACCTGTACGGCAACCCCTACACGCCGGTCACGCCCACTCCCACTCCCCCGCTGCGCCCCCAGCCGGAAGGCGAGGGCCTGCTGCCCGTGTTTTTCAGCGCGAACACACAGGACAACGTCGTCGCGCTCACCGTGCAGAACGCAGACGCCCGGGCGATAGAGACGCTGCTTGACGCGTGCTCCCCGCTGGGCGCGCATCTCACCTTCTTCATGAAGGGCGAGGAGATGCAGGCGTTGTCCGAGAGCGTGGCGATCGCCTATCTGAGCGGTCACGAGATAGAGAGCCGCGGCATGAACGCGGGCAACCTCTCCTCCCTGCAGGACGAAGCCCTGGCCAACGAACTGGACGCGCCCCAGCAGCTTATGAACGCCATAGCCCCCGGCTACGTGTTCCACTTCCTGCGCACCGACAATTTCAGCGACGACAGCGACACGCGGCTGATGTCGTTCCTTTCGCTGCGCGGTTACAAGGGCATCTGCCGCTGGGCGCTCAACGAGCCGCGCAGCTTCGAGCAGGTCGCTCCCGGGCAGATAATCAACTTTGACCTGAACAACGTGAAGGCAGACCGGATCGTGTACGTGATCCAGTATCTGTACGAGAGCTCCTACCGGATCGTGAGCCTGAACGACCTGTTCGCCTACGAGTCCAACTTGGTGGACTGACCCCAAAACTTGACATATTCCCGTCACAGTTATATAATAAACTGTCAGAATATGTTACCGTAAACTGGCTGAAAGGCGAGTGAAATGCCCACAAATCCCAAGTCTTTCGATTCCTTCACCCGCTCCGGCAAACGGGGCAACCGACGCGGCGCGTCCTATTCCCGCCCCGTCAGCGACAACGCCATAAACCGGGACAAGCAGC
>JAEEGL014725889.1_pt1 | contig 14480 bp, 6 predicted proteins | sample 9134231 | NCBI WGS metagenome assembly JAEEGL01 (sample SAMN16246548, study PRJNA631951) | gut metagenome | biome: gut microbiome; feature: rumen; material: fiber-attached | host: Bos | place: Iran: Karaj | collected 2018-10
AGGGAGAAGACGAAAGCCGCAGCGGGCAAAAAGACCCTGAAAGAGATCATATGCGAGGGCTGCCCGGAGCTCATCGATCTCCTCGTGCCGGCGGAGTACCGGGAGGATTTCACCTATATGCTGGGCGAGTACGTTCATTTCCAGTATACACGGTCTGTCTTCCGGCCGACCGTGAGGACCGCGGACCCGGCAGCCCACATACTGGATGCGTTCGAGCTGATGCAGGCATACAAGGTCCTCGGCATGTACGGTCTTACGCCGGCTGAGTACCTGACGGAAAGGCATCCGGACGGGACGCCTGTCGACGCGGAGCTCCTCGATTTCAAGCGCAATGACAGCTCGGGACGGGACCTTCATATGGTTCGGTTTGAGGACATTCTGGCGGCGAGGATCGACCGCGGGGATGAGGCGGCAAGGAGTGCTGTGCGGGATGCATTTTTAAGCGACAACAACACGGTGATCGTCACCGTGCCGCTGATCCGGGGCGTCGTAAAGTCCCGGGATGCGGAGCTGCACGAGCTGCTCGCGAAGTTCCTGCTGGCCGCAAAGCTCCAGGAGGGCGTGCGCCAGGCAGTCTGTGAAAATGCGGACTGCGGCCGCCCCGAAGCCTTCCTGACCATCCTTGATACGATCCGCAGCAACGATCTTCTGCGGTTTTCGGCAGTGAAGCGGGCCGCTGCCACCTGGACGGGCATCTGCAGCGTCGATGCGATGGACAGAGTCTCGGCCAAAGTCTTTGCGGACCTTGACGAAGCGGTCCGGAACCGGGAAAAGGCCCTTGAGATGACCCGGACCGACGACAGCGTGGAGATCGTCATCGGGCTCTGGGCGCTCGGCTTTTACGAGGCGAAGGAAGCGATAGACCGCATGCTGGAGATCGCGGAGAACGGGACGAAGAATCAGCGGCTGACCATTTCCTACTACAACCGGTATATGCAGTCCTCCGACTACAGCGCCAAAGCGGCCATCAGGATGATCGAGACCTACCCGGACGATCCGCAGATGGCGGCGGCCTTCATGCCCACCTATCTCGCCAGGGTGGATACGATCATCCGAAACTGCATCCTCGACAAGAATGACAAGTATGTCTACAGCGATTTCGGGCAGGAGCTGCATTTCATTTCCCCGGATGTCAGCGATCTCTTTGAGAGCGAGGAGCAGGCGAGGCGCCACTACGCCATCCTGAAAAACCTTGCGGACGGTATGAAGAAGCGGAAGATCGAGTACGAACCGATGATCTTCCCCTGGTACGGCGCCGTGCTCGACAAGTGCGATCTCACGCAGAGGATGGTCCTGATCGCGTACACCCTCAAGGATCAGGCTATGATCGACGAGGTGTGCCTCCGCCTTACGGACATCACGGATTCCTACTACAACACCAGACGGAACTATCTCTGTGTCCTCCTGCACGACCCGAAGACGAAGGTCCAAAAGGACGCGCTGCTGGATTATGTGGCCGACAAGGAGAGCTTCACGAGGACCTGCGCCTTTGAACTCCTTAAGAAGCTGCCGCTTTCCGGGGAGGACATGGAACGCCTCACGAAGCATCTTCGTCTTAAAAATGAAGACACACGCCGATATGTCATCGAACTCCTTGAAACCCAGGATGAAAAGGGGGTCACGGAGAGCATCCGAAAGCTCCTCATTTCCGACAAGGAGCAGATCCGCCTTGCGGGTCTCGACATGTTAAAGCGGCGGAGCGAAGCGGGCGCGGAGGCGAAAAAGGCCGCGGCAGCGCTTCTTCATGATGTGCTCCCGGATGGCGAAGGGCTCACCGACAAGGAGAGGGTCCTGTATAACGGGATCGTCGGCGATAAGGGAACGGCTGATATACTGAACACGGAAGGCTACGGTCTCTATGACCCGGCGGCGGAGTATGACCCGGGCCTTGGCGGCACCGATGAAAAGGATGGAAAGAAGTCTGCAATCGGCCGCGCACTGGGGTTCATTTTTAAGAACACCGGGGAAAATGAAGAGCAGAAGCTGCTCCGCGATTACTTCTCCCTGACCGAAAAGGAGCTTGATTCGTATTTTGACAGGATCCGCGCGTTTGTCCTCGAACACGGGAAGATGGAGTACACCAGCGCGAACGGAGACCGCCAGCTGCTTGAGAACGGGCTGTATCTTATAAACTATGACGCCAGAGGAGAGCTCTGGACCCGCTATCCGTTCCCGGAGCTCTGGGACGAGGTTTATGAGACGATCATAAAGGAGCCGGAGGTCCTCTTTAACCTGTATTTCGCAATGCAGTCCGGGTATGACGAGTCCACGGTCAAGGATATCGCCGCATTCCGGAAGGCTGAGAGGACGATCTTCGGGGATGCCTGGTCGGGCTACAACTATGCCGATCCGAAATTCAAGAGCAGCTACGCCGGCCGCAGTCTGTATCAGACGGTCTTTTCGATCATTATGAGCCGCAGGCACTTTGAATTGCCGGTCGGAGTCGCGCGGGCGGCGGTCCTTATGGCCACCCGCCAGCCGGAGACGATCCGGTGGATGGAGAAGGTCCCGCAGCGCTACCAGACCAGGGAGAGCAAGGCCTGCTTCCTCCGGACCAACAAGTTTTCGTCTATCCTGAGCCGTATCAGCCGCCATGAAAATGACGACGAATTCCGGGCGTCCTTCCCGATCCTCTATGAGGCGGACCGGGTGTACCGGTTTGATGATCAGGAGCCGGCCTACGGGTACACGAACAGCTCCGGCAACATCCTCTCGATCTTCTCCTATGTGAAGGCGTTTGAGCTCGGCATCATCTCGCAGGATTTCCTCTACAAGGCAGCCTTTGAGATGGTCGGACTTAAGTTTGCGGTGGATGCGCTCGGCGATTTCTTCCGGCCGAACATCTCGTACTTCACGCTCATGAAGCTCAGGAATTTCATGCCTGTAGACCTGGAAAAGCACACCGTGGACAAGGAAAGCCGCTTCTATCAGCTCTGTGCGGAGATGTATGAAAAGCTGGTCAACCTGATCCTGGACGTGGAGCTGGGGCGTGGCGACACGCCGACGGTCTTTTCGCCGGCGGTCCCGCGCATTCCCCGGATTCAGGGAATCTCCCGCCTCATGGAGATCCTGCGGGCTCTGGGGACGGATACCCTGGACCGGAACGCCTACTATGCTTACGGCAGCGGGACCGGCAAAAAGGAGTGCCTGAGCCATCTCTTAAAGGTCTGTCACCCGCTTCCGGAGGAGACCGCGTCGGATCTTGAAAATGCAGTAAAGCAGAATAAAATCAGCAGGGAACGCCTCGTCGAGGTGGCCATGTACGCGCCGCAGTGGCTTGATTTTACGGAGGAGGTCCTTAAGATGGACGGCCTTAAGAGCGGCTCCTACTATTTCATGGCGCACATGAACGAGCGCTTCGACGACCGCAAAAAGGCCGTGATCGCGAGGTATACGCCGCTCACGACGGAAGAGCTCAATGACGGGTGCTTTGACACCAACTGGTTCTTCGAAGTCTACGAGAAGCTCGGGGAGAAGAACTTCGCGCTGCTCTACAAGGCGGCCAAATACATCGCGGACGGCAGCAAGCACACGAGAGCCAGAAAATATGCGGACGCGGCGACCGGAAGAGTTGACCGGGATGAGCTTGAGAAAGTCATTTCCGATAAGCGGAACAAGGATCTCCTGATGAGCTACGGCCTGATCCCCATAAAGGACCGGAAAGATGCGCTTCACCGCTACGAGTTCCTCCAGAATTTCCTGAAGGAGAGTAAGCAGTTCGGCGCGCTGAGGCGGCAGAGCGAGGCTCTCGCGGTGAAGGTCGCCCTCAAAAACATGGCCACGACGGCGGGCTACGCTGACGACCTGCGGCTCATCCTCGCCATGGAGGCGGAGCTCGTGGTTCAGAATCAGCAGTATTTTGACGGTGTGGAGACGGGCGGTTACACAGCCCGGGTGAGCGTAGATGCGGACGGAAAGGCGGAGCTCCTTATCTCCAAGGGAGAGGGCGGCAAGGCTCTTAAATCCGTGCCGGCGGCCCTCAAGAAGGACGAGACGATCGCGGAAATAAAGGAATTTGCGGCCAAGCTGAAGAGCCAGTACTCGCGGTGCGCGGCCATGTTCGAGCGCGCCATGGAGGAAGAGGAGGCCTACAGCCTCGGAGAACTCACCGGACTGTGCAGAAACCCGGTGACGGCGGGCATCCTCGGGCGGCTGGTCTTCGTCAGTGAGGACGGCAGCCTCGCCGGGACGCTGAAGGATCTTGCGGCAGAGGATCCGGCAGTGCGTTTATATGTGGCGCACCCCATCACACTGTACAAAATGGGCGAGCTGGCCCGCTTCCAGCGGCTCTTCTTTGAAATGCAGACGAAAGACGGTACGAAGCAGCCCTTCAAGCAGGTCTTCAGGGAGTTCTACCCGAAGCTTGCGGAGGAGAAGGACGCTCTCGACTCGAGGCTATTTGCGGGCTATCAGATCCAGCCGAAGAAGACGCTTGCAACACTGAAAGGGCGCGGCTGGGTGGCCGACTACGATGAGGGACTTCAGAAGATTTATTTCCGGCAGGGAATCGCCGCGACCATCTACGCGCTCGCGGACTGGTTCTCCCCGGCGGACACGGAGAGCCCGACGCTGGAATTCGTCTCCTTCTACGACCGGAAGACCGGCAGACAGAAGAAGCTTGCGGAGGTGCCGGACATTCTCTATTCGGAGGTCATGCGCGACGTCGATCTCGTGGTCAGCGTGGCCCACGTCGGCGGCGTAGATCCGGAGACCAGCCACTCCACGATCGAGATGCGCCGCGTGATCTGCGGGTTCAACCTGGAGCTCTTCGGCCTTAACAATGTGAGCTTCGAGGGCACCCACGCATTCATCAGGGGACAGTACGACAACTATACGGTCCAGCTCGGCAGCGGCGTGATCCACAGGGAGCGCGGCGGCATGGTCAACATCGTGCCGGTGCATTCCCAGCAGCGCGGGAAGATCTTCCTGCCATTTGTCGACGAGGATCCGAAGACGGCGGAGATCCTCTCGAAGATCCTTATGCTCGCGGAGGATCGGACAATCAAGGATCCGTATATTTTGAGTCAGATAACGGCGGGGTGAGAATAAAGATATTGCTTCTCAAACAGAAAAGAAATATAATTGGCTAAAGGTCAAAAATAATGCGACCTTTAGCCAATTATGCAAATGAGGGGTAAATTATGCTTATAGGACGTGAAAACGAGCAGTGCCTTCTGCGTCAGGCCCGGCAGGCGGATCGATCCAGATTTGTTGCTGTATATGGGCGAAGACGAGTCGGAAAGACTTTTTTAATTCGGGAAACATTTAATTATACATTTACATTTCAGCATTCCGGGCTCGCAAAAGGGAATTTTCGGGCTCAGCTTGATGCATTTGCAGATTCTCTTATAGAAGCAGGGGCTTATAATGTTACTGCTCCCCAAAACTGGATGGATGCTTTCAGGCAACTGAAAGCATTGATTCGTGCGTCGGAAGAGGAGAGAAAGGTTATCTTTCTGGATGAGTTATCCTGGATGGATACTCCTCGTTCGGACCTTCTGATGGCACTTGAGAATTTTTGGAACGGATTTGCTTCTGCCAGAAAAGACATTCTGCTTATTATATGTACCTCTGCAACGTCATGGATTCTCAAGACGGTGATTCATGATAAAGGAGGTCTGCACAACAGGGTTACGGACAAAATTTCGCTTCAGCCGTTTAATCTGTACGAATGTGAAAAGTATCTGGAGAGTAAAGGCATCCAGATGGATCACTATGATATCCTTGAGGGCTATATGGTTATGGGCGGAGTACCCTATTACTGGGATTTCGTACAGGCAAACAAAAGCATGGCGCAGAATATAGATGCAATCTTCTTTGGGGAAGATGCTTTGCTGAAGGGCGAATTTAATTATCTGTATGCTTCTATTTTTAGAAATCCGAAAGACTATATACGAATCATTACTGCCCTCGGAAAGAAAAAGGCAGGAATGACAAGAGGAGAGATTGCCAGGGAAACGGGGCTTGCCGCCAATGGAAATATGTCCCAAAAGCTGGAAGAGCTGGAAAGCTGTGGGTTCATCAGAAGATACCATGAGTTTGGGAAAAAGAATATGGGGGCGATTATCCAGCTGATTGATAATTATACCCTGTTCTATTTTAAATTTTTGGAAAATCCGCCCACCGACTCTAAATTCTGGGAAAAATCTATCGATTCCCCCGGAAGGCGAGCCTGGACGGGCATTGCTTTTGAGAGGGTTTGCCTGCAGCATTCAGAACAGATAAGAAAAAAACTGGGAATAACCGGTGTCCTGACAGATGAATGTTCATGGCAGTGTACATCGGATGCAGACAAGGGCATTTTTGGTTCACAGGTCGACCTGGTCATTAACAGAAATGATCATGTTGTGAACCTGTGCGAAATGAAGTACTCCCTCTCTGACTATGCAATCACAAAGGAATATGATCAGAAACTGAGGGAAAAAGTAAGTGATTTCAAAACTGCAACAAAAACCAGGTGTTCTATACACCTGACCATGGTAGTCACATATGGGCTGAAGCGGAATATATATTCGCCGCATGTACAGTCTGTGGTGAATGCAGAAGATTTGTTTAAGCCGAAAGAATTATAAATGGCTAAAGCGATGTTTTTTTAGGGCCTTTAGCCAATTATATATAAAAGGAATGTGATATGAAACTATTCAGCCGGATACCGGAGCGGTTCTTCAGTATTCTGACATCCCCCAAGAAAGAATTATATGTACAGGCTCTTTTCGTGCTGAGGCAGGCTTTTAAAACGGAACTGGTCATCCGCCGTGAAGATCTTGCTGCGATGCTGATGAATTCACTTGAAGATGAGATGACCGACGCGGATTTTTCAGAGGAGGCCCGGGAGGAAGGGGAAAACATGTCCTCTACCGGGCTGTCCGCAAAAGCGTATCTTCTGCTTCGGAAATTAAAAGCCTGCGGGTGGATCGAGACAGAATATGAAACCCGGTCTTTTGATGAAAACATTACGATCCCGGATTATGCAATCGCTGTTATCAACCTTCTGTACGACCTGTCCGAAGAGAAGGTGAGAGAATACAACAGCTATGTCTATGCCACATACGCGACGCTCTCGGGGGCGGAGAATACGCCTGAGTATCTGTATCAGGCGCTGGCTGCGGCTTATCAGAATACCGTGAATCTGGTCGATGAGCTGAAATCCCTGTTTAATAACATCAGGCGCTACTATCAGAGGATTCCGCTGACGGATGATGTCAATCTTTTACTGGAAGAACATTTTGATGTCTACAGGACACAGATATTCGATACGATTTATTATCCGCTCAAGACGATCGATTCCGTGCCAAGGTTTAAACACGCAATTCTGAGCGTGATTAACCGGTGGATGCAGGACGAAGAAATTGTCGGTAAAATAGCCGGCCAGGGGGTACAAAGAAGGGTTTTTGCAGATGACGAAGCCGGATTCACGGAGACGATGAGCATGCTCGGATATATTGCGGACACCTATGACGGTATCGAGGAGATGATCGAGGAGATCGACAGGAAGCACAGGGAATACACCAACGCTTCGGTAGAACACATGCGATACCTGATGAATGCGGACAGAGGCGTGAAGGGAAAGCTGATCGATCTCCTCCGAAATGCGGGGAGGGAAGATGTTGCGGCAGAGATGGAGCGTGCTGTTGCAGCCCAAAGATATGCCTTCTATGATGACCGTTCTCTTTATGATAAGGTGAGACGGACAAGAAAATCGGAAGGCTCGCCTTTGGCTGTCTCGGAAGGAGATATTCCTCCGGAGACGGTGGAAGCGTTTCTTACGGAAGCCCGCAGGCAGTATTCCGATCGGAGAATTGACGGCGCCGTGGAAAAATGGTTCGGGGATAAGGCTGCTTTTGAGACAACCGAAATCAGCATTGAGAATCAGGAGGATTTTATATTTCTTCTTTTGGGCACTATTCGCGGGCAGGAAAGGTCAGCGCCCTATTCGGTTACTTTTGAAAATGCAGAAGAGGCAGCTCATTATCGGACGATCAGCGGGTATGTGCTTCCTGCCGCAAGGTTTGAGAAAAGACGGAGGAAAGACCGTGTTTGAGAAATCATGGGAGAGACTCACCACCGGAGAGAAGGATACATTCAGACGGCTGGTCAACAGTCTGTTGGGGCATACATTTTTAACAGCGGAGCAATACGATTTCGAAGAAGGAATGACCCGGATCAATAAGGATTATCTTTTCGTAGAGAGACATTTTGAATTATTTCGGGAGTATCTTGACTACGCCGGCTTTATGCTCCGGAGGGACAGCGGATACGGTGTGATATATCTTGAAAGCCAGTCCGATGCCAACCGGGTGAAATTCGATAAGCTTACGACGCTGATGGTCTACACACTGAGGCTCATCTATGAGGAGGAGCGCGAAAAACTGACATTGTCCAGGGAAGTGTTCCTGACAACGGGAGACCTTGTTCATAAAATGGTCAGCATCGGCGCAATCAGGAAGAAGCCTGCAAATATTGCTCTGCATGAAAGTCTCCGGATGCTCCATCATTTCAGAATCGTCGAAAAGATGGACGGACCCTGGGAAAATGCGGATACCCGTCTTCTGATACTGCCGGTCATCCTGTTCATCGTATCCAATGAACAGATATCCAACATGCATAAACTTGTGGAAGACGAAGGATTTCTGTCGGAAACGGACGAGAAAGAGCTTAGCGAAGCGGAAGAGGAATAATCGTGAAAACACTTAGAAGGATGCTCCTGATTCACTGGTATACATTTGAGCGGGAGCTTATCGAATTCGATACGATCAATTTTCTGACAGGAAATAATGCCGCCGGAAAATCTACCCTGGTCGATGCGATGCAGGTCGTGCTGCTGGGGGATACAAGCGGAAGATTCTTTAACAAGGCGGCAAGCGAAAAGTCAGACCGGACCATGCGCGGCTATCTGTACGGCGAGTGGGGAGACGATGGGGAGGCCGGTTTTACGTATATCAGGAAGGGACCGTTCACATCCTACATCGTTATGGAATATGAGGATACAGAGCGAAAGCGCAGATTCATGACGGGGTTTGTCTGCGACTGCTTTGAGGATATGAATTACAAATACCGGTGGTTTGTCACCGACAAAGCCGGTTTGCCCGAGGACCTGTTTGTTGACGAAACGACTCATGTTCCTTGCTCTCTCCAGGATTTAAAGAGGAGGCTGACCGCTCACTGCGGCAAGAACGGTTTTGAGATAATCGATACCAACCACCGGTATCAGGAGGTGATTCTGGCAAAATTCGGTTCGTTAAAGCGCAAGTATCTGACCATGCTGCGCAAGGCGGTTCCGTTCACGCCCATCGCGGATATAGAAAAGTTCATCACGGAGTCTATCTGTGACGTGAAGAACAATATAGAGATCGACCAGATGCAGAATGATATTCGCCAGTATAAGAGTCTGGAGCTGGAGGCGCAGAGAGCCCAGGAGAAAATAGAAGCGCTTAAGAAGATCGAAGCGGTCACGGCCGAATATGAAAATAACAAGGAAAAACACGCGCAGCAGAGCTATGTGGCCGTGCGCGCCGAGCTGGAGGAAATCCGGGGCAGGGTGCTTTCCTGGGAAAAGAATCTCGAAGAGAAAAACAGGCGGATTGAGGACCTTCGAAATCAGCTTCGCTCCTCTGATGAGAATCTGCAGCTTATGCAGAAACACCTTTCGGAGCTGGAGACAGAGTACTACGGCTCGGACATGGTGCAGAAGAAAAAACAGCTGGATAAGGAGATAAAGGATACCGAAAAAGAGATAGATGCGCTTGAGAAGGGACTTGCGGAGGCAGCGGATGCAGTTTCGCACTACGCTAAGACATGGCTCCAGGTGCTTTTGGCAAAGCAGGGTGGACCATATGCGGATCGGAACGATGACAAAGAGGCCCTTGAAACGCTGAGGAGCGTGCAGGACCTGTCTCCGGACATGCTGGGGCAGATCGATTTTGACCATATATCCGAGGTGCTGCAGAAAATAAGAACCGCCATGACGGAACACGCCGGCAACCTTCGAATCCGGGTCCGTCAGATGAGGGAGAACCTGGAGAGCCTTGAGCAGGAAATCAAAAATCTGGAAAAGGGTATAAAACCCTATCCGCAGGCGGTGCGGAAGCTGAAGCGGAGACTGGAAGAAGGCCTTTTTGCCGCGTATCGCGTCGGTGTGGACATTCCTGTATTTGCCGACCTTCTGGAAATTCGGGATCCCGCCTGGAGGAACGCCATTGAAGGCTACCTGGACAGGCAGAAGTTTAATCTGCTTGTGCCGGAGAAATATTTTGCGGAAGCCTCCCGAATCTATGACAGGATCAGGAGGGAGGAGGAAATATACGATGCAGGCATCGTGGATCTCGGCAGAATGCGGCTTGAGTATGACGGAAGCGTCCGCGAAGGCTCCCTTGCGGAAGAAATCGAAACGGATAATGCCGATGCAAGACTCTATGCCGATTATCTTCTTGGAGGCGTCATAAAGTGTGAGGATGCAGCGACTTTGAATCACCATCGGACAGCGATTACGAAGAGTGTGATGCTGTACCGGAATTTTGTTGCGCGGAGGCTGAATCCCAGACGGTATGAGAACCCTTACATCGGCAGGCGTTCCATGGAGATCCTGCTGGAACGGAAAAGAACTGAGAGGCAGGAGAGCATCGCCGAGCTGGCTGAGATTGAAAAAAGCCTGAAGGACTACTCCCGCGCGTCGAATCTTCCGGTGATGAACTCGTACGAGGCAGAGGAACATAAAAATGATGTTGAAGCGGGACGCCGGCTCCCCGATGTAAAAGGGAGGCTTGAGGAACTGCAGAAAAGGATCGATGAGATCGATCTTATGTACATTATGAGAGCCGAGAAAGAGATCCGTGAGCAGCGGGAGAGCATCATAAAGGCACAGGAAGAGAACCTGAAGCTTCATAAGGAACAGGTCCGTGAGGAAGAGCAAAAGAGTGTCATTGAGACGGATAAGCTGCCTCTGGCGAGGAGGGAGGAGGAAGCCGTCAGCAAAAAAATCCGGGAGTCCTATAATGCTGACTGGATCAGGGCTATCGGTGAGCCTCGTTTTGCGAAGGAGCGCACGCAGGGTGCAAGAACAGTCATGACGCTTCGGGAAAGCTTTGTGCGCAGCGGTGCATTGACAAAGAATGCCATGGACAGAAATCTCTCGAACCGAAGAAGCCTTCGCGCTGCCTACAACCGGGATTATATCATGCCGTTTGACATTGAACGCGAGGACAATGAGGAATACAGCAGGGAACTGCATGTGCTGGCGGATATCCGGCTTCCGGATTATGTGGAGAAGATCCGTGACTCGAAGGAAAAGGCGTACAGCCAGTTTCGCGATGACTTCATCGCGAAGCTGAAATCCAACATAGAGACAGTCCGTGAACAGATCAACGAGCTTAATGATTCCCTTAAGCACAGCACTTTCGGAACGGACCGATACAGATTTGTCATCACCCCGAGGGCGGAATACAGAAATTATTATGATATGATTACGGACCCGATGCTGATGGACACGGGAGGCTGGAACATTGCCTCCGCCAACTTTAATGCAAAGTATCAGAAGGAGATAGACGCACTGTTTAAGAATCTGATTCTGACGGAGACAGATGTTTCCGCTGAGCGGAGGGCGGAATACGAGCGAAACATCCGACGGTTTACAGATTATAAGACATATCTGGTCTTTGACCTTCTTGTGACAAACAGCGAAGGAGAGGAGCAGCGGCTTTCCAGAACTCTGCTCAAAAAGTCCGGAGGGGAGACTCAGATACCGTTCTATATCTCCCTGCTGGCTTCATTTTCACAGGTCTGCCGCATAAGGAGCAGGGGAAAAGACAACACTCTGCGGCTGATTATCCTGGATGAAGCTTTTTCCAAAATGGACGGGGAACGCATAAGAGAATCGATCCCCCTGCTGCGCCGTTTCGGCCTGCAGGCTGTCTTTTCCGCGCCGCCGGGCAAAATCGGAGATATCGCTCCGCTTGCGGACCGCAATATCGTTGTCTACCGAAAAGGGCGTAAATCGTTTACCCGGCACTTTGATCCTGCGCGGATCGAGGCGGAGAACGCAAGTGAGGAGAACTGAAAATGAAGAGCCGCGAAAGTCTCAGCGAGGAAGAGTCTGTTATACTTGAGGAGCTTCTGAACCGGTATGAAAGAAGCAAGTGGTTCCGGGAGGGGCATTCGAACCAGCGGGTTATGATGCGGGCGGGGAATGTTCCGGCGATTGCCGCCATGGAGGAAAACGCGGATTCGAAGCGGGCGATGATCGAAGGACTCGCCCGCCTTAAGCAGAGAGGTCTTCTCGACTATACATGGGTGAAATTCGAGAAGGGGAACCTGGTGGATGAAATATGGCTTTGTACGGATGAAGCCGCCGTTGCGGAAGCATACAGAATGACAGCCCGGGAGCCGAAAGCGGAAAAACTGGACCGCCTTATGCGGCAGCTTGAAGGAGCGCTGGATTCATTTTCTTCGGAATCCGATATACATGTGTTTCTGACAGAGTGCATGGAGATAATTCGGGAAAAGCATCGAATGCCCGGATTTTTTACAGAGGATGCAAACCTGACCGACGATATCCTTCGATTTCTTGCAGCGGCGGAGGACTTGCCATCCGGCCGGGGAGAGTCGCCGGAGATGATGGAGAGGGTCATCAGCACCCGCCTGTACGGAGACAGCAAGCATTTTGAAAGGGTTGTCAAACCAAAGGTTTTGTCGATTTTCCGGCATCTGGACACCGGGGACCTTTCGGATGAGCAGCTGCTCCTTAGAAGGGGCGTGACCCGCTGGCCGCAGGTCTTTGAGTTCACAGGGCCCGTCTCGATTCTTCTGCAAAACGGCAGCGAGGTATCCTTTTCCGAACTGACCGACGGCGCGTATCTGAATTCGGGGACGGTCAGCCACATCCGGAAAGTGAACTTATCTTCAGTCAGACGAATTCTGTTTATTGAAAATAAAGCCAACTATGTCGACTATGCCGCAAGACGGCGAAGATCGGACGAACTGGTTGTTTTCCACGGCGGCGTTTTCAGCCCGGCTGCGGGAAGGTGGTTTTCGCTGCTGGCCGAGGCTCGGACTCACTTCTGCCCTGAGGCCGGGTGCTTCCACTGGAGTGATATAGACCTCGGGGGATTTGAAATCTTTGTCCGTCTGAGGGATTGTTATTTTCCCGATCTTAAGCCGCTTATGATGGACGAGGAGACGCTCTGCCGGAATAAGGACAAGGCAATGAGGATCGGGAGTGATTCTTATCTAAGACAGGTCGGAAAGCTTCTGGAGGATGAGAGGTATGCTGTTTTTCACCCCGTCATCCGGTATATGCTGAACGAAAACATACGGCTGGAGCAGGAGGCTCTGCTCTGACGACGGGGATGAGAATTATGCAGCCTTAAACATTTATAAACCGGAGGAGTAACACAAATGGGACTTTTTGATGACATTAAGGATATGGAAGACACATTTACCAGCCTGATTGACGGATCGTTTACCAATGCGTTCTCCGAAGCCATGCGGGAGAACAAGATAAACCGGAAGCGTCCGGGGATTGAGACACTGACTTTTATGAGGTTTCCGGCGGGGAAGGCGGAAGAGGTCAGAAAAATAAAAACCGGGCTCTTCGGCGGCGGAACCAAGAAGAAGCTCGCTGACTCGATCGAGGACGGGCGGACAACGTATGCGGAGGTTCTGGCGGTGGCCCGCTCCTTAAGGAGCGTCGAGTGGGGCTCGGACAGAGATCCGAAATTCGACCGCCGCGAATACTTCTACAAGATCGCAGCTCTTGACGGGACGATCCTCCGCGAGGATATCCCGGCGCTTGCAAAAGAGTTTGCCGTCACGTTCGAGTTGGGCAACGGGGATTCCGCGAGCGAGACCGGAAAGGCCGACAAGGTGAACCCGGACGGGTATCTCCACATGTTCCTGGTCCGCTATTTCTTAAAGGATGACGAGCACTACGTCCTTCTCACGAGGGACCAGTTCGAGGATCTGTCTTTCCTGGTGAAGCATGCCGGGAGCTTCTGGCATTATGCGGAGGATGGGGTGGATTACAAGTGGTAAAGTAAAAAATAGTTCTGCCGGCGCAAAGAGGAGTAACCATGACGAACCCGACAAACGATTTCTATGTAACCATCAACGGTCTTGACGTGCACGCCCGCTACAGTGAGAGGGCGGTCAGGGAGATCTTTCTGCCGTTTCTTCGAGAAATGACAGACCTGCACAAACGCAAGAAGAGGCGCGTCCTTGTCATGCTCGCGGCGCCGCCCGGCGCGGGAAAGAGCACGCTCTTAGCTTACCTTGAGAAGCTCTCCGCCGGGACTCCCGGCCTCGAGAAGATTCAGACGATCGGGATCGACGGCTTCCACCGCTATCAGGACTACCTTCTTACGCACACGACGGAGCGCGGGGGCGAGCAGATCCCGATGGTCAAAATCAAGGGCGCACCGGTCACATTTGACCTTACAAAGCTGACGGAGAGGGTTAAAAAAGTGGCGGCAGGCGAGGTCTGCGGCTGG
>JAEEGL015346453.1_pt1 | contig 14480 bp, 10 predicted proteins | sample 9134231 | NCBI WGS metagenome assembly JAEEGL01 (sample SAMN16246548, study PRJNA631951) | gut metagenome | biome: gut microbiome; feature: rumen; material: fiber-attached | host: Bos | place: Iran: Karaj | collected 2018-10
AGTCCGAAGACTTTAGCGAAAAACCTAGCGTTGATCAACGCTAGGCCTCGTAAAGTAAACAATTTCATTTCTGCTGCAGACATGATGAAACAAGCGATTAACCTTTATTCCTCATGTTGCACTTGATTTGACAAATCATCTATTTGATATAATATAGATATGTTTTATTTGGAGGACTAAATATGATTAAATTATGTGCGTTTGCAGATGAATATAATAATAGTTTAGATGAGCAAATTAAAGGCCTAAAATTAAACGGTATTGATTATATTGAAATAAGAACAGTGGATGGAAAGAATGTCGCTGATTTGACTGATAATGAGGTTGAAATTGCTCGTGATAAATTAAACAAGGGCGGAATTAAGGTTTGGTCAATCGGTTCTCCTTTAGGAAAAGTAGATATTGATTGTGATTTTGAAGAATATAAGAAAAAGGTTGAAAGAGTTTGTGTAATTGCCAATATGTTCAACTGTAAAAATATTAGAATGTTTAGTTTCTTTAATTCTTATGATAAGAAAGAATTAGTATTTAAATATCTAAAAGAGATGGTAGATATTGCTAATAAACATGGCGTATATATGTGTCATGAGAATGAAAAGGAAATATATGGCGATACAGTAGATAGAGTATTAGAGATTAAAGAAAATGTTGATGGACTTAAGTATATTTATGATCCAGCAAACTTTGTTCAATGTAAGCAAGATGCAGATTATGCAATAGAGAAGTTGTTTGATTCAATATTATATTTCCATATTAAAGATGTTATTTCTGAAACTGATCAATTAGTTCCAGCTGGATATGGCGATGGAAAGATTGAAAAGTTTATATCAATGATTAATAAAGATGTAACACTAACATTAGAACCTCACCTTGCAGTATTTGATGCTTTTGCAAAGATTGATAATACACAAATGAAGCATAAGTTTAATTTTGAAAAGAATGAAGATGCGTTTAATTTTGCTGTTAAATCTTTAAAAGAAATATTGATTAAATTAGGATATAGAGAAGAAAATAACGCATTTGTTAAATAAAATATAATTTGATATATGAATGCTCCTTTGATTGAAAAATTGAAGGAGTATATTTTTCTTTTTCCGTGTTGATATAAATATATAAATAATATAAAATATTTAATTAGAGAGGATATTAATATGAAAAAGAGATTATTATTAACTATTGCTTTGGTTATTTCTATTCTTAGTTTATCTATAATCGGAGTAGCTTGTAATAAGCAAGAAGACAAGCCTGTTGTTGAAGGCGATCCATATGAATTAAAGTTAACATCTATGCATTATGATGAAGATTCTAGCTATGGTTTATATTTCTATGGTCCAAATCACGAAGATGATGACGATATGGTTAGAGCAAAGGATGCTGTTCAAGATACAGATTATTTTGATCCATCAAAACCAACTATTATATGGATTCATGGATGGGAACCGGATCAATATGGTTCACCATCTGATTGTGCGTTAACAATTTCGCCTGATGCTCGAAGTTCAGGTTTATCATATGTTAATTATGCTGTTGAATATAGAGATATGGGTTATAACGTCGCTACTTTCCAATACCAAAAGACAATGGGATGTCATGTAGCAGATAATCTTGCAAATATCTTTAGAAGTGCATATGTTAACGTTGAAAATACAGGTTATTCTATGGCATATATGTTTGCATCTGAATTATGCATGACATTGGGTGAAGATTATGCTCAAGATATTACGTATCTTGGTCATAGCTGTGGTTCATTCGTTTCTATTGGTGTTAATTATTATGTTAAGGCTTTATTAGATAACAATGTAATAACAAATACTCATTTATTAGCATCAAGAATGTTATTAATAGACCCATATGTAAATGAATTTGGTGATGCCATTAAAGACGAAACAATTTATGGTGCTTCTGCTCCTGTATCTGAACAGAAGACTTTAATGCTATCTAAGTTTGCTTGCGATTTATCTGACGCTGGTGTAGCTACTCAAATTTATTTTGGTATGAGTGGAGCTTCTTCAGGTTTTAAGACTGTAGAAAACTTTGATACTTTATCTACAAAAACTGTTATGGTTAATATGTCAGGTTTAGCTTCAGGAGCGACATTTGGAGATATGACTATTCACGTTTTAACAAGAGACTGGGTTTTACAATCTCTTTTATATAATAAATTAAAAGATCAAAATGGTAATATAGGTCCTTCTGCAGCATTATCTAAAGAAGAAATTGTTTCATTATATGGTAATAAGTACGAACAAGTAAACAAGAAGGTTAAGTTAAGTACAGAATCTTTAGTTAAAGTGATTCAGTTTAATTAATCTTAATACTATGCCGTATATATGCGGAATGATTGTATAAATATTCGCATAAAATTGTAAAATAGTGTATAAAAAGTGAATAAAGTTGTTTAAAAATAATTTTTATTTACTTTTTATTCATTTAGAAATAAAATATTGTCGTAAATTAAAGTTATACAGGAGATACAAAAATGAGTGAGATTAAAAAAGTTGTATTAGCATATTCAGGTGGTCTTGATACATCTATCATCATCCCTTGGTTAAAAGAAAATTATAATAACTGTGAAGTTATCGCAGTTTCTGGTGACGTTGGTCAAGGAACAGAACTAGATGGTCTTGAAGAAAAGGCTATTAAGACTGGCGCTAGCAAGTTATATATTGAGCATTTAACAGATGAATTCGTTGATGATTATATTTTCCCAACAATGAAAGCTGGTGCTGTTTATGAAGGAAAGTACATGTTAGGTACTTCATTCGCAAGACCTATTATTGCTAAGAGAATTGCTGAAATCGCTTTAAAGGAAGGCGCTGATGCTATCTGCCATGGTTGTACAGGTAAGGGTAATGACCAAGTAAGATTTGAATTAACAATTAAAGCATTCGCTCCAAATATGAAGATTATTGCTCCTTGGAGAATCTGGGATATTAAGTCTCGTGACGAAGAAATCGATTACGCTGAGGCTCATAAGATTCCTCTAAAGATTAATAGAGAAACAAATTATAGTAAGGACAAGAACTTATGGCACTTATCTCATGAAGGTTTAGATTTAGAAGATCCAGCAAATGAACCAATGTATGATAAGCCAGGATTCCTTGAATTAGGAGTATCTCCATTCCAAGCTCCAGATAAGCCAACATATGTAACAATCAGCTTCGAAAAGGGTGTTCCAGTAGCAGTTGATGGCGTTAAGATGAAGGGTTCAGCAATCGTAGAAAAGTTAAACAAGCTTGGTGGTGAAAATGGTATTGGTTTAGTAGATATAGTTGAAAACCGTCTTGTAGGTATGAAGTCTCGTGGCGTTTATGAAACACCAGGTGGAACAATCTTATATCATGCACACGAAGTTCTTGAAACTCTATGCTTAGATAAGGAGACACAACACTATAAGCAACAAATCGCATTAAAGTTTGCTGACTTAGTATACAACGGACAATGGTTCACTCCACTTCGTGAAGCTTTATCTGCATTCGTTGATTCTACACAAGAAACAGTAACTGGTGACGTTAAGTTGAAGTTATACAAGGGTAACATTATCAATGCTGGTACAACAAGCCCATATTCATTATATAATGAAGACGTTGCTTCATTCGGTGATGATGGTGGTGCATATGACCAAAAGGATTCAGCAGGATTTATTAACTTATTTGGTTTACCAATAAAAGTTAAGGCCCTAATGGAAGCAAAAAAGAATAAATAAGAGGTTCGTAAATGAACGATAAAATGTGGCAAGGCCGCTTTACAAAAGAATTAGATAGTAGAGTTAATGATTTTAACTCTTCTATTTCTTTTGATTGTCGCCTTTATAAAGAAGATATTCAAGGTAGTATTGCTCATGCAACAATGCTAGGTGATCAAGGCATTATTCCAAAAGAAGATAGCGTTGCTATTGTTAACGAATTAAAGAATATTCTAGATGACTTAAATAGCGGAAAACTGCAATTCGACATGAATGCTGAAGATATTCATATGTTTGTTGAAGCTGAACTAACAAAGCGTCTTGGAACTGTAGGTAAGAGATTACACACAGCAAGAAGCAGAAATGACCAAGTTGCTTTGGATGATAAAATGTATGTTAAAAACCAAATCGTTGAAATTAAAGCCCTTCTAGAAGGTCTAATCAAGACTTTGGTTAGCGTTGCTGAAAAGAATATAGATACAGTAATGCCAGGATATACACATCTTCAAAGAGCTCAACCTGTAACATTTGGTCATTATATGATGGCATATGTAGAAATGTTCAAGCGTGATTTAAAGCGTTTACAAAACACATATGAACTTATGGATACAATGCCTCTAGGTAGTGGCGCTCTTGCTTCTACTACATATAATATTGATCGTGAGAAGGTTGCAAAGTTGCTTGGATTTAAGGCAGTAACATTAAACAGTTTAGACGGCGTTTCAGATAGAGATTTTTGTATGGAAACAGCCTCAGATATTGCAATCTGTATGGTTCACTTATCTAGACTTAGTGAAGAGATTATTTTATGGTGTAGCTGGGAGTTCAAGTTCATTGAACTTGATGATGCTTACGCAACAGGATCTTCTATTATGCCACAAAAGAAGAATCCAGATATTACAGAACTTGTTCGTGGAAAGACTGCAAGAGTAATGGGTGATTTAAATACTCTTCTTGTTATGATGAAAGGACTTCCTTTGGCATATAACAAGGACATGCAAGAAGATAAGCAGGCAATTTTTGATGCAATTGATACAGTTAAGATTTGCTTAGTAACAGTTATTCCTATGTTAGATACAATGAAAGTTAACAAGGATAATATGTTAAAGGCTGGTCAAAAAGGATTTATTAATGCAACAGATTGTGCAGATTACCTAGTTAAGAAAGGTCTTGCATTCAGAGACGCATATAAGATCACAGGAACTTTAGTTGCAAAGTGCATTGAAAAGGATTTGACACTAGATTCGCTTCCTCTTGAAGAGTATAAAGCTATTTGCGATACATTTGATAATGATATCTACGAAGCAATCGCGTTATCTACATGTGTAAAAGGAAGGAATGTAATAGGTGGTCCATCTCCAGAAATGGTAAAAAAGCATATTGCAATTGTTAAGAATGAAATTAAATAAATTATTGTGATTATAAGAAGTACCAGGATGGCATTTGCCATCCTGTATTTTTTTATAATATGCGCGTTTTATATATTTACCAAGAACAGCGTTTGGTTGTATAATTTAACTATGTTGAATTATATTTTATCCGCAGAACTTTGGGGTTTTGATGATGTGAAGTTTTATACTATACTTATTTTGGGATTTGTATTAATCGCAATCTTTATTAAATTTGCAATTAAGGAAAAGCATAGACTAAATAATGAGGTAAAAATGAGAGATAATTTCGATGATGAGAATCCATTTGACGATGATATAGAATTCGGTGAAAATTTTAGCAATAAAAGAAACGATTTGTTCTGCCCATATTGTGGAGCAAGAATAAGAGGTGTTGCTAATTTCTGTCAAAATTGTGGAGAAAGATTAGGAGAAGGCAGTTTTAAAGAAGAGCCTATATACGAGGCTGATGCAGTGAAAGGTGGCGCTCGTTATAAAGGTGTAAAAAACGAAGGAGAAAAGGAATCTGTAGGTGCAATACTTGCACTTGTATTCAGTTTTATATTCCCGCTGGTAGGTTTAATTCTATCTAAAGTTATGTTGAGTTCATGCGAAAATGAGAAGGATAGAAAACTGCTTAGAATAGCAAAAGTCATAAGCACAATTTTTGTAAGTATGGTTATTGCTTTAATAGTTCTTTATGTGGCGACTATAGCATCAATTGTTTCTTAATAAACTTGCATACGATTACGATTGTAAATATGGACAAAATGGTGTCCATATTTTTTTTGCATTATGTGGCGATTGTAAAAATCGCAAAACTCTCGAAAATCCCACTAAAATTGGGTATTGACAGAGTTTTTTTTGCTATGCTAATATGGTGATGTAGGGGAAAAGAATTACTCGAGATTCTAATATAATTTTCCCTATAAAAAATAATAAATTATTTATGTGTTAAGGGCACAAAAAAGGAGAAGATTATGAATAAGTTAGAACTAGTAGCTGCAGTAGCAGAAAAGACAAACGTAACTAAGGTTGAAGCAGAAAAGGTTATCGATGCAACAATCGCTGCCATTACAGATGGTTTAAAGAAAGATGGTAAAGTTGCTTTAATGGGATTTGGTAACTTCGAAAAGAAGGTTAGAGCTGCAAGAACAGGTAAGCATCCTCAAACAGGTGCCACAATTACTATTCCAGCTTCTACAACAGTAGCATTTAAGGCAGGTAAGGCATTAAAGGATACTCTTTAATACTTAAAATATAATTCGAGAAAAAATGGCACTTAGTACTTTGCTAAGTGCTTTTTTTATGCTATAATACCGATGTCGTTGAAAAAAAGACATTAGTAAAAGAGTATTTGGTTTATTATTGATAACTAGAATGAATCTAGAATGATTACGTAATCATTCTATTTTTTTTACTATATGTTGATTTTTCTAAATAATTATATTAATATAAAGAAGAATTTATAAGGAGTTTCTGCTATGAAAATTGCTAAAGAGTATGCTGAAGATTTTAAACTTCAAGAAAAAACAGATTTTGCAGTAAGTAGTATTACTGAAATTTGCGATAAGATTGGCCCTCGTAGACCAGGTTCACCTGAAGAATTAAAAGCACAAGAATACATGAAAGATCAAATGGATAAGTATTGTCAATCAACAACAATCGAACCATTTACTTTACATCGTCAAGGTTTTATGGGATTCATTCCATTTACAGTAATGTGTGGTATTTGTTCTGTATTTGTAAACTGGTTCTTTAGTTCAATTGCTGCTTTTATTTTATGTATTGCAGCGTTTGTTCCACTAATACTAGAGTTTTTAATGTACAAACAATTCGATGATTTCCTATTCCCAAAACAAACATCACATAACTTGATTTCTGTTAGAAAGCCAAAGGGTGAAGTTAAGAAGCGTTTTATTATGATTGGTCACTCAGATAGCCAATTTGAATGGAACATTAACTACTTATTTGGAAAGTTCTCAGACAAGGGCGGTTTACTTGCTAAATTAATCGTTGAAGTTCCTGCCGTTGTTGGTTTAGTAATTCAAACAATTTTCGCATTAGTTTGTGCTATTGTTGCTTTATGTCAAACTGGCGTATTTGGTGCTGCTGCTTCAACAATTGAATTACACAAATGGTTCTATATCTTATTCTTCGTAATAAGCATCGTGTTTATCCCATTTGAATTCTCATTCTGTTTCTTCCAATCTTGGACAAATTCAGTTCCAGGTGCTTCAGATAATTTATCTGGATGTTATGTTGGTATGATGACAGTTAAGGCTTTAGCAGATGCTGGTATTGAATTAGAAAACACAGAAGTTGTAATGATTTGCTCTGGTTCAGAAGAAGCTGGATTAAGAGGTTCTAAGGCTTATGTTAAGGCTCATGAACAAGAGATGAAAGACATCCCAACATGTGTAGTTGCATTAGATACATTTAGAGATTTAGAAGATATGGCTGTTTATGATAGAGATTTATCTGGAACAGTTCAACATAACTGGGGAGCAAAGAACTTAGTAAAGAATGCTGCTAAGAACTGCGGTTATGATTTACAATTTGCTTCAATTTATATTGGTGGTTGCGATGCAGCTCCATTCACACAAAAGAAGATTCCTGCAACAGGATTTGCTGCAATGAATCCGGATCCTCCAGTTTATTATCATACAAGACTTGATAATCCAGAAAACTTACGCCCAGATGCAATTAAGGCTGGTATCGAGATTATGGTTGAAAGTGTTTGTATGTATGATAAAGAGGGTATGCCTAAAAAAGATTAATTGAAATAATATTTAGATGCCAAAAGTGAAAAAGAGCGTTTGATGGCGCTCTTTTTCCTTTATATTGCGATATAATAATTATAATGTTATAATACGTTATAAGGTCGACATGTTATATAAATTTAACCACAATTACTATAATAATTTTAAGTTTTATGAGCAAAATAAACTTGCTCCTCGTTCGTATTTTATTCCTTTTTCATCACGTGAAAAATTAGATTCAACGAATTACTTAAATGAAAGAAGTAAGTCAGACATGATTACTATGCTTTCTGGTAAATGGGATTTTGCATTCTTTAATAGAATCTCAGATATGCCAAGAGAGTTAGATACGTATTTTTATGATTTTGAGCCTATAACAGTTCCTGGATGTTGGCAGTTCCAAGGTTACGAGAAACCTTTTTATATTAACCAGAGATATCAATTTGATTGTAAACCTCCATTTATTCCAGCTGACACAGGCGTTTATGGAATGACAGCAAACATTGATGATGAGAGAATAACATCTAAGGTTGTTAATGTATACAATTCAATTGGTGTTTATAGAAAGAAGTTCGTAATAGAGCATAAAGCAAAGCATATTATTACATTCCTTGGTGTTTCATCGGCATTACAATTATATTGTAATGGTAGATTTGTTGGATATAGTGAAGGAAGCCATAATACTGCAGAATTTGATTTAACACCTTTTGTTATTGATGGTCCAAACGAAATAGTTTGTCTTGTGTACAAGTGGTGTAATGGAACATATCTAGAATGCCAAGATATGTTTAGAAATAACGGTATCTTTAGAGATGTCTATATTACTAATTATTCTGGTAGTAGAATTTGGGATTATAACATAAAGGTTGAATCTATTGATGAAACAGCAAAGATGCTAATAGTTGATGTTGATGCTGTAGTAGAAAAGAATGTCAAAATTTGTTATGAACTTTATTATGGAAAGAAGCTAATAGCTAAAGATGAAGGCGATTCAAAATGGAGTTATACAATTGAAAAACCAAATCTTTGGAGCGCTGAACTTCCATGTTTATATAAGCTTGTTATTTCCTTAAAGAAAGGGGAACAAACATTGTTTTGCGTAAGACAAGAAGTTGGATTTAAGAAGATTGAAATTGAAGAATCTGTATTCTATTTCAACGATAAGCCAATTAAAATAAAGGGTGTAAATCACCATGATACATCTCCAAAGACAGGATATACGATGTCAATTGCTGAACTTCAAAAAGATGTTGAACTTATGAAGCTTATGAATGTTAATGCAGTTAGAACTTCGCATTATCCACCAGATCCAATATTTATTAAAATGGCAAATTATTATGGTCTATACGTTATAGACGAAGCCGATATAGAAACACATGGTACATACGGAAAGAGATTCCCACAACCAAATCTTATTTCTAATAATAAAGACTGGCAAACAAGATACTGGGATAGAGTTCATAGAATGTATGAAAGAGATAAAAATAATCCTTGTATCACTATGTGGTCTTTAGGTAATGAGGCTGGTGGTTGGTTAAACCAAGATTATTGTTACGAACAATTAAAGAATTTAGATCATCAAACTCCAATTCATTATGAAGGTGTTTCGAGAAACAGAAGATGGAAATATGATGTTATTTCTGAAATGTATACAACTACAGAAAAATTGGAGAAGTACGCAGCAAGGAAATTAAAGAATAAGTATTATTCTGCGCCTTATTTTTTATGCGAGTATGCGCATAGTATGGGGGTAGGCCCTGGTTCTTTAGATAAGTATTGGGAAATCATTAATGCAACGCCAACTGCAATGGGTGGATGTATATGGGAATGGTGCGATCACGCTGTTCTTGAAAAAGATGGTTCTTACACATATGGTGGTGACCATGGCGAATATGCTCATGATTCAAACTTCTGTGTAGATGGCTTATTAAAGCCAGATAGGGAATTATCTACAAGTGCATATGAGATGAGATGTGTTTATAGGCCAATTAAGGCTAGTTATGTATCGAATAATAAATATTCTTTACGTAACACTAATTTCTTCTCTGATACCTCTAATTTGCTTTTTAAATGGGAATACACGCAAAATGGAGAGATACTAGCAAACGGCAGCTTTACAGCGATTATATTGCCTGAAAGGAGCTTAGATGTGCATTTGAAGCATCCTTTGTTGAATACTTCTAAGGATTGTTTCTTGAATTTGTATTATATTGATGCAAAAACAGGCATTGAAATGGCAAGAGAACAATTAACATTATGCTTGTCAGTAGATAGACTTGCAAAAGTTGAATCAGCTAATGTTGCTTGTATTGAAGAAAATGGCAAATATAAGATTGCAACAAACAACGGAAATATCATTTTTGACAAAGTTACGGGGCAATTATTAAGTTATAACATAAAAGACAATGAATTAATTAGCCAAGAAGAAAATGCTCAAATTTTCTATCCAAATTTATATAGAGCAAATATTGATAACTATATGTTCATTGATAAGATTTGGAGAAAGCAAGGATTGCATAACATTCAAGTTAAACTAGATTCATTTACATGCAATAAAATGATAGATAAAGTTCAAGCGGTTTTAATGCAAAGATTATTTGTAAATGATAGAAATAGGTTTAATGTTACAACTACATTTAATATCTATGGAAATGGCGTAATGGATGTTAATTCTATACTAGATATTGCTAAGCCTTATGATCTTCCGAAATTTGGTCTAAACATTGAACTGCCATCTGATTGTAGAAACATTACTTATTATGGTCGTGGAGATAAAGAAAACTACTCAGATATGAAAGAACACAGCTTAATCGGTATCTATAAAGATACCGTTGGTAAGATTCAAGAGGTATATATTAGACCTCAAGAATGCGGAAATAGGTCTGAAGTTAGATGGGCTCAACTCGTAGATAATGATGGTAATGGAATCAGATTTGTTACTGATGAAAAAACACTTAATTTCACAGCTCAACCATATAGAGATGCGACTATTGCAAACGCAACTCATTCAAAAGATGTGGTTGATGAGAATAGGGTAGTTGCTAAGGTTGATGCTTTCGTTAGAGGAATAGGTAGTAATAGTTGCGGACCTGATACAAGACAAGAGTTTAGGCACGACACAATTGAGTCTATCGAATACACATTTAGAATGGTTCCAGTTATTAAAAACCAGCCCATTATATAATATATAGTATACATATTATTAATGTTTAAATATTTTAAAATTTAAAAAATAAGACTTGATATGGCTAATATTGTATGTTATAGTAATATTGTACTAGATAACTAGGAGGAGTTTATATGGCAGAATTTAAGTTTGAAACTGTTAAGAGCTATGGAGTTTTATCTGAATCATCTAAGGGATGGAGAAAGGAAATTAGATTAATTAGCTGGAATCAAAAAGAAGCTAAGTATGATATTAGAGAATGGTCTCCAGATGGAGAAAAGATGGGTAAAGGCGTTACTCTAAGCGTTGAAGAAGTTAAGGAATTAAAGAAAATTCTTAACACAATCGATTCTCTATAAAATTTAACAGTTGTTATATATGAAAAATAGCTTTCTTGAATTTTTCAAGAAGGCTTTTTTATTTGCCTTTTTGTAGGCTTATATATATAATATATGCCGAAGAAAAAGGAATGATTGGATGGATTATAGATTTATTTTAGAAGTAGCAATTATATTAATTTCGACAAAAATTGCCGGTGTAATTTTTAAGAAAATAGGTTTACCAGAAGTTCTTGGTGCTATTATCCTTGGGGTGTTTTTTGGATTAACAGGGATTATTAGATCTACAGATGAATTAAGTTTATTCGCTGAAATAGGCGTTATTTTAATTATGTTTAGTGCCGGCATGGAAACTAACTTTAAAGAATTAAAGAATAATGCTGGTCCATCTATTGTAATTACTACTTTAGGAGTACTTGTTCCATTTATCTTTGGGTTTGGTGTTTCATTTATTATTCCAAATATTGAAATGAAGATGAGAATGTTCTTTGGTGTTATCTTAATGGCAACTTCTGTTGGTATTACGGTAGCAGCACTAAAAGAGCTAAATGTATTGCATGGAAAAGTTGGTAGTTCTGTTGTTACAGCAGCTGTAATAGATGATGTTATAGGCGTAGTTGTCTTGGCATTCTTTACTGCATCTGCAGGAGAATCTACTGCTGCAGGGAAATTATGGAGTGCATTAGGTGGCTCACTTGATATGTCATTCCTAATTGTATTACTTAATGTTATATTTTTCTTTGTCTTTGCACTTGGAGTTGGTATCGGAATTCACTTTATATTCAAGTATGCAGCTAGAAGATGGCCTCATACAAGAAGACTATCCGTTATTAGTTTAGGTGCATGTTTTGTGTATGCATGGGCTGCTGAAGAATTGTTTGGTATAGCTGCAATTACTGGTGCGTTTATGGCTGGCATGATGCTTTCAAACATGAAAGAATCAGATTATGTTGAAAGTAGAGTAGATATGAATGCATATATGATATTCAGTCCGGTATTCTTCGTTAATATAGGAGTATCACTTCCATATGAAACAATTGCAGATTCTTTTAATGCAACAATGGTATTGTTCAGTATTGTTTTTGTTATAATGGCTCTTTTAGGAAAGTTTATTGGAGCCGGCATCGGTGCTAAAGTTTGCAACTATACATGGGATGAATCTATAAAGGTTGGTTTATCTATGATGGTGAGAGGAGAAGTATGTTTGATTATAGCAAATGAAGGTGTTAAAACTGGTATCATGTCTCAAGAATACTATCCTGCATTTGTTTTACTAATTATAGTTTCGTCAATACTAACTCCTGTATTGCTTAAATTTTTATACAAGAAATATCCAGAGAAGAAAATAGATAATAGTATGCTATCAGAGGATCCTATCGCAGTGGCTTCAAACGAGCCAGACAAGGGAGTTTAGGGAAACTTTTCTTAAAATTATATATTATTTTATGTTAATATTAAGAGGGTGAGGATAGAATAAAGTTATGAAGAAAAAAACTTTTATTCTAATAGGCATATTAGTAGTCCTTTTGTCGTTTTGTGCGATTGTTTTTTCTTCATGTTCAAGTAGTGAAACAGAAACTACAGTTTTGTATTTAAATTCAGAATCTTTCTTTTACTCAGACTTATTTAACGGCATGATTGGATGGGATCCAGTAGACGGTGCGAGTGGTTATAGTGTTTCTTTATATCCTGCATCTATTGCTTCTCGTTGTATTTACTCGACTGAAATTGCATCTGAGCCAGGGGAACAAATAGTATTGCTTGATTCTGTTAAAAATGATTTCAGTGACTGGCAAGAATTAATAGTTAAAGTTTATGCTTATGATTCAACAAGAACTCACTACTCAAACGTTGTTGCATATCAACTTTCATTCATTAAGGAAGAAATGCCTATCGTTATAAAAGAAGATGTAGAAGAGGGTGTTGTAGAAGAATTCGAAGATAAGCAATATTATTATTCTCATCTTGATGAAAATACAAACATAAGAAAGAATGATTCACTGGATTATGCTTTCTTATTAGATTCAGAAGTTCCTGTTAGTAGTGTTACTGCTGTTGGTATTGATGGTTTTTATTCATACGATAGTGAAAAGAATCTTTTAATCATTGATAAAGAGTACATCGATTACTTTAGTGAAAGTGCTCATTTCCCTATAGAGATTTTATACGAGGATGGTTCGTATTATAGATTTATTTTAAGTATTGTTTCTCAAATGCCTTATTCTTTAGATACTACAGAAATTTCATTTAAGAGAGGAGGTTGTAGTTCGAGTGTATCAGCAGCTGCAGAAACAAAAATTCAAGATGTTTATTTTAAAGATGCAGTATGTACTGTTACTTTAGATGGGGTAATAGCAAAAAAAGATTTGTATTATACGAATTATCAATTTGAAGGTATCACATTTAATAAGGATGCTTTAAATAATTTGTCTTTAGGAACACATGAAATAAGAGTTTATTACTATTTAGACGATCATAAGAAGTCTTTAGGTTATAGCTCAATAAACGTTATCGTAAACGAAAGTGATTCTTATGCTCCATATAATTTAGAAATTGATTATGATAGTAATTTCCCAAGTGTATATGTAAAGTGGGATTGCGATAGAAAATGGAACAAGGCAGAAGTTAAGATTGGAACTAATGTTTATTCAAGTATTGATTCAACTCACGCAAGACTATTTGATGGCAATTCTTTCAATGCAATGGGAATATTAAGAAGAAAAGATACTGCAGTTCAAGTTGTACTATATTATGGTGATGGTTTCTATTATTCTGCATCAACTACTTTAGAAGAGGATTTAGCTAGTGCTACAGTTCAAAGTTATTTATTAGATACTGTATCTTACTTAGGTCAAAACTGTAATGCCTATATTACGAGTGATCAAGAACTTCTTGATTATTGCGGTTATAAGATTATTCACTATGGCGATAGCGATAGATATAGAGAAACTGAATGTGATGTTACTGAAACATACAACATATACTCTCCATATTTAAATCAAAAGTATCCAGATAATAGTGATTTAAAATCAGCTGTATCTAATGCCTTCTATGACTTTATTGAACAATTGACTTTCTATAATTCAAAACTAATTGTTGTAAGAGATGAGGATAATTCAAATAAGATCTCAATTACTATGA